>Ga0111145_1009_pt1 | contig 91909 bp, 87 predicted proteins | sample DeeMarSeWOR28_12_FD_80392 | JGI IMG/M metagenome (GOLD analysis project Ga0111145, IMG submission 80392) | Betaproteobacteria bacterium SG8_41 | reverse complement strand
AGGGTGCCGACGCCCTCGTCGGTCAGAACCTCGAGCAGCAGCGCGTGCTCGACGCGCCCGTCGATGATGTGGCAGCTGTTGACGCCGTTCTTCACGGCCTCGAGCGCGGAGCCGATCTTGGGAAGCATTCCCCCGGAGATCGTGCCGTTGGCGAAGAGCTCGTCGATCTTGCGCGCGCTCAAGCCGGTCAGCAGCTTGCCGTTCTTGTCGAGCACGCCCGGCGTGTTGGTGAGAACGATCAGCTTCTCGGCCTTGAGCACTTCGGCGATCTTGCCGGCGACGAGGTCGGCGTTGATGTTGTAAGTCTCGCCTTTGGTGCCGACGCCGAGCGGCGCGATCACCGGAATGAAGTTGTGGGTGTAGAGCTGGTGAACGATGGCGGGGTCGATGCTCTCCACCTCCCCGACCTGGCCGATGTCGAGCAGCGCGTCGCTATCGGCGCCGCCCCGCACCAGCATTTTCTTCGCGCGGATCAACCCTCCGTCCTTCCCGGTGAGACCCACCGCGCGGCCCCCGTGCTGGTTCATCAGATTGACGATTTCCTTGTTGACCTGGCCGCCGAGCACCATTTCGACGACGTCCATCGTCTCCGCGTCGGTCACGCGCATCCCCTGGACGAACTCGCCCTTCTTGCCGACGCGCTTGAGCAAGTCGTCGATCTGCGGGCCGCCGCCGTGCACCACGACCGGGTTCATGCCGACGAGCTTCAGCAGCACGACATCGCGCGCGAAGCTGTGCTTGAGCGTATCGTCCGTCATGGCGTTGCCGCCGTACTTGATGACGATGGTCTTGCCGTGGAAGCGCTGGATGTAAGGCAGGGCTTCGGCGAGGATCTTCGCTCTGTCTGCGGCGGAAGTACCGGTCAGGGCCATGGGTGGCGTCGGGAGCGTGAGTTGTTGGCGGGTGCCTATTCTACGGGAAGGCGAAAAAAAGCGGCAGGCCTGGAGGCCCGCCGCTCGGTCAAAAGCTCCCTCAATCGACTCGCGAACCCGCTTGATCCGCTCAATCGATCGCAGTCGGCCCGGCGGTCGCGGCCGCCGGGTGCAGTTGCAATGCTTACTGGATGCTGATCCGCTTCGCCTGCACCGCCGCCTTCTTCGGCAGGGTCAGCTCGAGCACGCCGTCGGCGTATTTCGCCGACGCCGAAGCATCGTCCATCGTCTGCCCGAGGGTAAATGCCCGATAGAGCTTGCCCGCATAACGCTCGGAACGCAGGACGCGCTCGCCATTCTTCACGTCCTTCTCGGCCTTCACTTCGGCGCTGACCGCGACGGTGTCGCCGTCGATCGTGACGTTGATATCCTCCTTCTTCACGCCGGGCAGCTCCGCGCGCAGGACGTATGCCTTGTCGTTCTCGGCTACGTCAACGCGAAATGTTCCTGTGCCGCTCGGATGGCCCTCGAAACTCACAGGGCGCACGAAGAATCCGCGGAACAGATCATCCAGCGTATCGTCAAAAGGGCTGTAACGCGTGAGGTTGACCATAACTGTTCTCCATTAACCAAGATGGCGCACTTGCGCCGACACGATCGATATAGGAGCCGCCGCGCGGTTTTCAAGAGGAGCGCCCCCGACGAGAAGCGCAGGAGGTCTCAACTGTCTGATGACATTGTGTTTTTCTGACGCGTCGTGCCGCGGTCCCTGTGCCGTCGCCGCGGCGCCCGGCGCAGTCATGGCAGCGGGGCATCCCGCCCCGCCTTTGCGCCGCCCGCCGGCGCTCGTGTTGTTTTGCGCCTCGCGCATTGCCTCACCTGATCCACGTGCCGCCGCGCTGCCGGCGCACAAGCCGACTGTCTCCGTTTGACGTCACCAGAGAAGCAATCATGCTTTGCTATAATTTCGGCTCGCGAGACATCATGCATCTGATCTTCGCCTCACTGCTGCTGGCATTTGCCTCGTCGGTCTACGCCCAGTCAGCTCCGCTTCCGGTCCCGCCCCCCCCGGCGATTGCGGCCAAATCGCATCTGCTCGTCGATTTCAATACCGGCAGGCGTCTTGCCGAGCAGAATCCGCAGATGCGCGTCGAACCGGCGTCGCTCACCAAGCTGATGACCGCGTACCTCACGTTCACCGCGCTCAAGCAGGGGCGAATTCGTCCCGATCAGCAGGTACCGGTCTCAGTCAAGGCGTGGCGGACCATCGGTTCGCGCATGTTCATCGAGCCGCGCAAGCCGGTCACCGTGAGCGAGCTGATCAACGGCATGATCGTGCAGTCCGGCAACGATGCCAGCATCGCGCTCGCGGAGGCTATCGCGGGCAGCGAGGAGGTCTTTGTCCAGCTGATGAACCGTGAAGCGCAGCGCCTTGGCCTGAAGAACACGCGCTTCGTGAACGTAACCGGGCTGCCGCACCCGGACCACTACTCGACGACCGAAGACCTCGCACTGCTGGCGTCCGCCATCATCCGTGATTTCCCGAAGCACTACCGGCTCTACTCCCAGAAGGAATTCACCTACAACAATATCAAGCAGGCGAACCGCAACCGGCTGCTGTGGACCGATCCCACCGTGGACGGCGTGAAGACCGGCTATACGGAGAATGCCGGCTACTGCCTGATCACCTCAGCGAAGCGCGGCGAGCATCGTCTGCTCTCTGTCGTGCTGGGCGCGGCGAGCGAGGCCGGCCGCGCCGCCGAGAGCCAGAAGCTGCTCAATTACGGGTTCCAGTTCTATGACAGCTTCCGCGTACATGCGAAGAACCAGCCGGTTGCGACATTGCAGGTATTCAAGGGCGCGGCAGACACGGTGAAAGCGGGCTTCCTCACCGATCTCTACGTGACGCTGCCCAAGGGGCAGCGCAGCAAGCTCAAAGCGACGGTCGAAAGCCTGCAGCCGCTGGTAGCGCCGATCAGCGCCGGTCAGCGCGTGGGCACGATGAAGGTCACGCTCGACGGCAAACCGTACCGGGAGCTGCCGGTGGTCGCCCTGGAGGATGTGGCTCTCGCGGGAATTCTGGGACGCAGCTGGGATGCCCTTCGGCTGCTGTTCCGTTGATCGCGGGCGGCCGTCTTTTTCAGTGTAGACTTTCCGTTTTCAACTCTTCGACGGTAACAGTCCACCCTTCTCAGGCTTCGTGAGGACAGGATGAACGAGATTGTCTATCTCAACGGCGACTTCATGCCGCTCGAAAATGCCCGCATTCCGGTGCTGGATCGCGGGTTCATTTTTGGAGACGGCGTTTACGAAGTGATCCCCGCTTATTCACGGCACCCCTTCCGCCTGCCCGAGCATCTGGCACGACTGCAGCGCAGCCTGGACGCGATACGACTCGAGCCTCCTCTCGCCGACGCCGAATGGACGCGGCTCGTGCATCAACTCATCGAGCGCAACGCGGCCGAGGACCAGGCGGTCTACCTGCAGGTCACGCGCGGCGTCGCCAAGCGGGACCACGCCTTCCCGAAGGGTGTCCCGCCAACCGTGTTCATGATGAGCAACCCCCTGGTCACGCCATCGCGCGAGCTCGTCGAGCGCGGAGGCGCCGCCATCACGGCCACTGACTTCCGGTGGCTTCGCTGCGACGTGAAAGTCATCTCGCTGCTCGGAAACTGCCTGCTGCGGCAGCGTTCGGTCGACGCCGGCGCCGAGGAGGTCGTGATGTTTCGCGACGGTTATCTTACGGAGGGCTCCTCCAGCAACATTTTCGCGGTGCGAGGCGGCGTGCTCCTGGCGCCCCCGAAGAACCATCTCGTGCTGCCGGGCATCACCTATGACGTGGTGCTCGAGCTCGCGGCCGCAAACAAGGTGCCGATCGAGCTGCGCGAGGTTTCCGAGGACGAGGTCCGCGGCGCCGACGAGTTGTGGCTGTCCTCATCGTCGAAGGAAGTGCTCGCCGTCACCACGCTGGACGGGCATCCGGTCGGCGACGGGAAGCCGGGCCCGGTCTTCAAGCAGATCCACCGCGCATTCCAGGATTTCAAGCGCAAGGTCATGCGCCAGGCGGCCTGACCGTGCGCCGCGCCGATGGAATTCTCGCCGATCCAATATCCCTGCGACTTTCCGATCAAGGTCCTCGGTAATACGCGAGCGGGTTTTGCGCAGGCGGTGCTCGGCATCATTCACCGGCACGCTCCCGACTTCGACAGCGCGAGCATGGAGATGAAAACGAGCAAGCGCGGGCGCTATCTCAGCGTCACCTGCGTGATCCGCGCCACCTCGCGCGACCAGCTTGACGGGCTCTACCGCGAGCTTTGCGACCACCCGATGGTGGTGATGGTCCTCTAGTGACCGTGAGTCGTAAGTGGTGAGTCGTGAGTCGTGAGTCGGAAGTTCGAAGTCGAACCGGTATTGCGTTGATTGCCGGTTGAGCCGCGAATTGCGTTTTTGAAGTTGCGACTCACGACTTCCGACTCACGATTCGCGCATCGTCAGGTCTTGGGCTTGGTCATGAACTGCACGTTCTGGATCACGTCCGACGCGGTATAACGCCCGATCGGCCCCGCTGCGTAGACCGCGTGCGCGAGGGTGCCATCCGGCTTGATGAGGAATCCCGTCGCGTGCAGGATTTTGCGTCGGGTTTCCCAGAACGCGCCGGTAAGCTCACTGATGCGCTCTGGATCCAGCCCATAGGCGACGGGAAACGTCACGCCCGTCTCCTGCACCATGCGGCGGGTGTCCTCCTGGTTATCCACGGATGCGGCAAGCACCTCGATGCCAAGCTGCTTGAGCTCGGGCAATTTCTGCTGGAAGTCAGCAAACTGCTGACGGCAATAGGGTCACCAGTGGCCGCGGTAGAAGAGCACCGTGCCCCAGCGGCCCGCCCAGGCCCCGGGCAGGGCCAGTTTCGCTCCGTCGACCAACTGGAACTCGATGTCCGGGAAGCGGCTGCCCGCGTCGAGTTTGATGCTGCTGGCTTGCGTCATGTCGTCGCCTTTCCTTTGACGTCACCGCGCGGCGGGCTTTTTCTTCTTCAGCTTACGCGGTCGAGTCTTGCCGTGGGTGCCACGGAATAGTTTGCCGCGGCGGGTACGGTGGTCACCTTTGCCCATCTCTGATCTCCCTGGAAATGCGCTCGCGCGATAATTCTACCTCAAACCAGCGGGCGCGCTTTGGCAACGGCGACCCGATCGTTCGTGCTTCGCTCGCGCGCCAGCATGCCAGCCGAATTTTTTCGTCAGGCTCGTCGGGCAAGCCGTTCCAGTTGGCGATCGTGGACGCGCGAGAGCAGCAACAGCGATGCCGCGGCCCCGGTCAGCGCGAGAAACATGTCCCACTGGGTATCCCACTCATCGCCCTGCGTTCCGAGAAACTCATGGGCGCCCTGGCCCAGCGCCAACGCTGCAAACCATTCGATGAGCTCGTAAAAGGCGCTGAAAGCAAGGCAGATACAGATCGTGACGAAGAAGAGGAACTTGCCCCTCGCAAGCCTGAATACCCGGATCAGCAGCTCGCGCACCACGATTGCGGGCACAAATCCCTGGGCGAGATGTCCGAGGCGGTCGTAGGGATTGCGCGCGAGCTCGAGCCATTCCTGAACCCAGAAGCCCACGGGCACGCGCGCATAGGTATAGGTGCCGCCCAATATCAGAATCAGCCCATGGACGCAGATGAGCGCATACGCGAGTCCAGTGAGCGGGAATCTGCGCATCGTCGCGAGCATGACCGGAAGCGCGATAAGCACCGGCGCCACCTCCATGAACCACGTCAAACGGTCGTACGGCGCGATACCCGAGGCAACAAGGGCCAGCGCCCAGACAAGCGTCACGGCGGCAAGCGCGCGGCGCGCGGCGCGGAGCGGGGCGGTCGGATCCGGGTAGTGCGTCATCGGCGAAGCCGGTAACCGAAACACCAGCGGTTGCGGATGGCGCCCACATTCGCGACGGAGTGGCGCTCGCCCGCCGGGATCAACACCTCCCTGCCGATTTCTGGCCGGAAGGTTTTTCCGGCAAAAGAGAATTCGATCCGACCCTCGAGCAGCATCGCCAGCTCGTCCGTCTCGTGCACGAAATCGGACCAGACCTGCCCCGGCGGATCGCTCCAGATCTCGAAGCTGAAGCCGCGCATCTCCCAATTGGCCCTTATCGCGGCGCTCTCCAGAACCTTCAAGCCCAGCCCTCTATTTGTGTTTTCGGATCGTTTCCAGCTCGTCCGCAAAGACGACGCTCAGGTCCCCTTCGGGCCCTTTCAGCAGCTCGGGCATGCCCCGGCATTGCCTCTGCAGCACTTCGTGGCCCGCCAGGAGAAAAGCCATCTTCTGCTCTTCCCGGCTCAGCAGAATCGCCCCTTCGTATTTGCCCAGGCTGCGCGCGTAGTCCTTCTCGTCGCTCGATGCGCGACGGATCATGGCGGTCACACGCCGCTTCAACTCTGCAAGCAGCTCCCCGTGCTGCGTCTGCCACTTCAAAAAAGCCTGCCCGTTGGCCGCCCGCGTCGCCGGCACAGCCTCATCGCAGGCTTCCCTCAGCGCGATTATTCGCTGATATCCTCCGTACACATAACCGAGATCGGTCGCGTAGTCGCCCGATGCCTTTTGAGCGGCGACCTGGGCGGCCATTGTCATACCGGCGACGAGCAAGGCTGCAAGACAGGCCCATCGCGGCTCGTGACGGCGCCGGCGCGGTGGCGCCCGAAGTCTCGGCATTTTCCGCGCATTTCTATGTTCGACCAACAACCGGTAAACTGGCCGCATGGCGCGAGTGTAACCCGCGCGCTGAAACGAATGAATGCGCCACCGCTCGAGGCGCAGCCTGGAACGAAGACAGTGCAAACGATCGCAACCGAAGTCGCCGCTTCTCCCGGTGCGCATCAATCCGTAATCCGCGTGCGCCGGCTGGGCCTAGTGGATTACGAGCCAACCTGGCATGCGATGCGGGAGTTGACCGCCGCCCGGACGCCGGAGACGCCCGACGAGATCTGGCTGCTCGAGCATCCGCCGGTCTACACGCTCGGCGTGGCCGGTCGCAGCGAACATCTCCCGCGCGTAGCCACCGCGGTCCCCGTGATCAAGGTCGATCGCGGCGGCCAAATCACTTTTCACGGACCGGGGCAGGCCGTTGTGTACCTGCTGCTCGATATGCGGCGGCGCGGCCTGACGGTGCGCCCCCTCGTCCGGATCATGGAGCGTGCCGTGATAGACCTCCTCGCCGCGCACGGCATCGCGGCGGAGGGACGCACCGGGGCGCCCGGTGTCTACGTGAACGGCGCCAAGATTGCGGCGCTCGGGCTGCGGGTGAAGAACGGCTGCTGCTATCACGGCATCGCCTTCAATGTCGACATGGACCTTTCGCCGTTTCACGTTGTCGATCCGTGCGGGTATCCCGGCCTTGCCGTCACCCAGGCGCGCGATCTCGGCATTGCCGGTTCCGCGGAACGCCTGGGCGAAGAGCTGGTCCACCATCTTTTAGACCGACTGCCATGAGCGCTTCCGGGGTCAAGCAAAAAGGCAAGGCGAAAACGGCCCGCATCCCGATCAAGGTGGTGCCGGCGGAGCCGCTCGCCAAGCCCGAGTGGATCCGCGTGCGGCTCGGCCAGGGGCAGCGCTTTCACGAGATCAAGCAAATCCTCCGCGAGCATCGCCTGCATACGGTGTGCGAAGAGGCCACCTGTCCCAACATCGGCGAATGCTTCGGCAAGGGGACCGCGACCTTCATGATACTGGGCGACCTTTGCACGCGGCGGTGCCCGTTCTGCGATGTGGCGCACGGCAAGCCGCTGCCGCCCGATGCCGATGAACCGGTCAATCTGGCCCGCACGATCGCTGCGCTGCGGTTGAGCTACGTGGTCGTCACCAGCGTGGATCGTGACGACTTGCGCGACGGCGGCGCCGGGCACTTTGCCGACTGCATCCGCGCCGTGCGCAAGCATTCGCCCCGCACCCGCATCGAGGTGCTGGTGCCCGATTTCAGGGGCCGCCTCGAGCCGGCGCTTGAAATGCTCTCGCAGGCCGCGCCGGACATCATGAATCACAACCTCGAGACGGTGCCACGACTCTACAAGCAGGCCCGGCCCGGCGCAGACTATTCGCATTCGCTCACACTGCTGAGCGAGTTCAAGCGGCGGTTTCCACAGATTCCGACCAAGTCCGGCCTGATGGTTGGGCTCGGGGAAACCGACGAGGAAATTCTCGCGGTCATGCGCGACCTGCGTGCGCACGCTGTGGACATGCTGACGATCGGGCAGTACTTGCAGCCGTCCGCCCACCACCTGCCCGTCGCGCGTTACGTCGAGCCCGCCGTCTTCGAAACGTATGCGCGCGCTGCCAGCGAGCTGGGATTCGCGCACGCCGCATGCGGCCCGCTCGTGCGCTCCTCCTATCACGCGGACCAGCAGGCGCACGAGGCAGGGGTGGTTTAGGAAATAGTGTGCGCCAGAACCAGCCGCTGTTTCCCGCCCGGCTGCACCATTTATGCCTTTCGGTGCGCGAGCACGAGCGGTCGCTCGCGTTCTACCGCGACGCGCTGGGCCTTGCGCCGGCACCCCTCCCGGGGACGAACGCTTGGGTCCTGTCAGGCGGGCAGCGGACGCTGATCCTCGAAGCAGGACCGCCCGCACAGCTGCGCTACGCTGCCTACGCCGTTGGCGACGAGCGCCAGCTCGACGCCCTGCGCGAGCGGCTTCGGCACAACGACATCACACCGGAGGCCTCACCGTCTCCGTTGCTGCGCGAAGGCGCCTTTGCTGCGCGCGATCCCGACGGCGGGCTCGTGGCATTCGGGCTGCCGCGCGCCGTGCCCGGCCCCGCCGACCGCCTCCCGGGAAGATTGCAGCACGTCGTCAAGCGCAGCGCCCAGATCGAGCGCATCACGGCGTTCTACCGTGACGGCCTCGGCTTCGAGCTCTCCGACACGGTTCTCGAGGGGCCGCACCAGCAGCGGGCAGCCTTTTTGCGCTCTGACCACGAACACCACAGCTTCGCGGTCTTCCACGCCACTGAACCCGCCTTTGACCATTTCAGCCTCGAGGCCAATTCCTGGAACGACCTGCGCGACTGGGCCGACCATTTTGCGGGCCTGGCCACGCCCCTCTTCTGGGGGCCCGGCCGGCATGGCCCGGGCAACAATCTATTCCTCATGGTGCGCGACCCCGAGGGCAACGCGGTCGAAGTGTCCGCAGAGATCGAAACAATCACCGACGGCCGTGCGCCCGGCGTCTGGCAGCACAACGAGCGCACGCTCAATCTCTGGGGCGGCTCGTGGATCCGGAGTTGACTTAAAATCACAAGCGGGGCGCCGTTTCGCGGGCAGGGGCCGGACTGGCGAAAACTGAACCAACTTTTCTGAAGAGAGAGCTACCATGCGCCGTTTTCTCGGAATGCTTGCCTGGATCTTCGTGTGCGCGCCGGCGGCAGCACAGCTCGCAGGAATCAGCAACACCGAAGCGATCGGCGGGCTCAAACAGGCGCTGACCGATGGTTCGGTGGCAGCCGTGGCCGGACTTGGCGTCGAGAACGGTTTTTTCGGCAACCCGAAAGTAAAGATTCCCCTGCCACCGTCGTTGCAGCGCATAGAAAGCGCGCTGCGCTTCGCAGGCATGCAAAAGCAGGCGGACGAGCTTGTGCTTTCGATGAACCGGGCCGCGGAAGCGGCAGTTCCGGAAGCGAAGCAGCTATTGCTGGATGCCGTGAAGAAAATGTCAGTCCAGGACGCCAAGGCGATACTCACTGGGGGCGACACGGCGGCGACCGATTATTTTCGTCGCGCGACCCAGACGCAGCTCACGCAGCGTTTCCTGCCCATCGTGAAGCAGCAAACCGACCGCGTCGGGCTGGCACAGCAATACAACTCGCTCGCGGGACAGGGGGCGATGTTTGGATTGGTCGAGAAGGAGCAGGCCACGGTCGAAGGTTACGTCACCCAGAAAGCGCTCGACGGCCTCTATCTCATGATCGCAGAACAGGAAAAAGCGTTCCGTCGCAATCCGGTCGGGGCTTCCAGCGATATCGTGAGGAAAGTCTTCGGCACGCTGCGCTGATTTTCACCTTAGCCATTAAGATGCACCCAAGCACTCGAAAAACATCTTAACCCCTGATAAACGCTGACAGGAACCCTCGGCAATCAGCACTCTCCTTATCGGCGTTCATCGGCGGCTAAAGTCGGTTCTAGGTTTCGATCTGTGTGTATCTGCGTTTATCTGCGGTTAATCCATTTGTCGGCGTTTGCGATATCTTCTCGTCACAGAACTAGTGCGCCTTGTCCCAATTCGGGCCAACGCCAATATCCACCACCAGCGCGACGGACAGCTCGCCCACGGCGCTCATGATTCCGGGCAGCGCGTGCTTGACGAGGTCGAGCTCCGCTTCCGGCACTTCCAGCACGAGCTCGTCGTGCACCTGCATGATGAGCCGCGTCCCGAGGCGTTTCTCGGCAAGCCAGCGATCCACCGCGATCATCGCCATCTTGATGAGGTCCGCGGCCGTGCCCTGCATCGGCGCGTTGATCGCCGCGCGCTCCGCGCCCTGGCGCCGTCCGGCGTTGCCGCTGCGGATATCGGGAAGCCACAGGCGCCGGCCAAACACGGTTTCCACATAGCCTGTCTCACGCGCTGCCTCGCGCGTGCGCCGCATGTACTCCGCAACGCCGGGATACCGCGCGAAGTAGCGATCCATGTATTGCTGAGCCGCCCCACGCTCGATCCCGAGCTGACGGGCGAGCCCGAAGGCCGACATGCCGTAGATGAGGCCGAAATTGATCACCTTCGCGTAGCGCCGCTGCTCCGGCCCGAGCTCGGCGGCCGGCATGCCGAAGATCTCGGCGGCGGTCGCGCGATGAATGTCCTCGCCGGCCGCGAACGCCTGCAGCAGGCTCGCGTCCCGCGAAATGTGGGCCATGATCCGCAGCTCGATCTGCGAGTAATCGGCCGACACGATCTGGCTGCCCGGGGGCGCGATGAAAGCCTCGCGAATGCGGCGTCCTTCAGCCGTGCGGATGGGGATGTTCTGCAAATTGGGTTCGTTGCTGGCGAGCCGTCCGGTCACGGCAACCGCCTGGCCATAGTTGGTGTGAACGCGCCCGGTGGCCGCGTTCATCATTTCCGGCAGCTTGTCCGTGTAGGTGGACTTCAGCTTGGCGAGCCCGCGATACTCGAGGATCAGCTTGGGCAGCGGATGGTCGAGCGCAAGCTCGCCAAGAACATCCTCGTCGGTTGAGGGCGCCCCGCTCGGGGTTTTCTTCACGACCGGGAGCTTGTGCTTGTCGAACAGGAGCTCCTGGATCTGCTTCGGCGAATTGAGGTTGAACGGCTGGCCGGCGTGCTCGTGGGCTTTCGCCTCGATCTCCGTCATTTTCGCGCCGAACTCGCGCGAGAGCTGACGCAGCAAATCGATATCCAGCAGCACGCCGTTGCGCTCCATCGTGAACAGCACCTCCACGAGCGGCATCTCCAGCTCGCGATAGACGCGGCTCAGCTTGGCGTCAGCCTCGATCTGCGGCTGAAGCGCGTAGTGCAACTGCAGCGTCACATCGGCGTCCTCGGCCGCATACTCGGTGGCGCGCTCGAGGGCGACCTGCTCGAAACCGATCCGGCTCGCGCCTTTCCCGGTGACTTCGTCGTAGGTAATCGTCTTCAGGCCGAGATGGCGCTCGGCGAGACTGTCCATGTCGTGCGAGCGATGGCTCTCGAGCACGTACGACTCGAGCAGCGTGTCATGGGCCACGCCGGAGAGCCGGATGCCGTGGTTGGCGAGCACGTGCATGTCGTACTTGGCGTGCTGGCCGAGCTTGGCGCGCCGCGGATCCTCCAGCCACGGCTTGAGCCGCGCAAGCGCCGCGTCGCGTTCGAGCTGCTGTGGCGCACCGGCGTAGCGATGCGCCAGCGGCACGTAGGCGGCGTGCCCCGGCTCGAGGCAGAACGAGACGCCGACGAGTTCCGCCTTGAACGGGTCGAGACTCGTGGTCTCCGTGTCCACGGCCACCAGATTGGTCTGCCCGATTTTCGCAAGCCAGCTTTCGAGCTGCTGCACCGTCAGTATCATTTCGTAGTTCCGGCCAGGCGCAGGTTGCCGGGTCGGCGCCCGCGAGTCAGCGGGCGCATCGGCGCCAGCCGGTCGCGGTGTTGGCTCCGTATCGCCCGGCGTGCCCTCCACTTCGCGCAACCAGGATTTGAATCCGAAGCGTCTGAAAAGCTCGGCCAGCTTCGCGGTATCGCGCGCCTTCGGCGCGAGATCCGGCACCGAGACGGGCAACTCGACGTCGCACTTGATCGTCAGCAGCTCGCGGGCCTTGGGTAACCACTCGAGCGCCTGGCGCAGGTTCTCGCCGACGACACCGCCGATCTCCTTTGCATGGCTCACGACGTTGTCCAGCGAGCCGTACTGCGCGAGCCACTTCACCGCTGTCTTTGGCCCGACCTTCGCCACACCGGGAACGTTGTCCACGCTGTCGCCGATCAAGGTCAGATAGTCGACCATGCGCTCCGGCTCGACGCCAAACTTCTTCTTTACACCGGCCTCGTCGAGGATTTCGCGCTCGCCGGACCTGGGATCGGCGTTCTCGATCGTGATCGCGGAGTTCACCAGCTGCGCGAGGTCCTTGTCGCCGCTGGCGATGATCACGCGCACGCCCTCGCGCTTCGCCTGCCGGGCCAGCGTGCCGATCACATCATCGGCTTCGACGCCTTCGACCTCCAGCAGCGGCCAGCCCATGGCCGCAATCGCTTCCTTCAGCGGCGCGATCTGCATGGCGAGATCGTCCGGCATCGGCGGACGGTTGGCCTTGTACTCTGGATAAACCTCGTCGCGGAACGTCTTGCCTTTTGCGTCGAACACGCAGGCGCTATAATCCGCCCGCGTCTCCTTGTGCAGCCGGCGCAGCATGTTGAGCACGCCGTAGATTGCGCCGGTCGGCTCGCCTTTCTGGCTGCGCAGGTCGGCGCGCTGCAGCGCGTGAAACGCGCGGTAAAGGTACGAGGAACCGTCGACCAGCAGCAGCGTCTTCATCTTTGCGCGTGAATCGTCAATCGTAAATCGCCAATCGTTCTCCGCCTACAGCGGCCCGAAATCGCCGGCTCACGATTCACGATTCACCATTCACGATTAACGGGTGTTCAGATGACCGAGAAAGACAAGCTAGCAAACGCAATTTCGCCCGAGCTCGCGGAGCGTCGCTGGTCGGCGCGCGAATCATGGCGGGTTTTCGGCATTATGTCAGAATTCGTCGAGGCGACGGAGCGTCTGAGCACCATCCGCCCCGCGGTCAGCATCTTCGGGAGCGCGCGCACCCGGCCCGGTCATCCGTACTACACGCTGGCCGAGGCGATTGCGCGGCAACTTTCGGACGCGGGCTTCAGCGTCATCTCGGGCGGCGGTCCGGGCATCATGGAGGCAGCGAACAAGGGCGCCTTCTTCGGGCGCAGCCCGAGCGTAGGCCTCAACATCCAGCTGCCGCACGAGCAAAAGGGAAACCCCTACCAGGACATCAGCCAGACCTTCCACCACTTCTTTGCGCGCAAGGTCATGTTCGTCAAGTTCGCCACGGCGTGGGTGATCATGCCGGGCGGCTTCGGCACGCTCGATGAGCTGATGGAAGCGCTCACGCTGGTTCAGACCGGCAAGACCCGCCGCATGCCGATCGTTCTGGTACACGCGCCTTTCTGGCGCGGGATGATCGACTGGTTTCGCCAGGCGCTGGTGGCCGAGGGCATGATCGACCCCGAGGATCTCGATCTCATACAGATCCACGACGAGCCGCAGGACGTGGTTAACGCGATCTTCAACTATTACGAGAAACGGGGCTTCGAGCCCTCGGCCCGGGAACGTGAAATACTCCTCAACCTGTAAGCTGAGGACTTGGGTGAAAACGCGACAGTGCGGGGCGCCGTCAGCGTCGTTTCACGTTGAAATCTTTAAAACGGGTGGGGGAGGACCCATAATAAAGACGAGAGCCCGACCCATGTCCCTGCGCCCCCTTATCGCTGCCCTGTTGCTGGCTCTTGCTTCGCCCGTAATCGCTCAAACCGAGGCGGCGCCGCCCGCGCTGCAGCCGCTGCCCGAACCGCCTCCGCCGCCGCCGGGCTATGAGCCGGATCCCGCCCTCGAGCCGCAAGTGACGATCCTGAAACGGGGCGAGGATACGGTCGAGGAATACCGCATTAACGGCCGCCTCTACATGGTCAAGGTCACGCCGCCTCACGGCACACCGTATTACCTCATTGACCGGCAAGGCGACGGCGTCTTTCATCGCCAGGACAGCCTGAGCACGGACATCCGGCCGCCAATGTGGGTGATTTTCACGTTCTGAACGCCCCGCCATCCGGATGCCGGCGGTAAGGCACTGGGCCGGCGCTTTTGCGTTTTCGCGCCCAGCGTTTACCATTCACCGGCATGTCGGTCTTCACCACCGTAACAGCGGAAGAGCTCGCCGCCTGGCTTGAGCGCTACCCCGTGGGCACCCTCGTATCGCTCGAGGGTATTGCCGCCGGCATCGAGAACACCAATTACTTCGTGACGACCAGCCAGGGCCGTTTCGTTCTCACCCTGTTCGAGAAGCTGAAGATGGAAGAGCTGCCCTTCTATCTCGGCCTGATGGATCACCTCGCCGACCGCGGCGTTCCCAGCGCAAAGCCGGTCCGCGACCGCAGCGGGGGCTTCCTTGGCACGCTCAATGGCAAGCCGGCCGCCTTGATAAACTTCCTCGCGGGCAGCGACCTGAACGAGCCCACCGCCGATCACTGCGCCCGGGTCGGAGCCGTGCTCGCTGACACCCATCGGGCCGGGAGCTCGTACGAGAACAAGATGGACAATCCGCGGGGCGCCCGCTGGTGGAAATCCGTCATGCCCGAAATACTACCTTTTCTCCGGCCCGAGGATGCGGTGCTGCTCGAGGAGGAGGTCGGGTTCCAGTCTCTCTGTCGCTTCGACGATCTGCCGCAAGGCGCGATCCACGCCGATTTGTTCCGGGACAACGTGTTGTGGGCCGACGGAGACATTTCCGGCGTCATCGATTTCTATTTCGCCTGCACCGACCGGTTGCTCTACGACGTGGCGATTACCGTGAATGACTGGTGCGTCGAGCCGGACGGCACGCTGGATCACTCACGCACCCACGCGTTGCTTGAGGCGTATCGCCGCATCCGTCCTTTCACCGCGATCGAGCGCGGGGCCTGGCCGGTCATGCTGCGGGCGGCGGCCCTGCGCTTCTGGGTGTCGCGGCTTTATGACTTCTACCTGCCGCGCCCGGGCGAGCTCACGCACGCCAAGGATCCCCACCATTTCCGTCGCATTCTCTCGAGCCACATCGCGCGTGAGCGCGAACTGCCTCAGCTCGTCGAGCCGCTATAATTGCCCCATGAAGCATCGCACCTGTCCGCCTGCGCCCTCCGATTCTTCCGCGCTGCCGCAGCCCCTCCCATGGAAGCGCGTAGCGTAAGGGCGGCCCACGGCTGGGCGTGGATCATTGCCGGCACGCGGCTTTTCCTCCGCAGCCCCGCGCAGTGGATCGGTGTGCTCCTGGTCCTCTTTGTAGCGATGAAGCTGGTGAACTACGTGCCCGTGCTCGCCTTGCTGGCCGTGCTGCTGATGCCGGTTTTCCTCGCCGGGCTCATGGACGGTTGCAGGTCACTGGCGGAAGGCCGCCGGCTGGAATTCACCCACCTGCTGAGCGGCTTCCGGAAAAACGCCGCTCACCTCGTTACGCTCGGCGGCATCTACCTCGTCGGCAACCTCCTGATCCTCATGATCGTGGCGCAAATCGGCGGCGAAGCCTTCACCATGATCGCCGGAACGCTCGCCAAGAATGCCCCCGTTGCACCGGATCAGGCTGAGCAGCTGCAGGCGGCCGCGGCCTTGGTCACCCGGGCAGCACTGGTTGGCACGGTCCTGTCGATGCCATTGTTGATGGCGCTGTGGTTCGCCCCTTTGTTGACTTTCTTCGATAACCTGAAGCCGTTGCCGGCGCTTAAGGCGAGCTTTGTGGGCTGCCTGCGGAATATCCTGCCGCTCTCCCTCTACGGGCTCGTGATCCTCGCAGCGATGGTCGTGCTGGTGCCATTCGGACTCAAGATCGGACTCTACGATATCGGTCTCTGGCTGATCGCACCGGTTTTCGTGCCCTCGATTTATGCGAGCTACAAGGACATCTACGTGGCGGCACCGACCGCCGACAAAACCGCTTGAACCGCTGACGCCCGCGCACCGGAATTGACGCTGGATACCGGGACGAATGCGCGTGTATTGGCGTGCCCGCTTTTTTTCCGGTTCTCAGGCGCGCGCGGTTCGGCGTGACCGGGGCGTCACGCTGGCGCCAGTCGGGCGTATTCCAGCATCAGCCACTTCAACCCGCCGCTGCGAAAGTTGACCTGCACGCGCGCTTCGGGCCCGCGTCCCTCCGAGTTGACGATGACGCCGGTGCCGAAGGTGGGGTGCACCACGTTCTGCCCTACACGCCACTGCCCGGCGTTCCGGGCGTTCAAGGTTCCGGGTTCCGTGTTCAAAGTTGACACCCCACCGCCTTCGGTCGCAGAGGCTGAACCAGAAACATTGAACCTGGAGCTTTGAACATGGAACGCGGGCGAAATGCGCCGCATGAGCCCGTCGGGAATCTCCTGGAAGAAGCGCGAGGCGATGTTGTAGCGCGTTTGCCCGTGCAGCATGCGACTCTGCGCAAGCGAGAGATAAAGCCTGCGCCGCGCACGGGTGAGCGCGACGTACATGAGCCGGCGTTCCTCCTCGATACCGTCGGCCTCCGTCAGGCTGTTCTCGTGCGGGAACAGGCCTTCCTCCAGCCCGCTGATAAATACGCTGTGGAACTCGAGACCCTTCGCCGAATGCACGGTCATCAGCTGCAGCGCCTCGGCCCCCGCCTGCGCCTGGTGCTCACCCGCTTCGAGCGCGGCGTGCGCGAGAAACGCGGTGAGCTCGTCGGGCTCGTCCGTGCCCGGCGCTTCGCCGGCCGGCTGCACGTCGCGCTCGGCGATGAAGATGGTCGCGGCATTGATCAGCTCGGACAGGTTCTCGAGGCGGTCCGCGCCCTCCTTCTCCGCCCGGTAATGCGCCCGCAGGCCGCTCGCCTCGACGATGTGCTCGATCGTCTCGGGCAAAGGCAAACCGCTGGTCGCCTCCCGCATCCGCTCGATGAGCGCCACGAACGACGGGATGCCCTTCCCGGGCGATGCGTGTTGGGTGATGGGTGACGGGCTCGCGGTGTCCCCGCCATTTTCTTCTGCCTTCTGCCTTCTGCCTTCTGACTTCAGGAGCGCGGCGCCCCACAAGCTGGTGCCGCGCTCCCTGGCGGCATCCTGCAACTGCTCGAGCGAGCGGGCGCCGATTCCGCGTGCGGGAAAATTGATGATTCGAACAAGGGCGCCGTCATCGCCCGGATTGGCCACCAGCCTCAGATAAGCGAGCGCGTGCTTGATCTCCTGGCGCTCGAAGAAGCGCAGCCCCCCGTAGACCCGATACGGCATGCCCGCCTTGAACAGCGCATGCTCGATCACTCGCGACTGCGCATTGGAGCGGTAGAGGACCGCGATTTCGTCGAGCGCGACACCATCGCCGCGCAGGGCGCGCACCTCGTCCACGATGAAGGCGGCCTCATCCAGGTCGGTGAGCGCCTCGAGCACTCGAAGCGGCTCGCCCTTGGCATCCGAGGTCCAGAGATTCTTGCCCAGACGTTTGCGGTTGTGGCTGATCAGGGCGTTCGCCGCATCGAGGATATGACCGTGCGAGCGGTAATTCTGCTCGAGCCTGATCACGCGCTCGACCGCGAAGTCCCGCTGGAGGTCCTGCATATTCGCTGCCGACGCTCCACGGAAGGCATAGATCGACTGGTCGTCATCGCCGACCGCGAAGATGGCGTTGCCCGGTTCCGCGAAACGCTTCAGCCAGCGGTACTGCAGCCGGTTCGTGTCCTGGAATTCGTCGACCAGGATATGCTCGAATCGCGCCCCGTAATGGCTGCGCAACGCCTCGTTGCGCGAGAGCAGCTCGTACGAGCGCAGCAGGAGCTCTGCAAAATCGACCACGCCTTCGCGCTGGCACTGCTCGTCGTAGGCAGCATAAATATCCCTCATGCGCCGGGTGAATTCGTCGTGCACGTCGACCTCGGGCGCACGCAGACCTTCCTCCTTGCTGCCCGCTATGAACCACTGCACCTGGCGCGGCGGGAAACGCTCCTCGTCCGCGTTGAGACTCTTCAGCAGGCGCTTGATCACGGAGAGCTGGTCCTGGGTATCGAGAATCTGGAACAGCTGCGGCAGGCCCGCCTCCCGGAAATGCGCGCGCAGCATGCGGTTGCACAGCCCATGAAACGTGCCGACCCACATGCCGCGCGTGTTGATCGGCAGCATGGCGGAAATGCGCGTGAGCATCTCCTTGGCGGCCTTGTTGGTGAACGTCACGGCCATGAGCCCCATCGGGCTCAGCTGCCCGGTGTGGATCAGCCACGCCGCCCGTGTCGTAAGCACGCGCGTCTTGCCGCTACCGGCGCCGGCGAGCACGAGCGCCGACTGGCGCGGCAGAGTGACCGCCTCGAGCTGTTGTTCGTTGAGACCGGAAAGAAAGCCTGGGGACATGCGGGGCGCGATGAAACACGCCGATTATAGGCCAGCATGCGGCGCCTGTCCCGCTCCTGCAGTCGCCGGCGCGTCCGGGACCGGAAGCGGAGCGGTTATAATCCGCACTTTGTTCACGCCCGTCCATGCAGCAAAAATACAATCCACACGTCCTCGAGCGCGAGGCTCAGCGCGACTGGGAAGCACGCGGCGCCTTTCGCGCGACCGAGGCGCCTGACAAGCCCAAGTACTACTGCCTGTCCATGTTTCCCTACCCCTCGGGGAAGCTGCACATGGGCCACGTGCGCAACTACACCATCGGCGACGTGCTCACGCGCTACTTTCGCATGAAGGGCCGCAACGTCCTGCAACCCATGGGCTGGGACGCGTTCGGGCTGCCTGCGGAGAACGCGGCCATGCAGAACGGAGTGCCGCCGGCAAAGTGGACCCACGACAACATCGACTACATGAGGAAGCAGCTGAAGTCGCTCGGCTTCGCGATCGACTGGTCGCGCGAGCTTGCGACCTGCGACCCTGCCTACTACAAGTGGAACCAGTGGCTGTTTCTCCGCATGCTCGAAAAAGGGCTCGTCTACAAAACGACCGGGGTCGTGAACTGGGACCCTGTGGACCAGACGGTGCTCGCCAACGAGCAGGTCATCGACGGTCGCGGCTGGCGCACCGGCGCAGTGGTCGAAAAGCGCGAGATCCCGATGTACTACATGGCGATTACGCGCTACGCAGACGAGCTTCTTGCCGCGCTCGATACGCTTCCCGGCTGGCCGGAGCGCGTCAAAACCATGCAGGCGAACTGGATCGGCAAGAGCTACGGGGTGAATTTCGGGTTTTCGTACGACTGGACGGACCCGACCAGCTGGAAGGAGGGCAAGGTTCCCGCATCTGCGCCCCCCCCTCACGGCGGAGGATACCCGTTGCAGGGACAGCTCAAGGTCTTCACGACCCGCGCCGACACGATCATGGGTGTAACGTTCCTCGCGATCGCGGCCGAGCACCCGTTGGCCGAGAGGCTCGCCAACTGCCGGCCCGCGCTGCAGCCGTTCGTGGAGGAGTGCAAGCGCGGCTCCGTGATGGAAGCGGACCTGGCAACGATGGAAAAGAAGGGCGTTCCGACCGGCTTCCACGTCACGCACCCGCTCAACGGGGAGAAGCTCGAGGTCTGGATCGGCAACTACGTGCTGATGGGCTACGGCGAAGGCGCGGTCATGGCCGTCCCGGCGCATGATGAGCGTGATTTTCACTTCGCCAGGAAGTACGGGCTGCCGATCAGGCAGGTAATCGCGGTCCCCGACAAGGTCTTCAGCACTGACGCCTGGCAAGACTGGTACGCCGACAAGGAAAGCGGCGTTTGCGTCAACTCGGGCCGTTATGACGGCCTCGACTACAAGAAGGCGGTCGACGCCATCGCGGCTGACCTCGCGGCAAAAGGGGCTGGCGAAAAACAGGTGCTCTACCGCCTGCGCGACTGGGGCATCTCCCGCCAGCGCTACTGGGGCACGCCGATCCCGATCATTCACTGCGCGGCATGTGGCGATGTGCCGGTGCCCGACCATCAACTTCCCGTGGTCCTGCCCGAGGACTGCGTGCCCGACGGCACCGGCAACCCGCTCAACAAGCGCGCCGACTTCGTCGAATGCAAATGTCCGCGTTGCGGCCAGGCCGCGCGGCGCGAGACCGACACGATGGACACGTTCGTCGATTCATCGTGGTACTACCTGCGTTACGCGTGTCCCGACAACACCGCTCAGATGGTCGACCAGCGCGTCTCGTACTGGCTGCCTGCGGACCAGTACATCGGAGGCATCGAGCACGCCATCCTCCACCTGCTCTACTCGCGCTTCTGGACCAAGGTGATGCGCGACCTCGGCCTTGTGAAGCTCGACGAGCCCTTCCGCAATCTGCTGACGCAGGGCATGGTTCTCAATGAGATCTACTTCCGGAGAAGCGAGGCCGGGCGCATTGCCTACTACAACCCTGCGGACGTCGAGTGGTCGACGGATGGCGCGGGCAACCGGTCCGTCGCGCTCAAGGCCGACGGCAAGCCGGTCGAGGCCGGCGGCATCGGAACGATGTCCAAGTCGAAGAACAATGGCGTCGATCCGCAGGAGCTGATCGACCACTACGGCGCCGACATCGCGCGCTTCTTCATGATGTTCACCTCCCCGCCGGAGGACACCCTCGTGTGGAGCGACGCCGGGGTTGAAGGCGCGGCCCGCTTTCTGCGGCGGCTGTGGAATTTTTCCTGGGAGTTCAGCAAGACGGCAACGGCGTCGGCCGATGCCCTGCGCGGCGCGGCGCTCCCGCCTGCGCTTGCCACCGCCCGCCGTGAAATACACGCCGTTCTGAAGCAGGCGAATTACGACATCGGGCGGCACCAGTTCAACACAGTCGCTTCGGCGGCAATGAAGATTCTCAACGCGCTCGAGCGCGCGCCACAAGGCGACGCGGCGGGCGGCGCTGTCGTGCACGAGGGGCTCAGTATCCTGCTGAGACTGCTCTCACCGATTACGCCGCATGTCGCGCACCGCCTCTGGCTCGATCTCGGGTTCGGCAGTGACATTCTCGAAGCAACGTGGCCGGAGCCAGACCCGGCAGCGCTCATCGAGGAGGAAATCGAGCTCGTCGTGCAGGTCAACGGCAAGAAACGCGGTGACGTGCGTGTGCCGCGCGATGCCGACCGCAAGGCGATCGAGGGCATCGTGCTCGCCGACCCCGCGGTGCAAAAATTCATCAGCGGCCAGCCGGTGAAAAAAGTCGTCGTGGTACCGGGACGCCTGGTCAACGTCGTCGTCTGATCGATGAACGCGGCATGCGACATGATTACCAACGGTCGCCATGCGGCGACAGCTGGCGTATCCGCGCTGGTTCATTCATCATTCATCATTCATCATTGATTATTTATCATTTGCCGGGGAAACGTGAGGGCGGCTCAGGTGCGATACGGGGTGGTGCTCTGCGCAACGCTTGCACTCGCGGCATGCGGCTTTCAGCTTCGGGGCACGGGGCAACTGCCGTTCAAGACGCTCTACGTGCAGGCGCCCTCCACCTCCGCTTTCGCGCTGCAACTCCGACGCGCAGTCGAGGCCGGCACCCACACGCGCGTCACCGAGAGCCCGGGGGACGCGGAAGTGGTGCTGCAAGTTCTCACCGAGCTGCAGGAAAAGGAGATCCTCTCGCTGACCGGCGGCGGGCGGGTCAACGAGTTCCTGCTGCGTTACCGGGTTGCGTTTCGCCTGACCGACAAGCTCAACCGCGAGCATATTCCGGCCAGCGAGATCGTGCTGCGGCGGGATGTCACGTTCAATGATCAGCAAGTGCTCTCGAAGGAGTACGAAGAGGCCAATCTCTACCGGGACATGCGCAACGACGCGGTGCAGCAGATCCTGCGCCGGCTGCAGGCCACAAAGCTCAAGTCCTAGACCCCGTGAATCGCAAATCGCAAACCGTAAATCGCAATAAGCGCGTTTTGCGCCGGTCAACGATTGGGTTACGATTCACGATTAACGTTTAACGATTCACGCGCTGATGCGTATTTCGCCCGAGCAGTTACAGCAGCACCTTGCCCGCGAGCTGAAGCCGCTCTACACGGTTTTCGGCACCGAGACGCTGCTCGCAATCGAGGCGATGGACCGCATCCGTGCCCGCGCGCGCAGCGAGGGCTACAGCGAACGCGCCGTTCTTACCGCCGACTCGGGTTTCAAGTGGAGCGAGCTCGCCTTCGCGGGCAGCGCGCAGTCCCTCTTTTCCGCGCGCAAGTTGCTCGAGCTGCGCATCCCGACCGGAAAGCCCGGCGTCGCGGGCGGCGAGGCAATCCAGCGCTACTGCGAAGGCGCGCCGCGCGACACCGTTACATTGGTGTGCCTGCCCGGCCTTGACTGGCGGGCGCAAAAGGCGGGCTGGTTCGAGGCGCTCGATCGCGCGGGGGCGGTGATCGAGGCAAAGGCCGTCAGCCGCAAGGCCCTTCCCGACTGGCTCGCCGGCCGGCTCAGCGTCCAGGGACAGGAAGCCGACCGGGAGACGCTCGAATTCATCGCCGAACGCGTTGAGGGCAATCTGCTCGCCGCGCACCAGGAGGTGCAAAAACTCGCGCTCCTCTTCCCCGCGGGAAAGATCTCCTACGAGCAGGCCTGCGAGGCGGTAATCGATGTCGCGCGCTACGACGTTTTCAACCTTGGGGAAGCGCTTCTCGAAGGCGACGTGCTGCATGTTGCCCGGATGCTCGAGGGCCTGAGGGGCGAGGGCCTCGCGCCTCCCCTCGTCCTTTGGGCCATCGCCGAGGAAATACGCACCATCGGACGCGTGCTCGATGGCGTGGGCTCGGGGCGAACGCCGCCGCAACTGTGGCGCGAAGCCAGGGTCTGGGGCAATGCCCACCAGCAGCTGATGCAACAGCACTGCCGCCGGTTCACGAGAGATCAGGTGGAGGCGGCGCTCCTCCACGCGGCGCGCGCCGACCGCATGGTGAAGGGCTTGATCCGCGGCGATGTGTGGGACGAATTGCTCCAGCTCGCGCTGCGTTTCGCGATCAGCGCGCCGGCCAGGCCTGTAATGAAACGGGGTAGAATGCCCGCAGCCTCGGCGGCTGCGGGACGCAGCCAGCAGGCCCTGTTCTAGCCCGCAGCGCAGCGGGTCGCTGATATGGATGTCCAGACCTACATTCACGGCGTTGGCCGGCAGGCGCGCGCAGCAGCGCGCACGATCGCCCGGGCGGACACCGCCACCAAGAACCGCGCTCTCACCGAGATGGCAGCAGCGATCGAGCGGGACGCGCAGCGCCTGCTCGACGCGAACGCGCGCGACCTGGCCGAGGCCGGGCGGAAAGAGCTCGATGCGGCCATGATCGACCGCCTGACGCTCAGCCCGAAAGTCATCGCCGCCATGGCCGATGGATTGCGCCAGATCGCAGCGCTTGCCGACCCGGTGGGAGAGATCATCTCGCTGCGGGAGCGGCCATCCGGCATCAAGGTGGGGCAAATGCGGGTTCCGCTCGGAGTCGTGGCCATCATTTACGAGTCGCGGCCGAATGTCACGGCGGACGCCGCGGGGCTGTGCGTGAAGTCCGGCAACGCCGCAATCCTGCGCGGGGGCTCGGAAGCCATTCATTCGAACCAGGCGATTGCTGCGTGCGTGCATGCCGGACTGGCCGCGGCCGGTTTGCCCGAAAGTGTCGTCCAGGTAATCGAGACCACCGACCGCGCGGCGGTCGGCGAGCTCATTACCATGCAGGAATACGTCGATGTCGTGGTGCCGCGCGGCGGCAAAAGCCTCATCGAGCGGTTGATGCGCGACGCCCGCGTACCCATGATCAAACACCTGCACGGCGTGTGTCATACCTACATCGACGACCGCGCCGATCTCGAGCAAGCCATCCGGGTGGCGGACAACGCAAAGACCCAGCGTCTCGGGACCTGCAACACAATGGAAACGCTCCTTGTGGCAGAAGGCATTGCCGGTAAAGTCCTGCCGCCGCTGTGCCGGATCTACTTGGACAAGGGCATCGAGCTGCGCGGCGACGATGCGGCGCGCCGCATCGTTCCTGAAATGAAGCCGGCGACAGAGGAGGATTGGTACACCGAGTACCTCGGCCCGATCCTCTCGATACGGGTGGTCAGGGGGCTCGACGAAGCGATCGAGCATATCGCGACTTACGGCTCCCAGCATACTGACGCGATCATTACCGAAGACAGCGCGCGCGCGCAGCGTTTCCTGCGCGAAGTGGACTCGAGCTCTGTGATGGTAAACGCCTCGACACGTTTCGCTGACGGCTACGAGTACGGTCTCGGCGCGGAGGTCGGCATCTCCACCGACAAGCTGCATGCGCGCGGCCCCGTGGGGCTCGAAGGCCTGACCTCGCTCAAGTGGGTCGTCTTCGGCGAAGGCCAGATACGGCAGTGACCGGTGACCCGTGACTGGTGACTGGTTTAGAGTGCGCTTGGCAACTTCTCTGCTGGCCTACGGGTCACAGCTCACGGGTCACAAGTCACGGGTTTCCGCATGAGCCAAGTCATCGAAGTAAAGGTTCCCGACATCGGCGACTTCAAGGACGTGCCGGTCATCGAGGTGCTGGTCAAGCCAGGCGACAGCATCAAGAAGGAAGACTCGCTCGTCACTCTCGAGTCCGACAAGGCAACGCTCGAAGTCCCTGCACCAGCGGCCGGGATCGTAAAGGAACTCAAACTCAAGGTCGGCGACAAGGTATCGCAGGGCTCGGCGATACTCACGCTCGAAACCCCCCACATCCCCCCTTTGTCAAAGGGGGGAGATGCGGCGCCCCACACTCCATCTTTGTCAAAGGGGGAAGATGCGGCGCCCCCCGCCCCATCTTCGTCTAAGGGGGACAGCGCAGCCAGCCCCCCTGTAGCAAAGGGGGGCAGCGAAGCGGGGGGATTTGTCGGGCCCAAGGGCGACATCCACGCGGAAGTGCTGGTCCTGGGCGCCGGTCCTGGTGGCTACACGGCCGCTTTCCGTGCCGCCGACCTGGGAAAGCAAGTGGTGCTGGTCGAGCGCTATCCGGCACTGGGCGGCGTCTGCCTCAACGTTGGCTGCATCCCCTCGAAGGCGCTCTTGCATGTTGCCAAGGTTCTGACTGAAGCCGAGGAGGTGGCACACGCGGGGATCGAGTTCGGCAAGCCCAAGATCAGCCTGGAGAAGCTGCGCAGCTGGAAGGCGGGCGTGGTAGGCCGGCTCACGAAAGGCCTCGTCGGCCTCGCGAAGCAGCGCAAGGTTGAAGTCGTGCAGGGCAAAGGCCAGTTCGCGACGCCAAATACGCTCAAAGTCGAGACACCCCAGGGTGCCAAGACGATCTCTTTCAACCACTGCATCATCGCCGCCGGCTCCAGCGTCGCGAGAATCCCCGGTTTCCCATACGAGGACAAGCGCATCATCGACTCGACCGGTGCGCTCGAAATCCCTGCGGTCCCCAAACGGCTCCTGGTGATCGGCGGCGGCATCATCGGGCTTGAGATGGCGACGGTCTACGACGCGCTGGGCGCGAAGATCACAGTGGTCGAGATGCTCGACTCGCTCATTCCGGGTGCCGATCCGGATGTGGTGCGCCCGCTCACGAAACGGATCGAGAAGCGTTACGAGAAGATTCTGCTCAAGACGAAAGTCGCGCGCATCGAGCCGCAAAAGGACGGGCTGAAGGTTACCTTCGAGGGCGGCAGCGCGCCCGCGCCCGAAGTATTCGACTATGTGCTGATGGCGGTTGGCCGCCGGCCCAACGGGCGCGAGATCAACGCACAGGCCGCGGGCGTCAATGTCGACGAGCGCGGTTACATTCCGGTCGACAATCAGCTGCGCACCAACGTGCCGCACATCCACGCGATTGGCGACATCTGCGGCGAGCCGATGCTCGCCCACAAGGCAACCCATGAAGGCAAGACGGCGGCAGAGGTCATTGCAGGGCACAAGGCCTTCTTCGATGCGCGCACGATTCCGTCCGTGGCCTACACTGACCCCGAGGTGGCCTGGATGGGCCTGACGGAGACGCAATGCCAGAGGAAGGGAATCGCGTTCGAGAAGGCAGTGTTTCCCTGGGCCGCGAGCGGGCGGGCGCTTGCGATGGGGCGCAGTGAAGGCATGACCAAGCTCATCTTCGACAAGAACACGCGGCGCCTCCTCGGCGCGGCGATGGTCGGCGTGAACGCGGGAGAGCTCATTGCCGAGGCGGTCCTGGCACTCGAGATGGGGGCGGATGCGGCCGATATCGGCCTTACCGTGCATCCGCACCCGACGCTTTCCGAAACGGTCTTCTTTGCCGCTGAAATTGCCGAGGGTTCCATAACGGATCTCTACCTGCCAAAACGCGGGTGAGGGGCTTTGGGGGACGGATTCAGCACGGCGTGGCAGGAAGATGCTATTTTTTTCAAAGGACGATTTATGAAAAGACGCTCCCTTGCATTTGCGTTACTGATCTTTTGCGCACCGGCTGTGGCCCAAGCCGCCGATAACGGTATCGTGACCACCGCCAGCAAGCATTCGGTGCAGGACACCATGGATCGATTTGCGGCCGCGGCCAAGGAGCGCGGTTTCACCATCGTCGCGCGCGTCAACCACGCTGGCGCTGCGGCCAAGGCAGGGCTCAAGCTGCGGCCAACGCAGCTGCTCGTCTTCGGCAACCCCAAAGGCGGGACCCCGATCATGGCGGCAGCGCCGACGGCGGGGATCGACCTGCCGCTCAAGGCCCTTGCCTGGGAGGATGCCAGCGGCAAAGTCTGGCTGTCCTACAACTCGCCGGCATGGCTCAAGGCACGCCACGGCATCGAGGGCGTCGACAAACCTCTCGCTGGTATGGGCAAAGCGCTCGCGGCGATGGCGGCCAAGGCAGTGGAATAGTTCACAAAAATATGCAATGGCAGCTGCGCTCGTGATATAGCCCCCTCACATGGGGGCCCCGTCGCGGTGTACCATGCTTCAGGGACGCCGCGGCGGCCCGCCGTGGGCAGCACTCCACAGGGAAAGCTAGCCATGCTTCAGTGGTTAAGCAGTCTCGGCAAGAGAGCCGACCATCCGATGTACAACGTCGAGGAGGCGAAAAGACTCCTGGACTACGTGTCGGAAGACGACCGCAAGGCTCTCGAAGAAATCTCCTCTTACCTCGAAACGATCACCGCAACGCCGGATTTCGCGCTCGAGGATCGTATCGGCGTGCTGAAGCTGGTCGACGAGGCGGGCCAGCCGCGGGCAGCCGCCGCCCTCAATATTTTCTTGCGCGATACCAAGCTCAAGGAGTTCGAGGGACGCACCCTCTGGCAAGGCCTGACCGATTTCTGGAAGAACGTCTCCGCTGCCTACCGGTTGTGCCTGCAGGAGATCGCCCAGGCAGGGAAGCCGGGCGCGCCGCCTCACCCCGAACGCCATCTGCTCATGGCCCGCGCGCTCCGCGCGCTCACCGCCGAAGGCAGGATGCTGCAAATGCGCTACCTCCCGATCAAGCCGCGCATCTGGGGGGAGCTCGCGGCGCTGTACGCCGAGGCCGAGAAGGAGCACTGCGTCGCGCAAGTCGTCAAGGCGTACCCGACCGAGCCGCTGCCGACCAACGTGCGCCAGGAGTTTCTGCGGTTGCTCATGATGGACGTCGTCGCACCGGAAGCCGAGACACTGCTCGAACTCGAACTCTCGGCGCGCGTCGTCGCACGGCTGGCGCCCGGCTTCGCTCTCGAGGCAACAGCGGAGCAAGGCTGTCCGTTCTGTTTCGATCTCGCGCACCCGGGCCGGCCATGGCGCCGCACGGCCGATACAAAGGAGAGCCCAACGCTGCGCTATTTCGGCGCCGGCCGGTCTGGCGAAGAAATGCAGGAGACGATCGACCGCCACGTCGCGAACCCGAAGGAGGCCGAGAAGCGGTTTGGCGACGACTTCTCCGTCCACGAGAAGCTGGTCGTGCTCAAGCGCCTGCTTCGCTATTGGACCGAAGGCCACACCGAAGCGCAGGGACCGCGCGTCAAGATTGATGCCAATGTAAAAATCGCGCACGGATTCCCGGCAGCCTCCGAACTCGTCACGCGCGTCGAGCTGAGCGCCATGGCCGAGATGAACGAGGACATGCGCATGCGCGTCAAGCAGCGCACCGGCATCGCGCTGCAGGCTCACGAAATCACGGCGCAAGTCGATGAGTGGCGGGAGCGGGACGCGAGCGCCTGGAGCATCGGGGCAGACGTTCCCCGCCAGCACGAGGTCTGGGCAAGAATCGGCGTGCTCTGCGCGATCGTCGCACCCGGCATGAAATCGTGGTGGCTCGGGGTCGTCCGCCGCATGCAGCGTGACGAACAGGACCGAGTGCACGCGGAGATCGAGATCGTCTCCAAGAAGCCGCTGTCCGTCTATTTCAAGGGAATCGGCGAAGGGGCCGAGAAGGCCGAAAACTGGCAGACCTCCTCCGGCTCGTTCGAATTCACGTTCGTGAACGCGCTGATTCTCAACGAGAATGCGGTCTCGAGCACCGCACACGAGATCGTGTTGAAACGGGAAACCTTCAACCCCGGCGTCATCTACGAGGTCATGATGGGCGATCCCCCGCCCTATGTGCGCCTCGAGGAATTGCTCGAGCGGGGCGAGGACTACGATCGCGTGCGGGTCACGTGGCTGAAGGGCAGACCCGATTCCGCACCCGACTCCTGATCGCACCTTAACGGGAGTGCACCCGGCTACCGTGACCCGGGACGAAGCGCGACTACGGCCCCATTTGCAGCCAGGGCCACGGTCTCAAGAAAGGTTTCGCGAAGGGAAAGCCTCAGACAGACCCCGTCTGTCGCGGTCACGGCCGCACAGCCGGCGTCTCGAGCTTCATTCCCCGCGCTCGCCACATCAGATAGAGCTCAAGTTCGACGAATTCCATGGCACCGTATGGATAAGGCTCCGCACGGATGCCGATCATGCAGTTGCGCAGCCGGCGCTGGAGGGAACCGAGGCTCTGCCACTCAAGCCGGTAGAGAGGATAGCCGGTCGGGTGGCCCTGGGGGATGGTAGTTCCGGCCAGCTTCTTGCCCCATCGTTCGTCGTGGCACTGCGCACAGGCAAGGTTCAACTGCCCCTGACGGCGCATGAAAGTCGCGCGGCCAGCATTCAAGAACGGTTCCGTGCGCTTATCCGGCGCTATCGTTATGGGCATGCCACGCGACTGGTGCGCTACGTAGGCGGTAAGCGCGAGCAAATCCCTGTTCTCGTGCTCGAGCGGCGCGGCCTTCTGCCGCTCGGTTCGACACATGTTGATGCGCTGTTCGAGATTGACGGGCCGTCGGCGCGCTGCGTCCCATGCCGGATATCGCGCCGCAACACCCTTCATGCTCACGCGGGCATTACCGTGACAGTCAGCGCACGCGGTACCGGCAGCGCCCGCCTTGCGATTCCACAGCGCCTCGCCATCCAGCACCCAGAACACACCCGGATTGGTGGCGTCGTCGTCCTGCATCGCACGCGTGTCGCGGCTCATGAATTCGTAGCCCGACCGGCGCTCCTCAAGAGGGATCTCGGCGCCGGCGACTGTTTGCGTCGCCGCGAAAAAGATCCAGGCGACCGCGCGCGCCCTGCTGCCAGCGCTCACTCGACCGTGATCGTGGCCGACTCGGTCACGGAAAAACCGTTGTCGCCGGTCCACGTAAAAGTAATGGTGCCGCTTTCAGTCGCCACCGTGGTGAACGCAAGCAACGGGTTGGCGGCAATGGCAGGATGTAACCCCGCACGAAAAATTTCCTTGCCGTTGTAGGCGCACACGAAAGTCCTGATGATGTTCCTGGGAATCACCTCGCCGAGCTGGGTGCGGCGAAACCCGGTTTCCATCGCATGCTGGACCAGCGTCCTGATCTCGACGATTTCACCGCGCTTCACGGTCGACGGCAATTTCACCACTGCACGCGCCATTCAGACGAACTCCTCAAGGCAGGCGGAGAGCGTGACCACGACGTCCACCGTGTCCGTCCAGAATGATCCATCGGAGAGCTCGGCGATGGCGGTCACGGTCTGCGAGTCAGCCAGGCGAATGCGGGTCACAACACGGGCGCGCCCGGCGCGAGCGTTGAAATAGGCACTCAGCACGTTTGGCAACGGGTTCTTTTCCGCGAAAACATGGATCGCCTTGACGTGATCCACCTGCGTCATCGGGCTCTCGACCGAAACCGTAAGCGGCACGGCATTCCCGTTGTCGACGAGTGGCGGGATTTCGAGCCTTACACGGCCGCGGCGGATTTGCGCTTCGCCCACCACTTTGCGGATCGCCTCCTGCATCGCTGCGGGCGTTGCGCGCGCAGCGCCCGCAGCGGATGCGAGGGCGACGCCGCCCGCAAGGCTGCCGGCGGCAACAAGAAAATCACGGCGCGACGTCATCGGCTTTCGTCCCGCAACCCGGTGAGGAAGGCAACAATGTCCTCGATTTGCTGCGCGCTCAAGATCGGTTTGCCGCGAAAAGCGGCCGCGACCCGTGTCAGCCCTTCGGTCCGGAAATACGCCGGCATGATTGTCGCCGTATTAATCCGGGCCGGCTCGACGATTCTCAACCGGATCTGGCCTTCCGACAACCGCGCGCCGATTCCGCTCAAGTCAGGCCCGATCGTGCCTTGAAAGCGCTCTTCCGGAAACGGCCCGCTGTGGCAAAGCAGGCACAGCCCAACACGACGATCAAGGACCAGCATGCGCCCGCGCGCCGCATTGCCCGCAGCCCCCGTGAGCGACACCGGAATCGCGTCCTTGACGATCCCGTACGCGGGCGAGCCCGCTCCTCCCTCAGCCAAACCCGGCATCGCCCCGGCGAGGCTAGCGGCCAGTGCTGCACTCAGGATCGCGCGCAGTCCCGCCAACCGCTTACACCAGCTCGATGTCGTGGTTCTTGAGCGGGAACGAGCGAATCCGCTTGCCCGTCGCGCGGAAGAAGGCATTGATCACCGCCGGCGCGGCGACGCAGATCGTCGGCTCACCGACCCCGCCCCACACGGCGCCTCCGGACGGCATGATGATCGACTCGACCTTGGGCATCTGTGCGATGCGCATCGAGTTGTAACTATCGAAGTTTGTTTGCTCGATGCGCCCGTTCTTGACCGTGCATTCCTGGAAGAACAGGGCGGACAGCCCGTACACAAAGGATCCCGCGATCTGGCGCTCGATCTGGGCGGGATTGACCGCGTAGCTCGTATCAGTCGCGCACACGATGCGATGTATCTTTACCTTGTTTCCGCCGCTCACGGAAATCTCTACGCACGCCGCCACGTAGCTGTTGAACGCCTTCATGTGCGCAAGGCCGCGGTGGATGCCCTCGGGTGCGGGCCGGCCCCAGCCGGCCCGCTCTGCCACGGCATTCAGCACGGCCAGGTTTCTCGGGTGCTTTCCCAGCAGCTTGCGCCGGAACTCGAGGGCGTCCTGCCCGGCCGCGTGCGCCAGCTCATCCATGAAACATTCCAGGAAGATGCAGTTCTGGTTGATGTTGACACCGCGCCAGAAACCCGGCGGCACGTGCGTGTTGCGCATCGCGTGATCGACCAGCAGGTTCGGGATGGTGTAGCCGAATGCGTGCTCGCCGCTGTCGGCCACGCCCTGAAATGTTGCCGGATCGCGCCCTTTCTGTTTCTCCAGGATATGGGGGCGCACGCTGGCCAGGATCGATTGGCCGGAGAGCCGCATGTGCAACCCGGACAGATTGTTGTCGGCATCGAGCCCACCGGTGAGCTTGCACTGCATCACCGGGTGATACCGGCCCTGCGCCATGTCCTCCTCGCGCGACCAGAGCAGCTTGACCGGCGTGCCCGGAAGCTGCTTCGCGATTTGCACCGCCTGCGTCACGTAATCCTGGAACGCGCCACGCCGGCCAAAGCCGCCGCCCAGGTTGATCTTGTAGACCTCGCACTTCTCGGCCGGCAGGCCGGATGCCCGGAGAACCGCGGCGAACGATCCTTCGCCATCCTGCGTCGGCACCCAGACCTCGCACTTGTCCGGAGTGTAGCGCGCCGTCGCATTCATCGGCTCCATGCACGCGTGGTTCTGGAACGGATAGGAGTAGACCGCCTCGACCTTCTTCGCGGCGGCAGAGAGCGCGGCCCTGGCGTCGCCACTGCGGTTGCCGACGAATGCCTGCTCCGCATCGAGCCCGGCTCTCAGCACGTCCGCAATGGTTGCGCTCGACACCTTGGCGTTCGGGCCCTCGTCCCATACCACTGGAAGCGCATCGAGCGCCGTTTTGGCGCGCCACCAGGTGTCGGCCACCACCGCCACCGCGGTATCGCCGACCTGAACCACCTTTTTCACGCCTTTCATGCCGGACACCTTGGCGGCATCAAAGCTCTTCACCTTGCCTCCGAAGACCGGGCACTCCTTGATCGCCGCATTGAGCATGCCGGGCAGCTTCAGGTCGAAACCGAAGACCTGCTTGCCGGTCAGCTTGTCCAGGGTGTCAAGCCGCTTCACCGGCTTTCCCGCAATCTTCCAGTCCTTCGGGTCTTTCAGCTTCACGTCCTTCGGCGGGGTGAGGCGGGCGGCCGCCTCCGCCACCTTGCCATAGGTGGTGGTGCGACCCGACGGCCCGTGCGTGATAACGCTGTTCGATGCGCTGCACTCGGACGCGGGGACGTTCCATTCGTTTGCCGCGGCCTGAATCAGCATCAGACGTGCCGTGGCGCCGCCCTGGCGGACGTAGTCGTGCGAAGTGCGAATGCCGCGGCTGCCCCCGGTCGAGAAGGGACCCCATACACGCTTGCGCGCGACGCTCTGGCCCGGGGTCGGGTATTCGGTCGTTACCTTCGACCAGTCGCACTCGAGCTCTTCGGTGACGAGCTGCGCGAGGCCAGTAATCGTGCCCTGCCCCATCTCGGAGCGCGCGACCCGTATGACGACGGTGTCGTCAGGCCGGATCACGACCCAGGCGTTGACTTCGGGCGAGCCGTCTGCAGCGCGCACGACCCCGGGGCCGAACGGAAGCCGCAATCCAAGCGCAAGGCCGCCGCCGATGGCCGCGGTGCTGATGATAAAGGTACGACGATTCATTTTCGGCATGGTTGTCATGGATCCTCCCTCAGGCCTTGGCGACGGCGTGGATCGCCTCGCGCACCTGCTGGAATGTGCCGCAGCGGCAAATATTGGTGATGGTCGCGTCGATGTCGGCGTCGGTCGGCTTCGGCTTGTCCTTCAGAAGCGCCGCGACGGCCATGATCATGCCCGCCTGACAATAGCCACATTGCGGGACGTCATGATCGAGCCACGCCTGCTGAACTTTGTGCAGAACCTCGCCCGAGGCGAGGCCCTCGATCGTCGTGATTTTCTTGCCGGCGGCTGCGCTGGCCGGGATCGCGCACGAGCGCACGGCGGCACCGTCGATGTGTACCGTGCACGAGCCACACTGCGCGATACCGCATCCGTATTTCGTTCCGGTCAGTCCGACCTGCTCGCGAATAACCCAGAGCAGCGGCGTGTCGGGTTCGGCATCCGTCTCGTATGTTTTTCCGTTGACCGTCAGCTTGATCATGTCCACTCCTTACACAAATGCGGGAAATCGCGCAGCGCACACCACGCGGCAGCGTGCGTGCCCTGGCCTAATCTCCTCGAAATGGTTTTGAGCCCGCGATCGTCGCGTCGCGGTAATTTGAAAACCTGGGGCATCGCAGATTATTCCCGGCGCGTCGCCGGGTCAAGGGGGCCATCAGCATTTCCTTGCCCCGGTCACCAGCCGGCCCAGGGCGCGGCGCCAAGCGCGCCGATCCTGGCGAGAAACCGCCTTTTTTCCATTGGATGTGTCCTTGAGCGAAGCCGGAGCGCGCGGGTCTAACGAATCGAGCTGTCGCGCAGCTGACAGGGCGGCTCACGCAGCCTTAGAGCCCCTAACGTCAGGCACTATCACGGCACGCGCACGGCATTCATCCGGGCAAGAATCACGGCCGTGCGGCGCGCGAGATAGGGCGTATAGCTGCCGGGCAGGTAGCGCCGCGGACTCGGGACCATGGCCGCCAGTCTCGCCGCCTGCTCCGGGTCGAGGCGGGCAGCCGACTCCCCGAAGTGGTGACGGGCGGCCGCCTCGGCGCCGAACACGCCGTCACCCCACTCGATCACGTTGAGGTAGATCTCCAGAATGCGTCGCTTGCTCATCAGTGTTTCCAGCATGATCGTGATGAGGGCCTCCTGTCCCTTGCGCCACCAGGTGCGTTCGCCCGAAAGAAACAGGTTTTTCGCAAGCTGCTGGGTGATAGTCGACGCGCCGCGCACGATCTCGCCCTCCCTTACGTTGCGCTTTACCGCCTTCCGAATCTGGTCCCAGTCGAACCCGCTGTGACTCATGAACTTGGCGTCTTCCGCTGCCACGACGGCGCGCTTGAGGTGCACCGATATACGGCGATAGGCAACCCATCTGTGGGTCAGCCTCGCCCTTGGATCGTCCTCGCGCAAGACCGCAATCCGGGCGCGCATGAAGGCCGTGCTCTGCGGGTTGTTTCCGGCCCAGTACCACACCTGCGCCGCGAACCAGAGCTGCACCAGCACGAATGCAGCAAGGACGAGCAGTACGCCGTAGCCGATCCAGCGGATGAAACGCTGCCCCTTGCGCCTTGTACCTTGTGTCTTGGACCTCACTTTGGCATCTGGCGCCTCAGCATCGCCATCGCCGCCCGCGTCTCCGGGTAGACGCCGCGCCAGATGAAGAACGCTTCGGCGGCCTGCTCGACCAGCATGCCAAGGCCGTCCGACACCCGGGCGCCCTGCTCCTGCGCGAACGCCATGAATGGCGTGCGCTTGGCATAGACCATGTCGTAGGCCATCGCGCCGGGGGCGAATATGCCAGTGGGCAGCGGCGGCATGGCGTTTGCGAGACCCGCCGAGGTTGCGTTGATCACGAGGTCGAACTGCGAGCCCGCCAGCGCTTCATAGGAGCGCGCGACAAGACCCTGGGCCGCATAATGCTGGAATTGTCCAAAGTGCCCGACCAAGGTAATCGCCTTTTCCAGCGTGCGGTTCGCGACCACCATGAGCTCGGGTTGCTCGCGCAGCAGCGGTTCGACCACTCCAAAGCTCGCCCCGCCCGCGCCCATCAGCAGCACGCGCCTGCCGCGCAAAGGCACCCGCAGATTCTGCGTGAGGTCGCGCACCAGCCCGATTCCGTCCGTGTTGTCGCCAATGACTTCGGCTCCATGGAAGGTGAGCGTGTTGACCGCGCTGGCCGCCAGGGCAAAACCGCTCCGCTGGCCTGCGAGATGCCACGCCTCGTGTTTGAACGGCAGTGTCACGTTGAGCCCCTTGCCGCCCTCATCTCGAAATCTGAATGCCGCGGCACGGAAGCCGTCGAGCGGAGCCAGTATCTTTCCGTAGACGATATCCTGCCCGGTCGCCCGCGCGAATTCCGCGTGTATTGCTGGCGACAGGCTGTGTTCGACGGGATTGCCGATGACGGCGTACTTGTCAGCCATTTTCAACGTTCAAGGTTCAAGGTTTAAGTTTCAAGTTTGGATGACAGTGGTCTACGACTTTACGCGGACAGAATTTGGAACTTTGAACGTTGAACTTTGAACCTGACGGCGGGGCTGCCGTTATTGGGAAACGAACTGATCCTCCCGCGTGAACAGCCAGGTGCGAGTGATGCTCAGGACATCCGTATCCTTGGCGATGTCGGGCGGGAATGGAGCATAGGGCGCGGCGAGGTGGACGATACGGATAGCGGCCCGATCCAGGATTTGTTGGCCCGAGGACCGGTTGATATCGACGCTCTCGAGCGAGCCGTCGGCCCTGATCGAAACCGTGGCGACGAGGCTGCCGTAGATCCGCTGCTCGCGGGCTGCCTGGGGATAGTTCAGCTCGCCGATCCGCTCGATTTTAAGGCGCCAATCCTCTATGTAGCGCGCAAACCGGAACTCCTGCGTGCGCGCGCCCACGAACCGGCGCCGCGGGCGCTGCTGATAAGCGTTCCACCGTTTCGAGATCCGCGCCTCCAGGCGCGCGATCTCGAGGCTGCGCGCCATGAGGTCCGCGGCGTTTGGCGCCACCTCCGGCTCGGCCGTCTTCGGTTGAGGCTGCGGCTTTGGCTGTGGCGGCGGCACCGCTGCCGGGGCCTTCTTGGCTTGGGTCATGAGCCGCTTCGCCTCGCGCTCGAGCTTCTCGACGCGCTTCTCCGCCATCGTGACTTCGGGCATGGGCTTGTGCTCGGCTGGCACGGGCAACGGGCTCGCCGCGCTGACCTTCTCATCGGTATTGCCGCCGCCATCGAGATTGGCCTGCGCCAGCGCGTCGGCCTTCACCGGCCGCTCCCGCGTCTTGCTGTTGACCAGCGTCACCTCGAGCGGCTGGTCCAGGTGCTTGAGCTTTGCCAGGTCCGGCATCGTGAATGTGATGCCGAAGATGATCACGATATGGATGAGCACCGAGAGCACGAACGACACCTGCATCCGCGCGTGCCGCCCCAGGACCGCAATGCGGCGATCAAACGCCGTCATGCGCTGCTCGAGTTCGGTGACTCGAGCATCAAGTTTCGCCGCGGCGCCGCTCCACGGCGCGTGCCGCGAGTGCTTCGCCCGCCGGCGCAGCGCGATGACCTTCCGCTCAGGTAGCAAGCCCATCGTGCGCATTCTACCGAAGGCCGGACAGAATGAACAGAAAACTCATTCTGGGCGGCCACTTGTAATACATAATTAAAGTGAAGTCGCGGATTCCGGCAGGACCATGAGCGGGCACTAACCCAGCGGGACCTGTCTCCGGTATTCGCACCGCAGCGTCAGATCGAGGAGGTCGATGCCCGCGACGGCCAGCTCGACACGCGCTCCGGGCGCGAGGGCGGGAAGCGAGGGCACGCGCGCCACCAGAGGCAACTCCTCGAAGCGCACCAGGCTCTCGCGCAGGACTGTCGCGCACACAGTTTCGACGCCTTCCTGCATCAACCAGCGCAGGGACCAGTAACGTTCCATGTTGCGCTGGAATTCGCCATACGCTTCATAGGCGGACTCGAAATCCCGCATCGCCGCAAGCAGCGCCTCATCGCCCGCCCGGTACGGAAGCGCGTTGCCCCGCGTCAATGCGAGGAGCTGGCGCTGGTTGACGAGGTCCACGTAGCGCCGCAACGGCGAGCTCGCCCAGGCGTAGCTCTCCACGCCCAGGCCCTCGTGACCCGCCGGCACGGTGCTCATGCGCACCTTGCCCGCGCCTTGCACGCGGTAAATTGCGGCCGCATCCGCTGCAGCAAGCTGCCGGCCCCAGGCGCTGTTGACGTAGATCATCAGCTCCGAGACGATCCGGTCGAGCGGCGTGCCTCGCTGGCGGCGCACGATGCGCACGCGGTCATGCTCGACATAGAAGTTGTACTCGGGCCGCATCCCGAGCTCGGGCTCGTCCCCGCGCCGCGCCCGCTCCAGCGCGCTCGCGAGCCGCCACAGCGTCACCAGCGGCTTCCCGTAGTGGTGCGCCACGTTCCCGGCCGCAAGCGCGTCCTCGTCGAGCACCCGCTCCAGCTCGGCGTGCCGAAGATTGGCCGCGATCGGGATGCGCTCGGCACGCGTCGTCAACGAGATTACCGACGCATCCGGCGCGATTTCCAGATACAGCGATAGCGCCGGCCGGTCGCCATCCTCGGTAAGCGAGAATCGCTCCACGGCCGCCTCGGGCAGCATGGTGAGTTTTGCGCCCGGGAAATACACGGTCGAAAGACGCTCGCGCGCGATCGTGTCCGTCGGCGAGCCCGGCGTAATGCCGACCGCCGGCGCGGCAATATGAATTCCCACCGACACATTGCCGTTGGCAAGCGGGCTCACGGAAAACGCGTCGTCGATCTCCGTCGTGCTGACGTCGTCGATGCTGAACGCCTCCACGCCCGCCGGCGGCAGGTCGGCCAGTTCCGGCAACGGCGGCAACTCCGGGAATGCAGTTCCATGCGGGAAGTACTCGAACAGGAAACGATCGAGATGGTAAGCGTGCGTGGACGGTATGCCGCCGCAGCGCTCGATGAGGCGGACCGGCGTCAGCTTGAGCGCCTCGCATGCCTCCTCGAGCGCTTTCCATTCGAGACTCGCCTTCTCGGGCTTGTAGAGCAGGCTTGCCAGGCGCGGGGCAAATTCCACCGGCAACTCGGCGCGCTTCAGCTGGGCCACGTATTCGGCGCGCTTCTCCGCTTCACGGCGCTTGCGCTCCACGGAAGCCAGCGCCGCTTTCAACGCCTCCTTCGGCGCTGCCCGGTAACGCCCCCGGCCCTTCTTGTAGAAGTACATCGGCGCGCCGTGCAGCTTGATGAGCAGCGCGGCTGCCTCGACCGGTTTGGGCGGGCGCCCGAAGTACTCCCGTGCCAGCGACTCGTATGAGAATTCGGAATCTCCGCAGCATTCCCAGAGGAAATCAACATCGAGATCCTCAGCGAGCTGATGCGCTGTGCTCATGAAGTCCACGAGCCGCGCATCCTCGAAACGAAGCAACACGTGCGACGCCTTCACCTTCGAGCGCTTGCCGTGAGGGGCCTCGACCTGGAGCGAAGTCTCGTTGTCAGCGAGTATGGCGCCGACCTTGAAGTCGCCTTCCTCGTCGTAAAAGACGTTCTTGCTCACGTGGCAGGGGGCGCGCGTGTCCGATCAGGATCGGCGAAATGCGCGTTGAAAGGCGGGCCTGAAGTCCATCTGTCTCGAATGCCGGAATAATTATATGCGATCATGCATGGCAGCTGCGCCGGTTGCGGTAAAAATACGGCGCTTTTTTTATTGTGCTGCCATCGCAGGCACGCTAGGCTATCGATGATGAAAAACGCGGGTCGCATTGCCGAAACGTCTTTCTGCTCGCGGATCGCTGCGTCCGTGCTGCTCGCCTCGGCGCTCTCCTCGTGTCTCGCGTCCGCGGTGGCGGCCGAGCCCTCGGTGAAGCGCTTTGAGCTGTCCGTTCCGCAGTCCACGGCTGCGCCTCAGGCCCGCGTGCTGCGCGTCGAGAAAGACGATCGCGTGCAGCTGATCATCACGAGCGAGGCCGCCGGGGAGATCCATTTTCACGCCTACCGGATCGACGCAAAAGTTACGCCCGGCGTCCCCGCAGAACTCAACTTCAAGGCCCGTGCTACGGGCCGGTTCCGCATCGAGTGGCACCCCGCGGGCAACGCCGCGAAGAAGGGGCATCACGCTCCACCGCTCGCAACACTTGAAGTGCGGCCGAAATGACGCCTCGGCGGTTGCGCTGCCGCGTTGCGCGTTTCTGGTTCGCAACGTGTTTGAGCCTCCCCGTGCCCGCTTGGGCGCATGCTTTCGGGGAACGCTACGACCTGCCCGTCCCGCTCGGTTATTTCCTGGTGGGAGCGGCGCTGGCGGTTGCGCTGTCGTTTGTCGTCGCCGCGCTGTTCATGCGCGCCGAGCCCGGAAAGCTGCGAGGGGAAGGGCTCGTTGTATCGCTCGGGCCGGTGCTGCCTGCACTGCGTATCGTGTGTCAGGTCTTATCTGTTGCCCTGCTGTGCGCAGTCGTGGTTGCGGGTCTGTTCGGAACCCGCAATCCGGAGATGAACCTGGCTCCCGTTTTCGTCTGGATCGTCTGGTGGGTTGGCTTGTCCTTCCTCGTTGCCTGCACAGGAAATATCTGGTCGGCGCTCGACCCATGGCGCGCCATATACGAGTGGGGCAACGCCGCAGCGCGGCGCGCGGGGTTTGCGCGAGGCCTCTTCCTTGGCTTTAACTACCCCGCCTCGCTTGGCGCATGGCCCGCCGTATTCCTGCTCCTGCTGTTCGTCTGGATCGAGGTGCTATATCCGCACTCAGTGATGCCCTATCGGCTCGCGAGCATGGTGCTGGGTTGGTCAGCGGTGACATTGCTCGGCATGATGTGCTTCGGCAGCGCTGCCTGGCGCCGTAATGCAGATGTCTTCTCGCTCTACTTTTCCGCGATTGGGCGGTTTGCAGCAGTTGGCGCCGGACCCGATGCGCGCAGCATCGTGTTGCGTCTGCCGGGCTCCGGGCTAATCGCGTCACCGGTGAAGTCTTTTGCGATGGTGGCATTCGTCATTACCATGCTTGCCACCGTGCTGTTCGACGGCTTGCTGGGAACGCAGGCATTGATACTTGTCCGCCGCGCCGCGATCGGCTGGCTGCCACAGCTTGCCAATGACCGCGGCTATTTCCTCGGCACGGCCAGCCTGCTCTTTGTGTGGCTCTCGTTCCTGGGCGCTTATCTCCTGTCAAGCTTCGCCACGGCGCGTCTCGTTCCCGATCGCCCGGCGGGCGCGGTCGCGCGCCTTTTCGCCTTGACGCTGGTGCCGATCGCCATTGCCTACAACGTGGCGCATTATTTCACTTACCTGGTCGTACACGGGCAACTGATCATTCCGCTCATCTCGGATCCGCTGGGACGCGGATGGGATCTTTTCGGCACCATCCGTTTCTACCCGGATATCGGCATCGTTAGCGCTCGTGCCACCTGGCATCTGGCAATCGTCTCGATCGTGGTCGGCCACATCATCTCGATATGGCTCGCCCACCGTCTTGCGCTGCGCGAGTACCGCACGCCCGGCGAAGCCGTAATGGCCTCTGTGCCGCTCACCGTATTAATGGTGGTCTTTACAGTCATCAGCCTGCTGGTGATGGCCGAGCCGCTGGTTCAATTCGGAACCCCGGGCACACCGTCTTAGAGGCGCGCAGCAAGCTCGGGAAACCACTGTTGACGGGTCACCGTTCAGTGTAACTGCTGCGAGCGCATATCGGCGTTCATAAGCACGGCAACAGTAGGTTGCCCGGGGTGTTTTCGGCTAGAAATTTTCTGACGGCAACGCGTACGGCACGATCGAGCCAGGCAAATAAAACGGGCTCAGTCGAATCGACTGCGCCCGCAAATCGGAACGCCACGCAAAGATCGCGCGCGCCGCTTACTAACCCAAACTACTTCGCGGTAAGGTCGAGCACCTCGTGCGCGTTGGTGTGGAGTTCCGTTCCCGGAGCCCCACCCGAGGCAACGTCACCGCTCACCAGATGAAACTTTCCGTCCAGGATGTCGCCCGCCAGTCCGTGGCGCGGGTATTTCATCGGGGGCAGTACCGACCAGGCGTTCTTCTTGGGGTCAAAGGCCTCGACCCTGCGGAACGTTCTCTGCCAATCTCCTGCGCCGAAGCGTTCCTCGCCTCCGGCAACGTAGATCTTGCCATCGTAGGTGCCCCAGCCCGTGGCGCTGCGCGGAGTCGGCATGGGCGCCTTCAACGAACCCCACTGATCCTTGGCGGGATCGTATTCCTCGACGATTCCGGTGTTCATCGCGCGGGTGATGAACGCGGCTCCCAACCGGCCGCCAATGATGTAGATCTTGCCGTTGACCACGCCGGCTATCGCATGGTTACGCGCGGTCGGCAACGGGTTGCGGGCCTCCCAGGTGTTGGTTGCGGGATCGTAGACCTCATTCGTGTCAAGCGAGCGGTGCGGGCGCGCCGGATGGATATCGGTTGCTTTCGAGCCGGGATGCACGCCCGCGCCGCCAATGACGTAGATCTTGCCATCGTGCGCCACTGCGTTCGGCGAGCCGCGCCTGGTCGGCATCGGCGCCAGCTCTTTCCAGCTATCGTTCTCCGGATCGTATTCCCACGCGTTGTCGATCGGCACCCACGAAGGCTTGCCCTCGTCGGGGTACTTGAAACCGCCCATGACGTAGATCTTGCCGTTCAGCTCTGCCAGCGCGACATGATGCGATTTGAGCGGCATGCCCTTCTTTTTCGTCCACTTGTCGCTCGACGGATCGTATTCGTAGACCATGCCCTTCGGTTTCCAGCCGGGCGCAATCCCGCCGAATACGTAGAACTTACCGCCTGCGGCTATACCGTAGACTTCCTCGGCCGGCTCGGGAAACGGCGCTTTCATGCTCCACTTCTGCGCGTATGCGGTGGATATACCCAAAGACGCCGCCAATAGCGCCGCGAGGCCAAAACGCAACAACTTGAAAAACGAAATCATCTGATCTCCTCCAGTTTGCAGGTCTGTCTCTTGTGCGCGGGGGACCCCGGACACTTTTCTACTCGAGGCTCGAGCCCGTGCATACTACGACGATCGCAACCCGGAGGGCAATCGAAGCGGCCGAGTCATTGATTTGACGGACTAACACCGCAGAACTCGAGCACCGGCCCGAGATACTCGGCAAAATCGCTGAAGCCATGATCGCCCCCCTCAATGACCATCTGAACGCAGCCGCGATAGCGCTCTACGGCCTGCCGATAGTCGAGCACCTCGTCGCCGGTTTCAACCAACAAGAGGTAGCGTTCGGGATGTGTGATGGCCGCTGCGTCCATTTCCCGGAGCTCCTCGAGATGCGCCGGCCTCAGCTCGTAGCGCTCCCCGGTATGAAGATTTTGCTGCGGCCCGAGATACTGCCGCAGTCCCTCGTAAGGCCGCACGGCGGGATTGACGAGTACGGCTTTGAGCCCGTGCCTCTCCGCGAGCCAGGTGGCATAGAACCCACCGAGCGAGCTGCCCACGAGGGCGGCTCCCGGATGCTTCGCCAACTCGCGTTCAAGCAGTGCGGCAGCAGCCTTCGGACGGTCCGGCAGCGCGGGCGCCAGGAATTCCGCCCCCCGCCCCAGCGCATCGAGCTTGCGCTTTAACAGGTTGGCCTTGAATGAAGCCGGCGAGCTGTTGAGCCCGTGGATGTAGAGCAGCATTTTGCTCAGAAGGCGCGATGGGTGACGGGTGATGCGCGTTCGGCTGCAAACCGTGAACCTTGAATTGCAGCCTGCTACTCTCCGCGTCTCCGCGGTTCAAGTTGTATATCAAGTCCTCTTGGCGTGCTTGGCGGCTTGGCGGTTCAAGTGAGCGTCTTCGCGAGCGCAAGGAGCATCGTGTCATTGCCGCGTGCGGCGATCAACGACAGGCCCAGGGGGCAGCCTTCGAGCGAGGCGAGCGGCAGGCTCACCTGCGGCAGCCGCGCCAGTCCCGCGATGGACAGCATCGCCAGCGCGCGGGCGCGAAGATCGTCGAGGACCTGGGGCGGCGAGTTCCTCAACGGCGCGATGCCGGGCGCGCTGGGCAGCACGAGCACCGTCTCACCCTCCAGCAACGCTGCCATGCGGCGCGCGATGTCCTCGCGCCGCATTTTCGCCCGCGCCACCGCACCCGGATCGACGCTGGAAGCCCAGGCAAATCGCTCCTTCACGCCGGGCCCAAGCTGCGGACTGACCCGCCTCACCCACTCGCCGTGCTGCGCCCAGGCCTCGGCGCTTTGCAGCAGCCGAAAATAATTCATCCACTGCGAGAGCGGCTCGTCAGCCACCGTCACCGCCTCGAGCGCGCCGATCAGCATCTCTACTCGGGCGATCGCGGGTTTGAGCGCATGCGCAACTGCGTCCCCCGCAAGGGCGAGGGCATCCTGCGCCAGCAGCGCTCTGCGCGGCTTTGGCGCGCTACCTTCTTCCCGCAGCAGAATGCGGCCGACCCGTTCGAACAGCGCCGCATCCCGGGCAAACCAGCCGCACGTGTCAAAACTGGGCGCGAGCGGGCGCACGCCATCCATGGGAATGCGGCCATGCGTGGGACGCAGGCCGATCACGCCGCAAAAGCTTGCGGGCAGGCGGACCGACCCTCCCGTGTCGCTGCCGATCGCGAAATCCACGACGCCAGCCGCTACCGCGGAGACCGACCCGCTCGAGGACCCGCCGGGGATGCGGCCGGGCGCGTTGACGTTGACCGGCGTTCCGTAGTGCGCGTTCTCCCCTGAGAGGCTCCAGGCCATTTCGTCGGTCAGGGTTTTGCCGACGAGATTTGCGCCGGCGTCGAGCAGGGCCTGCACCGCAGATGCCGTGCGCGCGTAAATGTCCTTCACTGCAAAGGTGCGCCCGGCAAGCGGACCGCCGGCCGTCCCGCTCAACTCGACATGTGTGTGGCGGCAGAACGCGCCGAGTTGGTCGTTGGAAACGATTTCGTTCATTCGAGGCCGTTATTCGTGAATCGTGATTCGTGATTCGAGTTTATCCAAAAACCTCGCCAAACCTTGCAGAGAGTGCCGTGCGCCTCTTTCGACTCACGACTCACGACTCACCACTCACCGTTTTTGGGCCAGTCGGGCCAAGAGTTTTTCGTGGCCGCTCCAGCAGCGCATCGAAATCGGCATGTGCCTCGGCCTTCGCGCCTAGAGCCGCCAGAACGGCAGCGGCATCCCACTGTACACCGGCGCTGTAGCAAAAGACGCGATCGGCGCGATCAAGACTGGGCGCAAGCCGGTCATTCATGACGCCCAGCTTCATGGTGTTCGACCGCGGCTCGACGACTACAACGATGCGCCCCGCGCCAACTCTGGCGCGCAACCCGGCGAGCGTGGCCTGAATAGCGGTCGGATGGTGGGCGAAATCATCGTAAATAGTGATGCTGTTCACCACGCCGCGCACTTCCATTCGTCGCTTGATGCCCTTGAAGTCGCGAAATGCCTCGATCGCCTGCGACGGCGCAACCCCGCAATGACGCGCCGCCGCGATCGCCGCGAGCGCGTTCGCCTGGTTGTGCGCACCGGCAAGCGACGACACCACGCGACCCACGATCTTGTTTTGAAAAAGCACTTCGAAGCCGTCGCCCTGCTGCGTGCCCGCGCTCCATCCGTCCCCTACCCCGAAGCGCTCGACAGGCGTGTAGCAGCCGCGCGCGAGCACCTGCCCGAGACTCCGATCCAGGCCGTTGACGACGATCAAGCCGTTTGCCGGGAGCGTACGGACGAAATGATGAAACTGCGTCTCGATGGCGGCAAGATCGGGAAAGATGTCGGCGTGGTCGAACTCGAGGTTGTTGAGGACGGTCGTTCGGGACGGGTAATGAACGAACTTCGACCGTTTGTCGAAGAAGGCCGTGTCGTACTCATCGGCTTCGACGACGAAAAATCCCCCCTGCCCCCCTTTGTCAAAGGGGGGTTGGGGGGGATTTAGACGCGCCGACACCCCGAAATTATTCGGTATTCCTCCGATCAGGAATCCCGGCGCCAGCCCGGCGTGCTCCAGGATCCAGGCCAGCATGGAAGCAACAGTGGTCTTGCCATGGGTGCCTGCCACCGCCGCGACCCAGCGCCCCGCGAGCACGTTTTCTTTCAGCCATTGTGGGCCCGAGACGTAGGGCAGCCCGCGATTCAAGATCTCTTCCATGAGCGGGTTGCCGCGCGTCACGACGTTGCCGATGACGAAGACATCGGGCCTGAGCGCGGCCTGCTCCGCAGCCCAACCCTCGGTCAATTCGATGCCTTGCGCGGCAAGCTGCGTGCTCATGGGGGGATAGACGTTTGCGTCGCAGCCGCTCACGCGGTGTCCGGCGGCGCGCGCGAGAAGCGCCATGCCGCCCATGAAGGTCCCGCAAATGCCGAGGATGTGCAGATGCATCGTTAGAAACTTTTAGCCGCCGATGAACGCCGCTAACGTTAACACCGGCGAAAAAAACACCGGCTTCACTGCCAATTTTTCCGGGTCATTCTCGTCTCCGCGCTCAGCCATATTCATCGGCGGCTATCTGGCGATCCTCACTAGCGCAGACCGAGAAGCGTTCGCCACCAGCGGTCCCAGGCCTGCCAGTCGAGCTGCTGCGGCAGACTTCTCGTGAATCGGTCGAACGCGACCGGGTCGAGCGACTCCCAAACGCCCAGCCCGATGCCCGTAAGGCCAGCCAGGGCCAGAATAAGGCCCAAGAGCCACCGTGGCACGCGCACGAGGAGCGTCCAGGCGAGGCCCCTGCGGCCACGCGGGTTGAGCATCATCAGCACGCCCGCGCCGATTAGCAGCAATCCCGCCGCTACCAGCACCAGCGCGGGGCGGCGCTGCAGATAGTGCACGGTCGAGTACCAAGCGCCATCGTCGAGAAGATAGGCGCTCCCGACGAGCCCCGCGCCGATAATGAGTGCCATCAGCCCGACGATTATCGCCGGCGTGCCCGCATAGGCCTCGTACTGGTCCTCCGAGGTGCGGAAACACATGCGGCGCGTCCAGATGGACTCGAAACCGCCGAGCGCGATGCCCGCGCCGACCAGAAAGATGCCGAGGTGTACGCCCTTGGGCAGCGCGAAGAACTGCCCGGCGACGATCGCGATGATGCCGACGACGACCGCGACGTATTCGAAGAAAGCGAGAAATCTCACCGTGGCAACAGTTTAACCGAGGTCGCGTCAAACAGCGCCGCCGCGCGGGTAGTCCACGTCCCGCGCAGGGCGAAACACCCACCAGTGAAAGACAAGGGCGCCACCGACCAGCGCCATCAGCGAATAATACGGATCGAGCTCGCGCGCGGTGAATATCGACTCGGTCATGAGCGCGGACCCCTCGTAATTGACCAGCAGAGCGAGAAAAACGTTGTTGGCTGCGTGCAGCCCGACGGCGAGCTCGAGGCGCCCGTCGCGCAGCGTGATCGTGGCGAGCAGCATGCCGATCGCGAAGTAATTCGCCGCCATGAGGAGCACGCCGTGCTCATGCACTTCCGGGTTCAGGAGGTGGGGCGCCGTGAACACCACGCTGCTCAGGATCGCGATCATGGCGGGATCGCGCGTCAGCCGCCCGAACGCCTGCATGGCGTAGCCGCGAAAGACGAGCTCCTCCGTCGCGGCCTGCAAGGGCGTGAGCAGCAGCACGAGCAGCAGAAACGGGGCAAACCGCGCCGCATCGAAGCTCAGGTAGAAGCGGTCGCGAAACAGCAGGAATTCGAGCACCGACAGCGCGGCAGCAATCGCAAGCCAGACGGCTGCTCCGCGCCACACCCGCCGCCAGTCGATACGGGCCCCCGGTGTGATGAGACTCAACAGCGGGCGGCGATGCAGCCACTTCATGGTCACCGCCAGGCCGCCGAGCATGACGAAGATCGAGAGATTGATCGCGATGAAATCGAGCCGCGGATCGAAAATATTCGCGCCGCTCAGCAGCGCGTACGGCACCATGCCGAACCCGAGCCATGCTCCAGCGATGAGCAGTGCGCCGAGGACGTAGCGCCACCACGCGTTGTAGCCCGGGACGGCAAGGTCAAGGTAGCGTTGCGTTTGCGGCTTCATCGGATCAGTGACTGGACGACCAAGTAACTAAGTGACTGACGAGCCGTTTTCAACTTTAGAGACAGGCTATTGCAGCTACCGAGTCACGGTGCGTAGGCAAGATACGGCGCCAGCCACCGCTCCGCCTCTTCGCGCGAGCAGCCTTTGCGCCGCGAGTAGTCTTCCACCTGATCGCGCCCTACTTTACCCACTGCGAAGTACTGCGATTGCGGATGGGAGAAATAGAAGCCGCTCACCGCGGCGGCCGGCTGCATGGCGAAGGACTCCGTCAGGCGCATGCCGATCCGCTCCGCCCCGATGATCTCGAAGAGCGGCCCCTTTTCGGTGTGATCGGGGCAGGCGGGATAGCCTGGCGCCGGCCGGATGCCGCGGTACTGCTCCGCGATAAGCGCAGCGTTGTCCAGGCTCTCGTCGCGCGCGTAGCCCCAGAATTCCTTGCGCATGCGTTCATGAAGGCGTTCGGTGAATGCCTCGGCCAGGCGGTCGGCGAGCGCCTTGAGCATGATCGCGCTGTAGTCGTCGTGCTTCTTCTCGAACTCCGCGAGCTTTTTCTCGATGCCGATGCCGGCCGTGACCGCAAAAGCGCCGATGTAATCGGCAACGCCGGAGCCCTTGGGCGACACGAAGTCCGCCAGGCACAGGTTGGCCCGACCGGTCGGCTTCACGTTCTGCTGGCGCAGATTGTGCCAGGTCATGAGCACCCGCGAGCGCTTCTCGTCGGCGTAGATCTCGATGTCATCCGCCTCAACGGTGGCGGCAGGAAAGAGCCCGAACACCGCGCTCGCCCTGAGCCACCGGCCCTCGACGATCTTTTTGAGCATGGCCTGGCCGTCGCGGTACACGTTGCGCGCGGCCTCGCCCACCACCGGGTCCTCGAGGATTCCAGGAAACGGGCCGGAGAGCTCCCACGTCTGGAAGAACGGCCCCCAGTCGATGTAACCCGCGATCTCGGCGAGGTCGTAGTTCTTGAGCATGCGCGTGCCGATCACCTCGGGCCTCGGCGGCACGTATTCGGTCCAGTCGGTCTTGAGCGCGTTGGCGCGCGCGTGCGGCAGCGACACGAGTTCGAGCCCGCGCTTGCCTTCGTGCTGGCCGCGGACACGCTCATACTCGCCTTTCACGTCGTTGAGATAACCCTCGCGCAAATCGTCCGAGAGCAGGTTGCTGCACACCGAGACGCTGCGCGAGGCGTCCGGCACCCAGATCACCGGGCCGGAATAGTGCGGAGCGATCTTGACGGCGGTATGCGTGCGCGAAGTTGTGGCGCCACCGATCAACAGCGGCACGTCGAAGCCCTCGCGTTCCATCTCGCGGGCAACGTGCGCCATTTCCTCGAGCGAAGGCGTGATGAGGCCCGAGAGCCCGATGATGTCGCAGCGCTCCTCGCGCGCAACCTGCAGGATCTTCTGCGCCGGCACCATCACGCCAAGATTGACCACGTCGTAGTTGTTGCACTGAAGCACCACGGCCACGATATTCTTGCCGATGTCGTGGACGTCGCCCTTGACGGTGGCGATCACCATCTTGCCTTTCGCTCTCGCGTCCCCGAGCTTTTTCTTCTCTTCCTGGAGGAACGGCTCCAGGTAGCTCACCGACTGCTTCATGACGCGCGCGCTCTTCACCACCTGTGGCAAAAACATCTTGCCGGCGCCGAAGAGATCGCCCACGACGTTCATTCCGTCCATCAGGGGCCCTTCGATCACCTGAATCGGGCGGCCGTATTGCTGCCGCGCTTCCTCGGTGTCCTCGACGATCCAGTTGGCGACACCATGGACCAGCGCGTGCTTGAGGCGCTCCGCTACCGGGGCCTTGCGCCACTCCAGGTCTTCCACCACGCGCCTGGCGCCACCCTTGACCGTCTCGGCAAAGGCGACCATGCGCTCGGCGGCATCGGCGCGGCGGTTGAAAAGGATGTCCTCGACGCGCTCGAGGAGGTCCTTCGGGATGTCCTCGTATACGCCGAGCTGCCCGGCGTTTACGATGCCCATCGTCATGCCGGCCTTCACCGCATGATAGAGAAACGCGGTATGGATCGCCTCGCGCACCGGGTCGTTGCCGCGGAACGAGAACGAGATGTTGGAGACGCCGCCGCTGACCTTGACGTACGGCAGCGTGCTCCGGATGACGCGCGTCGCTTCGATGAAGTCCTTGCCGTAGTCGGCATGCTCGTCGATCCCGGTGGCGATCGCGAAGATGTTGGGATCGATGATCACGTCCTCGGGATCGAAACCCAGCTCGTCCACCAGAATGTGATAGGAGCGCTTGGCGATGTCGACGCGGCGCGCGAGCGTGTCGGCCTGGCCCTTCTCATCGAATGCCATGACGATGACCGCGGCGCCGTAGCGGCGCGCGAGCTTCGCGTGCCTCATGAATTCGTCCGCGCCCTCCTTGAGGCTGATCGAGTTCACCACGCACTTGCCTTGCACGCACTTCAGACCGGCCTCGATCACGTCCCACTTCGAGGAGTCGATCACCACGGGAACGCGCGAAATATCCGGCTCGGAGGCGATCAGGTTCAGGAAGGTCGTCATCGCCTTCCTCGAATCGAGCATCGCCTCGTCCATGTTGACGTCGATCATCTGCGCGCCGTTTTCGACCTGCTGGCGCGCGACCGACAGCGCTTCCTGATAATCCCCGGCCAGAATCATCCGTGCGAATGCCTTCGAGCCGGTCACGTTGGTGCGCTCACCGATGTTGACGAAGAGCGAGTCGTCGCCGATGTTGAGCGGCTCCAGGCCCGAGAGCCGCGTCCGGTGCTCGAGCTGTGGCACCGCCCGCGGCGGTATCCCCTCGAGCGCGTCGGCAATCGCCCTGATGTGCTCCGGCGTCGTGCCACAGCAGCCACCTGCGATGTTGACGAAGCCGCTTCTTGCAAAGTCGAGCAGATAGCCGGCTGTCTGCTCCGGTGTCTCGTCGTAGCCCGTCGGCGCGAGCGGATTGGGCAGCCCCGCATTGGGATAGGCGGAAACGTAGGTATCCGCCACGTTCGATAGCTCCTCGATGTAGGGGCGCATCAACTTCGCGCCGAGCGCGCAATTGAGCCCCACCGCGAACGGCCTTGCATGACGCACGGAATTCCAGAAGGCTTCCGGCGTCTGTCCGGACAGCGTGCGGCCCGAGGCGTCCGTGATCGTGCCCGAGATCATTACGGGCAGCCGCAACCCCCGCCGTTCGAAATAGTCCTCGATCGCAAAGATCGCAGCCTTCGCGTTCAGGGTATCGAAAATCGTCTCGATGAGCAGCAGGTCCACGCCCCCTTCGACCAGTCCATGCACCGCCTCGCCGTAGCAGGCGACGAGCTCGTCAAACGTAATTGCCCGCGCGCCCGGATCGTTGACGTCCGGCGAAATTGACGCGGTGCGGTTGGTCGGACCCAGGGCCCCGGCGACGAAGCGCGGCCGCCCGCGATCCTTCGCGGAGTACTCGTCCGCCGCAGCGCGAGCGAGCCGTGCCGCCTCGAGGTTGAGCTCATGGACCAGCGGCTCGAGGTGATAGTCGGCCTGCGCAACCGACGTCGAGTTGAACGTGTTGGTCTCGATGACATCGGCGCCCGCCGCAAGATACTGCGCATGAATCTCGCGGATGATGTTCGGCTGCGTAAGAACAAGCAGATCGTTATTGCCCTGGAGATCGTGGGGATGCTCGGCGAAGCGCTCGCCGCGATAATCGCTCTCCGCGAGTCGGTAGCCCTGGATCATCGTGCCCATCGCGCCGTCGAGGATCAGGATCCGGCGCTTCGTGAGGGCGTCAAGTTGTGAGTGGCGATCGGACATGCGACGCGCAAAACCCCTGATGCAAAAGGCGTTTATTTTATCTCGAAACGGCTGCAGACTGGCTGCCCGCCAGCAGTTGCGACTATAATTCCGCTCCCGTCACGCAGAGCGTAAAACGGCGATGAAGCACTTCGAACCCAAAGAAGCTTACGAGTTCTTGAAGAAGAACCCCAACACCATCTTCATTGATTGCCGCAGCGAGATGGAGTATCTCTTCGTCGGCCACCCGACCGGCGCGATTCTCGTGCCCTGGAACGACGGGCCGAACTGGGAGATCAACCCCGACTTCGTCGCGCACGTGAGGAAGGCGGCGAGCGTGGACCGCCCGATCGTGCTCATCTGCCGCAGTGGCAACCGCTCGCTCGATGCGGGCCGCGCCCTCGAGGAGGCAGGTTTCACGCAAGTCTACAACGTGCTGCACGGCTTCGAGGGCGAGCTCGACGACAGCCATCACCGCAACGCCAAGACCGGTTGGCGCTTCGATGGGCTGCCCTGGGAGCAATGCTGACCGGCACTGTCGGCGTTCCGGGTTCAACGTTCCAGGTTCCGGGTTCTGGGTTTGGGGTTAAAACTTCAACGCCAAACACTGAACATTGAACACTGAACAACGAAGGCGGCGGGCCGCTAGGCCAGCGTCACGCCCAACATGGCCCCGATCAGGTAGGTAAATCCGCCAGCGCCCGCGCCAATCGCGAGCATCCGCAAACCGCTCCGCAGCGCGCTGCGGCCGGTAAACAGTGACAGCGCCGCACCGATTGCGAACAGGGCAACGCCCGTCGCCACGATGGCCGCAACAAGACTCGCGGCGCCCTCCGCAACGAGGAATGGCACCAGGGGAATAACCGCGCCCGCCGCGAACGAAAAGAACGAGAACAAGGCTGCGCCCCACGGCGAGCCAAGATCCTCGGGATTGAGGCCGAGTTCCTCGCGGGCGAGGGCCACGAGCGCCCTCTCGGGGTCGGCGATCAGGTTCTTCGCCATGCTGACCGCCTCCTCGCGCGCATGCCCGCGCGCCTCGTAGATCAGCGCCAGCTCCTCGGCCTCCGCTTCCGGGTAATGCTCGAGCTCTTCGCGCTCGAGCCCGATCTGGTACTCGTACATCTCGCGCTGAGAGCGTACCGAGACGTACTCGCCGGCGGCCATCGAAAAGGCCCCGGCGATGAGCCCCGCCGCCCCCGAGAGCACGATGATCTGGCTGTCCGCGGTTGCGCCGGCGATTCCCATGATGAGGCTGGCGTTCGAGATGAGACCATCGTTGACACCGAAGACCGCCGCGCGCAGATTGCCGCCTTCGCCTACGCCGCGATGACGGTGCTCGAGCTGATCTGCCGTGCGGGGCACAACGTGGCCGTGTGAGGCGTTCGTGTAGAGCGACATGCCGCGCACCTTCATCGCGGCGAGCACGCCGCGCAGCGGACGCACGCCGAGTCTGCGCACCAGCGCGGCAACCAGTCGCGTTCGCAGATCGGGGGAGAATGTCTCCGGAACGGCAGCGCCGGCCTCGCGCGCATGGCGATCCCAGATGGCTGCCTGATTTTCAGCCTCCTGCGCCAGCTCGTTGAACAGGGCCTGCCTCGGCGTCCCGGCTTCCTTCACCGCGACAACGCGATAAAGGTAGGCGGAGCGCTTCTCTTCAAGCCAGCTTGCGATCTGGTGCATACGTAGCCGACCCCCAGGCTCAATCGCTCGCCACGCCTTGCCCGGCCGCAACGGGCGCGGGGGGCAGGCTCGAGTAGATCCACCAGCAGCCGAACCCGGCGGTGAGCAACCCCAGCATTCCGCCCGCCAGCATCGCTGCCGTGCCCGAAAACAGAGGTGAAAGCACCCCGGCGTTCACGGCTGAAAAAAGCGAGTGCACGAAGCCCTGCAGCGAAGACGCCATTCCGCGGTTGCGCGGGAACAGGTCAAGCAGCAGCAACGTGATCGCCGGCATGGCGATCGTCAGACCCACCGCGTAGAACGCCTGATGGATGATGGACCACGGCAGCATCGGCGGAAACCACATATAGTAGAGCACATTGTAGAGCGCTGCTACGAACATGATCGTGTAGCCAAGCTTCACCGCGCGCTGCGGCGGGATCCGGCCAGCAAGCCGGCCCGAAAGATAGGCGCCAATGACCATTCCCACGACACCGGCCATGAACAGCCACGCGAACTGGTTGATCTCGAGGCCCAGATGGCGATAGATGAATGTCGGTGCGGAGAGAACGTAAATGAAGAACCCCGCGAAATTGATCGCTGCCGTTCCGGCCAACAGGAGAAAACGTCGGTTAAACGCAACGTGGCGGTAGGCCGCAATGAGCGGCGCGGGCGCGAACCGGTGCCGCGCGTGCGGCGGATGCGTCTCGGGCAGGTATCGCAGGCAGGCCAGGAACAGGACGATGCCGAGGCCGGCGAGGAACCAGAAGTTCGCGCGCCAGCCGAACCAGGTGTGAAGCCAGCCGCCGATGATCGGGGCCACTGCCGGTGCAATGGCGAAGATCATCAGGACTTGCGACATTAACCGCTGCGCTTCGTGGCCATGGTAGCAGTCGCGAATAATGGCGCGCCCGATGACCATGCCGACGCCGGCGAGCAGGCCCTGCAGTGCGCGGAATAAGAGGAGCATCTCAATGTTCGGAGCCAGCGCGCAACCGACCGAAGCGAGCGCGTAGCCCACGACGCCCACCAGAATCGGCCGCCGACGCCCGAATGAGTCGGAGACCGCGCCGTGGAAAAGCATCATGCCCGCGTAGGGCAGGAGGTACGCCGTCAGCGTCTGCTGGACGTGCAGCTGCGTAGTGCCGAGCGCATCGGCCATCGCCGGAAACGACGGCAGATAGGTGTCGATCGAAAACGGACCGATCGTCGCCAGACCGGCAACGATCAGCGGCAGGAACGCGCTTGGGCGGGGAGAGGTCGACAAGGAGTGGCGCGCCAGATCGAAAGACGCCGATTCTACCGGAGCGAGGGTTCCCGGTTCCGAGTTTCAAGTTTCAAGTTCCGAGTCCCAGTTCTGGAGTTCTGGCCTCGGGGTCCAGCGATGCTGCTTCCAGCCTTGGACCGCGCGCCTCGAACTTTGACATTCGGACCCTGAACACCGAACGTTGAACCCGGAACATTGAACCCGGAACTTTGAACCTTGAACATCCGTTCAAGGAGCGCGCTCGAAGTGCCGGTACTGAATCGCCTCAGCCACGTGCGCCGCGGCCAACGCCTTTTCGCCGGCGAGGTCGGCAATCGTGCGCGCTACCTTGAGAATGCGGTGATAAGCGCGAGCCGACAGCCCGAGACGCGCGATCGCCTGCTTCAACACCGTTGCGCCGCGCGCATCCGGCGCGCAATACCGATCCACTTCCCGGCTCGACAGCGCAAAGTTTGGCTTGCCCTGGCGCGCCAGTTGCAGCGTGCGCGCGGCCGCAACGCGTTCGCGAATCACTGCGGAGCTCTCGCCCTGCGCCTTGTGCGCGAGCTCTTCCTGCGGCACAGCCGGCACCTCGACCTGGAGGTCGATTCGGTCGAGCAGCGGCCCCGAAATCCTGCCGCGGTAACGCGCAACCTGGTCGGGGGTGCAACGGCAGCGGCCATTGGAGTGTCCGAGGTAGCCGCACGGGCAGGGGTTCATCGCCGCCACCAGCTGAAACGACGCGGGGAACTCTGCCTGCCGCGCGGCACGCGACACACTGATGCGCCCGGATTCCAGCGGCTCGCGCAGCACCTCGAGCACCTTGCGGTCGAACTCCGGCAACTCATCGAGAAAAAGCACACCGTGCATGGCCATCGAGATCTCGCCCGGCCTCGGGTGGCTGCCGCCCCCGACGAGCGCAACCGCGGAAGCCGTATGGTGGGGCGCGCGGAAAGGGCGCTGCCGCCAGCGGGCAATCTCGAAGCCGGCTGTCCCCAATGACTGGATCGCGGCGCTGGTTAGCGCTTCGTCCTGAGTCATCGGCGGCAGAATCCCCGGCAGTCGCTCCGCAAGCATGGTTTTGCCCGTGCCGGGCGGCCCGATCATGACCAGGCTGTGTCCGCCCGCAGCTGCGACCTCGAGAGCCCGCTTGGCGTAGGCCTGTCCCTTCACGTCCTGCACGTCGGGATAAGGGCTTAGGCTCCCGGCTTGCGCTCCGCGACAGCGGGTCAGCGGCGCGCGCCCGGCAAGATGAGCGCACACCTCCAGCAGCGACCGCGCCGGATAAACCATTGCGCGCTCCACCAAGGCAGCCTCGCGCGCGCTGGTTTCGGGCAGCACGAACGCACGGCCCTCGCGCGACGCCCTGAGCGCCATCGCGAGCGCCCCGCGGATCGGGCGCAATTCCCCCGTCAGCGCAAGCTCCCCGGCAAATTCACAGCTGCCCAGCGGCTCTGTCGGAATTTGTCCGGACGCGGCGAGTATCCCGAGCGCGATTGGCAAATCAAAGCGCCCCGACTCTTTCGGCAGGTCCGCTGGTGCGAGGTTGACCGTGATGCGCCGCGCCGGGAATTCGAAGCGCGCGTTCTGCAACGCTGCCCGCACCCGGTCCTTTGCCTCTTTTACCTCGGTTTCGGGCAACCCGACAATGGTAAAGCTCGGCAGACCGTTCGCCAGATGCGATTCCACGGACACCAGCGGCGCCTCGACACCTGCCAATGCACGGCTATAGACGACCGCAAGCGACATCGGCCCTCCCTCAAAGGGGGTCTCAATGACCGCTTAACGCGCGAGTCGGGCTGCAGGATTACCGCGGAAGACCGTGATGGGTGATCGGCGATGGGCGATCAGTGATGCGCGAAGAGCCACCGGCTGCCCCGTTTTGCCGGTCACGGGTCACGGGTCACTTGTTTCTCAAGTTCGGCAACTCGCGCCTCGAGTTCCTCCACCTTCGCGCGGGTGCGTGCCAGCACCTCTCGCTGCACGTCGAATTCCTCACGAGTGACGAGGTCGAGCCGGCTAAACGCGCCGGTGAGCAGCGCCCGCAGGTTCTTCTCCAGGTCCTTGGCGGGGCTCTGGGCGAGGACCTCTTTCATCCTGCGGTCGAGCTCTTCAAACAGTTTCGTTTCAGCCATGGCCTTCCAGTAAGCGGGCTCCAGGTCAATTCTCCCACAACGCCCAGGCACGGCAGCCCCGTTGCAGTGATCAGCCCGCCATTTCCGGCAGCTAGCGCACCAATCAAGCCAAATCCAATCGGGCACTTCCATAGTGCGGGACAGGGATCGCGCGCCCCATAACGGTGCACAATCACGCCCTTCCTTCAAGGGAAAATTCATAGGGCATTGTTTATAAAGCTTAACTTAGTTGGCACGCTCTATGCTGAGAGCAACCGCGGCTTATTTCGAATTCGTTAATTACAAAGGGAACGATCATGATCAAAAAGACATTAACAGCGGGATTGCTTTCGATGGCGCTTGGGTCGGGAGTGGTCCAAGCGCAACAGCCAGCGTCGCCGCATACGTTCAGCGCCAACGTCGGGCTGTTCAGCGAGTACATCTTCCGCGGCACAGCGCAGACTGCGGGTGAGCCCGCGGTGCAAGGCGGGTTCGACTATGAGCATTCCAGCGGTTTCTACGCGGGCACATGGGCCTCGAACGTGAGCTGGCTCGAGGATTTCAATGCCTACACACGCTCGAGCCTCGAATGGGACTTCTACGGCGGCTTCAAGGGCAACATCGGGAAAAGTGATTTCACGTTCGACGTCGGCACGCTCTACTACTATTACCCCGGCGACCCGAATCCAGGCGTGACCAAGGCGAACACTTGGGAGATCTATGGCGCGCTCGGCTGGAAGTTTCTGGGTGTGAAGTATTCCTACAACCTGAAGGACTACTTCGGCGCGCGGCCGAACGCGAACGGTGATAAGACCGACGGCACCTGGTATCTCGACCTCTTCGCCGACTACCCGATCGGCAACACCGGCTTCTCGCTGAATGCGCACTACGGGATCCTGGATGTGAAGAACGACGGCACACGGGACGCGGGAACGGAAGTGTCCTACAACGACTGGAAACTCGGGGCGACCTACTCGGTGCAGTCGGGACCGCTCAAAGACCTGGAGATTGGCGCGTACTACGCCGATACCGACGCCAAGAAGTCGCCCACGGGAGCGAGCTGGTGGATTGATGCCACCGGCTACGACACAGCGAAATCCTCGTTCGTTGTCTACGTCAGCAAGTCGTTCTGACGCCCCGCGCTGCATAGAGCGGCCTTCCTAATTCCCAAGACACTCTGGGAGAGATTCATGAAACTAGTCACAGCAATCATCAAGCCGTTCAAGCTCGACGAGGTGCGTGAGGCCCTGTCCGCCATCGGCGTGACCGGCATCACCGTCACCGAGGTCAAGGGCTTCGGGCGGCAAAAGGGGCATACCGAGCTCTACCGCGGCGCCGAGTATGTGGTGGACTTCCTGCCCAAGGTCAAGATCGAGGCTGCCATCAAGAGCGAACTGCTCGAGCAGGTGATCGAGGCCATCGAGAAATCCGCCAATACGGGGAAGATCGGCGACGGCAAGGTCTTCGTCTTCGAGCTGGAGCAGGTCATCCGCATTCGCACCGGCGAAACCGGCGCGGACGCGCTATAAAAAGGGAGCACACGACATGAAGCGATTACTCACTATCCTTGCGCTGTTCGGCGCCCTGGGCTTTGCCGTCTCCCCGGCGGGCGCTCAGGACAAGCCAGCCGATGCGCCGGCTGCGATGGCACCCGCGGGCACTGTCGCAGCCGCTGCACCGGCGCCGGAAGCCAAGAAACCCACGCTCGACAGCGGGAGCACGGCATGGATGATCACCGCCACAGTGCTTGTGATCATGATGACGATCCCGGGGCTCGCGCTCTTCTACGGCGGCCTCGTCCGGGCGAAGAACATGCTTTCGGTGCTGATGCAGGTGTTCGTAACCGTCTCGCTCATCTCCATTCTGTGGGCGGTTTACGGCTACAGCCTGGCGTTCTCGGAAGGCTCCATGAATTCGATCATCGGGGGCTTCAGCAAGTCCTTCCTTGCTGGCATCCAGCCCGACAGCTTGAGCGGGGTTATTCCGGAATACGTGTTCCTCATCTTCCAGCTCACGTTCGCGGCCATCACGCCGGCGCTGATCATCGGCGGCTTCGCCGAGCGCATCAAGTTCTCGGCGGTGCTCTGGTTCATGGCGCTGTGGTTCACGTTCTGTTACGTGCCGATCGCGCACATGGTGTGGGGCGGCGGATTCCTTGGCGCGCTTGGCGCGAAGGATTTCGCGGGCGGAACCGTTGTTCATATCAACGCCGGGATCGCCGCGCTGGTGGGCTGCATCGTGCTCGGCAAGCGCATCGGCTACGGCCGGGAAGCGATGCCGCCGCACAACCTGACGCTCACCATGGTCGGCGCCTCGCTGTTGTGGGTGGGCTGGTTCGGCTTCAACGTTGGCAGCGAGCTTGCCGCCGACGGCGTCGCCGGGATGGTGCTTGCCAACACGCAGTTCGCCACCGCCGCCGCAGTGCTCGGCTGGATGTTCGTCGAGTGGATGGCCCGCGGCAAGCCGACCATGCTCGGCGCCGCTTCCGGTGCCGTGGCAGGGCTGGTTGCGATCACGCCCGCCTGCGGCTTCGTGGGGCCCATGGGATCGATAATTCTGGGTGCCGCAGCCGGCGTAATCTGCTTCTGGGCGTGCACGGGCCTCAAGAAGATGTTCGGCTACGATGATTCGCTCGATGTGTTCGGTGTGCACGGCGTTGGCGGCATCGTCGGCGCCATCGGCACCGGCATCCTGATGTCCGCGGCGCTGGGCGGCGTCGGCTACGACAAGGACGTCACGATGGGTGGCCAGATCGTCACGCAGGCCATCGCCGTCATCGTTACCCTGCTCTGGACGGGAATCATCAGCTACATCCTCTACAAAGTCGTCGACATGATGGTCGGGCTGCGCGTTGCGGAAGAGAACGAGCGCGAAGGGCTCGACTCGACCCAGCATGGCGAGGTCGCCTACCACACTTAAGCGTCTCGGGAATGCGGTCCAAGGGGCGCCCGCGGGCGCCCCTTTTTTTGACAGGTGACCGGTCACCCCCTCTGGCGAATGGCGGAAGGATCAACGATTACAGCGAATAGCCTTTACAATTAAGGCAATTTTCTGCCACGGGCCTTCAAGACCAACGACGCCGGATGAAAATTGCCTTCATAGCCGACCCGCTGGACTCGTTCAAGATTTACAAGGACACCACGTTCGCCATCATGCGCGAGGCGGCGGGACGGGGCCACTCGCTCTACGCCATGGAGCAGGAAGACCTGATGTGGCGGGGAGGAACCGTCTTCGGCCACGCGCGACGCATCCATCTCACCGGAGAGAAAGCGGCGTGGTACCGCGCCGAGCCGGCGAGCACGGGATCGCTTGCGGATTTCGACGCGGTCCTGATGCGCAAGGACCCGCCGTTCGACATGGAGTATGTCTACAGCACTTATCTTCTCGAGCTGGCGGAAGCGAACGGCGCGCGCGTGTTCAACCGTCCGCGCGCGATCCGCGACTGGAACGAGAAGATGGGCATTGCGCGATTTTCGCAGTTCACCCCGCCCACGCTGGTCACGCGGCGCGACCAGCTCATTCGCGAGTTTCTGGCCGAGCACGGGGATGTCATTCTCAAGCCGCTCGACGGGATGGGCGGAACGTCCGTTTTCCGCGTGCGTAACGACGATCCCAACGTCAACGTGATCATCGAGACCGTCACGCACTACGGCCGCAAGACCATCATGGCCCAGCGCTTCATCCCGGAGATCCGGGACGGCGACAAGCGGGTGCTGCTGATCGCCGGCAAGCCGGTGCCCTACTGCCTCGCCAGAGTGCCCCGCCCGGGGGAGACGCGGGGCAATCTTGCCGCAGGCGCGACCGGCGAGGCGCGGGCGCTCACTGCCCGTGACCGCGAAATTGGCGAAGCGCTCGGCCCCGCGCTCTACCGGGAGGGACTGTTGCTCGTCGGTCTCGACGTGATCGGGGACTACCTCACCGAAGTCAACGTCACCAGCCCCACTTGTTTCCAGGAAATCGCTGAACAAACAGGCTTTAACGTCGCCGGCATGCTGATGGACGCCCTCGAGACCGGCGGGGTCCCCTGATGTTACAAAGGCCCTTGCTGCATTGTGCAGCGCAATAGTTTAGACTGTTACGGCCTGATACCGGGCTGTAAGGCCTTTTGATGATTGGGATTTTGATCATAAGCCACGGAACGCTGGGCGAGAGCCTCATCCATTGTGCGAGCCATGTGCTCAACAAACGCCCGCCGCAGGTCAAGCAGCTCGGCATTACCGCGCAGGACGACCCCTTCAGGCTGCTCCCGCAGGCCCAGGCCCTGGTCAAGGAACTCGATGACGGCGACGGTGTGCTGATCCTCTCGGACATTTTCGGGGGCTCGCCAGCCAACATCGCCGCCAAGCTGATCGTCCCCGGCCATGTCGAGGGCGTGGCCGGGGTCAGTCTCCCCATGCTGATCCGCGTGCTGACCTACCGCGACAAGCCCTTGCAGACCGCCGTCGTAAAAGCCATCAGCGGCGGATGCGACGGCGTGGTGCGCATTCCCGCCCTCGTCGTCAAACATGCTGCAACGGGAAGTTGAGATCACCAACAAACTCGGGTTGCATGCGCGGGCCTCGGCCAAGCTGACGCAGGTCGCCGGGCAGTTCGAGAGCGGCGTGTGGATCAGCCGCAACGGCCGGCGCGTCAACGCCAAAAGCATCATGGGGGTCATGATGCTGGCGGCCGCAAAGGGCTCTACCGTGGTCCTGGAAATCGACGGTCCGGACGAAGAAGCTGCAATGGCGGCCATCACCGGCCTCATTGCCAGCCGGTTCGAGGAAGACGAATAACCCGGGGATGAAGGGAAGCGGAAGGACAGAATGCCTTCCGCTGGCGCAGGTTCGAAGTAATATTCAACCTTCGTGCCACATTCTGCGTCTCTGATCGGCCAATGAGCCTCTCGATCCACGGCATCGGCGTCTCCGGCGGCATCGCCATCGGGCATGCGCACCTGTTCTCGCATGCCAGGCTCGAGGTCGCGCACTACGTCGTGCCGCAGGACCAGGTGGCTGAAGAATCCGCTCGCTTCGAGGTCGCAGTGCAAAATGTGCGCGCGGAGCTCGAAAGTCTGCGCGCCAGCCTTCCCCCGACCGCGCCCGCCGAGCTGGCAGCGTTCATCGATTTGCATCTGATGATCCTCGGCGACTCGACGTTGTCGGTCGCACCGCGCAGGATCATTGAAACGGAGAAATGCAACGCGGAGTGGGCGCTTCGCGTCCAGATGGATGCCCTGGTCGCGCAGTTCGACGAGATCGAGGACGGTTATCTGCGCGAGCGCAAGAGCGACGTCATCCAGGTGGTCGAGCGCATGATGAAGGCGCTCTCCGGACAGCCGGGCTATGTCCCGCCGCCGCCCAAGGCGGATTCCGAGCAGAATCTCATCCTGGTCGCGCGCGATCTCTCACCCGCGGACGTCGTTCAGTTCAAGCAGCACCAGTTCGCGAGCTTTATTACCGATCTCGGCGGCACGACCTCGCATACCGCAGTCGTGGCGCGCAGCTTGGCGATCCCCTCGATCGTTGCGTTGCACAGCGCCCGGCAGCTGATCCATGAGAACGAGCTGATCATCGTCGATGGCGTCCAGGGGGTTGTCATCGTCAACCCCGACGAGCAGGTGCTGTCCGAGTACCGCCTGCGCCAGTACGAGTTCGACCTCGAGCGCCAGAAGCTCAAGCGGCTGAAGGGCACGCGCGCCGCCACGCTCGACGGCGTTCCCGTCGAGCTGCAGGCCAACATCGAGTTGCCCGGCGACGTTGCCGAGGCCAGGGAGAACGGCGCCACCGGAATCGGCCTGTTCCGCAGCGAATTCCTGTTTCTCAACCGGGCGGATCTTCCGGACGAGGACGAGCAGTTTGAAGCCTACCGCAAGGCAACCGTCGAGATGGACGGCATGCCGGTCACGATTCGCACCTACGACCTGGGCGCCGACAAGCCCAGTGACGAGTTGCAGCGCCATACGCTCAACCCCGCGCTCGGGCTGCGCGCAATCCGGCTCTGCCTGATCGAGCCAAAGCGCTTCCTGATCCAACTGCGCGCCCTGTTGCGCGCGTCGCACTACGGCAAGATCAACATTCTCATCCCGATGCTGGCCACGGCGGGCGAGGTTGACCAGGCGCTGGCGCTCATCCGCCAGGCGAAAAAGAGCCTCGACGAGCAGCATGTGCCCTACGACAGGCACATCAAGGTGGGTGGCATGATCGAGGTGCCAGCGGCAGCCCTCGCGCTTCAGATCTTCACGCGCAAGCTGGACTTCCTGTCGATCGGCACCAACGACCTCATTCAGTACACGCTGGCAATCGACCGCACCGACGACACGGTAGCGCATCTCTACGATCCGCTGCACCCGGCGCTGCTCGGGCTCATATCCGGAATCATCCGCAATGCCAACAAGGCCAAGGTTCCGGTCGCGCTCTGCGGGGAGATGGCAGGCGACATCAGCCTCACCCGCCTGCTGCTCGCCTTCGGACTGCGCCAGTTTTCGATGCACGCGGCCCACCTGCTCGACGTGAAACAGGTGATCCTCCATTGCAACCTCGCACATATCAAGCCGCTCGCGATGAAGATGCTCCGCACCTCGGACCCCCAGAAGCTCCAGGCGCTGCTGGCGCGCCTCAATGCGTGACGCGCGGCGCAGGTTGCGGGTTCGGAGTGCAGTTTTGTCGAAAGTCGCATTCCAAACACCGAATCCCAAAGCTTGAACCTTGAACGTTGAACCTTGAACTCGGCCGCCCGGCGGGAATTTGACATTCCACCGTCGGGCGGGTAAGGTTCCTTCCGCTTCGGTCGCGCCGATTTGATATTCAGCTTGCGGGCGCGTTACAAATCCGGCTAAAGAGAAAACACTTACAGGTTTTTTCAGACCCGGCCAGCGCAAGCTCGCCGGGTTTTGCTTTTTTGGGACATGGACAGCTCAATTACATCGAAAACGGTCGGTGTCGTGGCGCCACAGCGCGCGAAGTTCAGCGAGCCGGTCCGGCTCAAGTGCGGGGCGGTGATCGACCAGTACGAGCTCGTCTACGAGACCTACGGGCGGCTCAACGCCGATCGCAGCAACGCCGTGCTGGTATGCCATGCGCTCAATGCCGCGCACCATGTCGCCGGCCGTTATGCCGATGATCCCGGAGACGTCGGCTGGTGGGACAACATGATCGGACCCGGCAAGCCCGTGGACACCGACCGTTTTTTCGTCATCGGCATGAACAATCTCGGTGGCTGCCACGGTTCCACCGGCCCCCAGAGCATCAACCCGCGCACCGGCAAGCCCTGGGGGGCTGATTTTCCCCTCGTCACGGTGGAGGACTGGGTCGCGACCCAGGCACGGCTCGCCGATCATCTCGGCATCAAGCGCTTTGCCGCCGTCATGGGCGGCAGTCTGGGGGCGATGCAAGCGCTGCAGTGGACGGTAAGCTACCCCGATCGTGTGGGACACGCCCTCGTCATTGCCTGCACGCCGAACCTCTCGGCCCAGAATATCGCGTTCAACGAGGTCGCGCGCCAGGCGATCATCACCGATCCCGACTTCCACGGCGGACACTACTACGAGCACGGCACCCGCCCGACGCGGGGGCTGCGCGTCGCGCGCATGGTCGGCCACATAACCTATCTCTCGGACGATGTGATGGCCGACAAATTCGGCCGGCAGCTCAAGCACGGCCGGCTCCAGTACACCTTCGAGCCGGAGTTCGAGATCGAGTCCTACCTGGGTTACCAGGGAACGAAATTCTCCGACTACTTCGACGCCAACACCTACCTTCGCATTACCAAGGTCCTCGACTATTTCGACCCCGGCTTCGAACACGGCGGCGACCTTGCCAAAGCGCTCGCCCCGGCGCGGGCGGCTTACCTTGTGATCTCGTTCGCGACCGACTGGCGCTTCTCGTCCGAACGATCGCGCGAAATCGTGAGGGCGCTGCTGCATAACCGGCGCGAGGTCACCTATGCGGACATCGATGCGCCGCACGGACACGACGCGTTCCTGCTCGATGACGCCCGCTACCATGGCCTGGTAGCGGCGTATTTCGACCGCATTCACGCAGAGACAACAGCGTGATGAAGCCCAACGGCAACGGGATGCAGCGGCCGGATTACGCGGCAATTGCCGAGTGGGTGCGGCCCGGTTCGCGCGTGCTCGACCTCGGCTGCGGCGATGGAACGCTGCTCAGGTATCTCTGGCGCGAGCGCAATGCATCCGGTTATGGGGTCGAGATCGATGAAGCGGGCGTGCTGGCGTGCGTCCGGAACGGCGTAAATGTGATCCAGAGCGATCTCGAGAGCGGGCTGTCCGACTTCGAGAACCGCGCGTTCGACTATGTCATCCTGTCGCAAACGCTGCAGGCCGTGCGACACAGCGAGCGCATCGTGCGCGAAATGCTGCGCGTCGGACGCGAGGGCATCGTGACGTTCCCGAATTTCGGCTACTGGAAAAACCGATTTCAGGTCGCGCTCGGAAAGATGCCCGTCTCCGACAACCTACCCTTCCAGTGGTACGACACGCCCAATATTCATCTCTGCACGATCACCGACTTCGAGGATTTCTGCCGTGCGCAGGAGATGCGCATCCTCGAGCGCAAGGTGATCACCAACGGAAGCGCGGTTTCATTTCTGCCCAATCTCCGGGGCGCGCTCGCCGTCTACCGCTTCCAGCGCGCCTGACTGCTCGCGCGGAGGCGCGAAATGGTGACGAGTACTGGTGATGAGAAATGGTGATGATTACTGGTGATAAGAGCTGATCATGTAATCCGGTTTGCAGAACTCCTATCACCATCACCTCATCACCATCACCTCATCACCATCACCTCATCACCATCACCTCATCACCATTACCTCATCACCACTATCATCGGATCGGCGGCTAGGCGCCGATCCGATTGCGGAGCAACCCGATTCCCTCGACTTCCGTCTCCAGCACGTCTCCGGGCTTGAGGAACTCGGGCGGCGTGCGCGCGTAGCCGACCCCGGACGGCGTGCCGGTGGCAATGATGTCGCCGGGCTCGAGCGTCAGTCCGAGCGAGAGTTCTGCGATGATGCGCGGCAGCTTGAAGTAGAGATAGCTCGTGCTTGAATCCTGCTTGACGGCGCCGTTCACCCGTGTTCTCAGGCGCAGGTTGTCCGGATCCTTTACCGCGTCGGCCGTGACGATCCAGGGACCCATTGGACATGAGCCGTCCAGGCTCTTTCCCTTGAACCATTGGTTGTGCCGGCGCTGTATATCGCGCGCCGAGACGTCATTGATGACGGTGTAGCCGAAAACGTGCTCCATGGCCTCGGCCTCCGGGATGTTCTTGCCCCCCGGTCCGATGATGAGCCCGAGCTCCACTTCCCAGTCGATCTGTCTGGACACGCCGGCATCGAACGGGATCGCATCGCGAGGCCCCGTCACCGAGGTCGCGGCCTTTGAAAAGAACGCGGGGTGCTCCGGAAGGTCGACTTTTTGCGGGCGCGCTTTTGCCCCTTCCTGGAAATGGTCGAGGTAATTCCAGCCCACGCAGTAGACGTTCTTGGACGGGCGCGGGATCGGCGCATGCAGCCGCACCTGGTCGAGCGCCACAAGGTCCTTGCCCTTCGACGCGATGTCCCGCAGCCACGATAGCGCCTTCCCTCCCGCCGCGATGAGAGAAACCATGTCCGCCGGATCGAATGGCGGGTTGCCGCCCACGTGCGTAAGGTCGATCACCTCGTCACCGTCGCGCAGCATGCCGACGCGCGGTGCGCCGCCAGCTTGCGGCGAGAATGTTACAAGTCGCATTTCATTTCCCCCTAAAACCCGTGAATCGTGATTCGTGAATGGTGGATGGTAATTCTTCGCGCGGCCCTCCGCACGCCCGCAGTGTACCGACCCCTTCTGCGCCTGGCACGCTGCCGGCTATGATCCCTTGAGCGTTTTGAGCACGTGCGCCGCGACCGACGAGCATTACGGCGCAACCGCCGCCCGAGGAGGGGCGGGTTCAAGCCGGGCCCGAAGCAGCCAAAGCAGCCACAACCCCGGCAGCGCGATCAGGAACGTGAAGAAGAAGAACGGGGCCCAGCCGAGCGCCGCCACAAGATAGCCCGAAGCCGGGCCGACGTAGACGCGACCCACCGCCGCGAGTGCGGAGAGCAGCGCGTATTGAGTCGCGGAGAAACGATGATTGCACAACGACATCAGCAGCGCCACGAACGCGGCCGTTCCCATCCCGCCGCACATATTCTCTGCGGCCACGGCCGCGACCATGAGCGAGTAACTCTTGCCCGCCATGGCGAGCGCCATGAACCCAAGGTTCGTCAGGGCTTGCAGAACGCCGAAGATCATCAGCGCACGGTAGAGGCCGAGTCCCGCCATCCAGGCGCCGCCCACGAGCGCTCCCGTGATGGTCGCGGCAAGGCCGAGCGCCTTGTTGATCGCGCCCACGTCCGTGGCGGAGAAACCGACCCCGCGAATGAGAAAGGCAGTGGTGAGGGTGCCGGCGAAGGCATCGCCAAGCTTGTAGAGCACGATCAAGAGCAGGAGCAGCCACGCGCCGTTACGCGTCAGGAATTCGCGCAGCGGCTCGACGAATGCGGCAACGAGCGTTGCCGGGGCGCGCCCCGCGTCCTCCGGCTCGGGCGCGAACCAGGTCGCTACCATTCCAATGACCATCAGCGACGCCATCAGGAAGTACATGCCGCTCCAGCCGAGGACCTGGTCCGCAAGCACGAGTGCGAGCCCGCCCGAGACGAGCATGGCGATGCGATAACCCATGACCGAGATCGCGGCTCCCGCGCCGCGCTCGGTTTCGTGTAGCACATCGGTGCGATAGGCGTCGATCACGACGTCCTGCGACGCCGAGAGGAAGGCCACCACAAGCGCGGTCCCGCCCAGCAGCCATGGCGTCTCGCGCGGCGAGAGCGTCCCCATGAAAGCGATCGTAGCGAGCAGCCCAAGCTGCGCGATCAGGATCCAGCCTCGCCTGCGCCCAAAAATCGGCGGAACAAAACGGTCCATGAACGGGGCCCACAGAAATTTGTAGATATAGGGCTGGCCCGCCAGCGTGAACAAACCGATCGTCGTGATATCGACGTTCTCCACTGCAAGCCACGCCTGCAGCGTGCCCGCCGTGAGCGCCAGCGGCAGCCCCGAGGCAAAACCGAGCAGCAACACCGCCGCGATGCGGCGGTTGGTGAAGACCTTCAGATAGTCGGCGGGCCGCACCGCGCCGGTCATGCACGCTCTCCCCGCGAACCCCGCCGGTAGATGACGTGGTAGACAAGCGCCACCAGCACGCTGCCCCCGACCAAGTTGCCCAATATCACGGGCACCAGGTTGCGCGCGAATCCAGCCCAGCTGATCGCATCGCCCCCCTGTACCGGGAACGCCATCCCGTCGCGCAGGAGCATCGCGAGCGGAATGAGGTACATGTTCGCGATGCTGTGCTCGAACCCCGCGGCGACGAAGGCCGAGATCGGAAAAACGATGGCGAGGACCTTGTCGGTGACCGACCGCCCCGCCATGGCCATCCACACGGCAATGCAGACGAGAAAGTTGCAGAGCACGCCCCTGAAAAATGCCTCCCAGACCGGCATCGAGCATTTCGCCGCGGCGATCGCGACGTACTGGGCGCCGACGGCCCCGCCGTTCATCTCCGGATGGCCCGACCAGTAGATGATCAGCGCAAGGCCGGCCGCGCCGGCAAAATTGGACACGGCAACGACGGCCCAGTTGTAAAGCACCTCGCCAGTCGAAATTCGGCCGTCCGCCCACGCCATCGCAAGCAGATTGTTCCCGGTGAAAAGCTCGGCGCCCGCAATCACGACCAGGATGAGCCCCATCGAAAAGGTGATGCCCCCCAGCAGGCGCGACAGGCCAAAACCAAGCGAGGCGTCGCTCGTGACGAGCACCGAATACATCGCGCCGAGCCCGATGAAACCGCCGGCGAGAACGCCCAGCATGCACATCGAGAGCAGGGGCAGCCTCGCCTTCGTGACCCCGACGGATTCCACTCGTTGCGCGATCTCCGTCGGCGAGAAAGCATCGAGTCCGAAGATTTCGTGCTTCATCCCGCCTCCCATGGAGAGTAATCGTAGTCGATGGTGAGCGGCGCGTGGTCGGAAAACCGGTGCGCCTTGTAAATGGCGGCACGCCGCGCGACCGCGGCCAGCTTCGGCGTCGCGATGTGATAGTCGATGCGCCATCCGACGTTCTTGGCCCACGCCTGGCCGCGGTTGGACCACCAGGTGTACTGGTCGGGGCGAGGATCGACGCGCCGGAAGACGTCGACCCACCCGAGCTCGTCGAACACACGCGTCAACCAGGCGCGCTCCTCCGGCAGGAAGCCGGAATTATTCCGGTTGCCGCGCCAGTTTCTGAGATCGATCTCCTTGTGAGCAATGTTCCAGTCCCCGCACAGAAGCACCTCGCGGCCGCTGCGCCTGAGGGCCCTGAGGTGGGGGAAGAACTCGTCCATGAAGCGGAACTTGATCGCCTGCCGGTGCGCGCCCGCGGACCCGGAAGGAAGGTAGACCGAGATGACGCTCAGTCGCCCGAAGTCCACGCGGACGTAACGCCCCTCGCGGTCGATGTCACGAATTCCGAGCCCCTCGATGACGCGGTCCGGCGCCCGCCGGCAGTAAAGACCGACGCCGCTGTAGCCCTTCTTCTCCGCGAAGTGGAAGAATCCCGCGAGTCCCCCGGCTTTGACCATTTCCGGCGTCATATCGGCGGCCTGGGCCTTGATCTCCTGGACGCAAACCACGTCCGCGCGCTGGCGCTTCAGCCACGAGAAAAACCCCCGGCGCGTCGCGGAGCGGATGCCGTTGACGTTCAGCGTTATAATTTTCACGGTGTCACGAATAACAACCGATCGCGGCTCACTCGACCGGGCGCCTGGCCAGCGCCACGGTCAGCTCGCACAGCGGCCACCGGGAATCGGATATGCCGTCTGATTTCAGGCAGGAGTTCATCCAGTTCACGATCGAGCAGAACGTGCTGCGCTTCGGTGAATACAAGACCAAGGCGGGCCGCGTTTCGCCCTATTTCTTCGATGCCGGCCTGTTTCATGACGGCGCGGCGCTGAAACGGCTCGCCCAATTCTACGCGAAAGCGATTGTTGCGGGCGGCATCGAATTCGACATGCTCTTCGGGCCGGCATACAAGGGCATTCCGCTGGTCGCAGCCACGGCGATTGCGCTGGCAGACACCGGGCGTGACGTGCCCTACAGCTTCAACCGCAAGGAAGCCAAGGACCATGGGGAAGGTGGCAGCGTGGTCGGGGCGCCGCTCGCCGGCCGCGTGCTGATTGTGGACGATGTCATATCGGCGGGCACCTCGGTGCGCGAATCCGTCGAGCTCATCCGCGCCGCGGGCGCCACGCCGTGCGGCGTGCTGATCGCGCTTGACCGAATGGAGCGCGGAAGCGGTAATTTGTCCGCGGTCCAGGAAGTGCGCACCCGATATAATATTCCCGTGATCAGCATCGCCACACTCGACGATCTGGTTGGATTCCTGAAGGCCGATCCGCGACGCGCACGCGACCTCGCGGCGGTTGCCCGTTACCGTAATTCCTATGGAGTGACGGCCGATGCTTGAAAAGCGCTCACGCCTGTTTGTTGCCGCTGCGGTAACCGCGTTGATCGTATGTTCTGGTGCTCTGCCCGATGCAGGAGCGGCAGGCAGGATCATCTGCTGGAAAGACGCCAGCGGCAAGGTCGTGGGCTGCGGCGACAGGGTGCCCCCCGAGTTCCACGAAAGCGCCACCAAGGAATTGGACAGCCGCGGTGTCACACGCAAAACGACGGAAACGGTGGAAGAGGCGGAGCGGCGGCAGGCGCGGGAGCGGGAGCTAGCCAAGCAAAGGGCCGAGGAAAGCCGGCGCCTGGCCGAGCAGAAGCGCCGGGATCACGCGCTCCTCGCAACCTACACGAGCGAGCGGGAAATTGACGATCGACGCGACCGCGAGCTCGAGCAAGTGGAGGCTCAGATCAAACAGCTCGACGTTGCCTTGAAGAACGCGAAGGAGCGCCGCGCCGATCTCGAGGCGCGGCGCGAGATCGCGGAAAAGGACGAGAACCTCGCGGACCGCCTTCCCGCCTTGAAAAAGGAATTGGAAAGCACTACTGCCGAGCAGAGGCGCCTGCAGCAACGCATCACGAGCCGGGAGAAAGACATGGACGCCATCCGCTCGCGTTTCGATGCGCAGAAACAGCGCTTTCGCACGTTGACCGGCGAAGCCTCGACCTCGGCGGGTTCGGCCAGGACCTACTAGCCGCTCATCAGGCAGCTTGTCCGGCGCCCCCTAGCCGGCGAGCCTGCGCTTCAGGATCTCGCTCACCTGCTGGGGGTTCGCCTTGCCCCTGGTCGCCTTCATTACCTGACCCACGAGCGAGTTGAATGCCTTGTCTTTCCCGGAGCGGTAGTCCTCGACCTGCCGCGCGTTGCCAGCGATTACCTCGTCGCAGATCTTCTCGAGCTCGCTGCTGTCCGAGATCTGCTTCAGGCCGCGCTTCGCGATGATGGCATCAGGGTCGCCTTCTCCGGCCCAGACGGCGTCGAACACCTCCCTCGCCATCTTGCCCGAGAGCGTGCCGTCCGAGATGCGGGCGGCAAGCGCCCTCAGCTGGGCCGGCGTAATCCGGCTGGCAGTGATATCCAGACCCTCATCGTTGAGCCGCGCGCTGAGGGCGCCCGTGATCCAGTTGGCGAGTTCTGCCGGGGCCGCCGCGCCCGCGAAGGCCGCCGCGGAATATTCCGCCAGTTCGCGGCTCGCCGTCAGCACGCCGGCCTGATAGGGCGACAAGCCAAGCGCCACAAATGCGCTGCGCTTCGCTTGCGGAAGCTCAGGCATCGCGGAACGAATCTCCTCGACCCAGGCCTGCTCGACCGAGAGCGGCAAGAGATCAGGGTCGGGGAAATAACGATAATCGTGGGCGTCCTCTTTGGTGCGCATCGAGCGCGTCTCGTCGCGTCCCGCGTCGTAGAGGCGCGTCTCCTGCACAATCGTGCCGCCGTCCTCGATGATCTCGATCTGGCGTCGCACCTCAAACTCGATCGCACGCTCGAGAAAACGGAAGGAGTTGAGATTCTTGATCTCGGAGCGCGTGCCGAGCGTGTCCGAGCCCGCGGGCCGCACCGAAACGTTGGCATCGCAGCGGAACGAGCCCTCCTGCATGTTGCCGTCGCAAATGTCGATCCAGCGCACGAGCGCGTGCAGCCCCCTGGCATAGGCGACCGCCTCCTGTGCGCTCCTCAGATCGGGCTCGGAGACGATCTCGAGCAGGGGCGTGCCGGCGCGGTTGAGGTCGATACCCGTGAAATCGTGGAAGCCCTCGTGAAGCGACTTGCCGGCGTCCTCTTCCAGGTGCGCGCGCGTCAGCCGCACGATTTTTTCGGCGCCGTCCACGAAGATCGCAAGGGCGCCACCTTGAACGATCGGCGTTTCGTACTGGCTGATCTGGTAGCCCTTCGGAAGGTCGGGATAGAAGTAGTTCTTGCGCGCAAATATCGAGCGGCGGTTGATGCTGGCGCCGACGGCCAGACCGAAACGCACCGCCTTGGCAACCGCCTCCCGGTTCGCCACCGGCAGCACGCCAGGCAGCGCGATGTCCACCGCGCACGCTTGCGTGTTTGGCGCCGCGCCAAACGCGGTGGCCGCGCCCGAGAAGATCTTGGACTTCGTCGAGAGCTGGGCGTGCGTCTCGATGCCGATGACCGTTTCCCACTTCATTTTGCTTCGCTCCGCGGAGCGTGATGGGTGATGGGTGATGGGTGACCGGGTGCTGTCCTTGCCCCACACCACCCGTGCGCGCTCCGCGCGGGCGGAGCGACGATTTTCCACTCATCACTCATCACTCATCACTCATCACTCGTCACTCATCACTGGATGCCGGGAGGCATCCGCATATGCCAATCCGTCGCCTGCTGATACTGATGCGCGACATTGAGCATCCTGGCTTCTGCAAAGTAATTGCCGATGATCTGCAATCCGACGGGCAGTCCGTCGCCGTCCAAGCCGCAGGGAATCGACATACCGGGCAGGCCTGCCAGATTGACAGCGATGGTGTAGATATCGGACAGATACATTTGCACCGGGTCGCCCGCCTTCTCTCCGATCCGGAATGCAGTCGTCGGGCTGGTCGGTCCCATGATGACATCGCACGCCTTGAACGCCTCGGCGAAGTCGCGCGCGATCAGCCGGCGCACTTTCTGCGCCTGGATGTAGTAAGCATCGTAGTAGCCGTGGGAAAGCACATAGGTCCCGATCAAGATGCGGCGCTTGACCTCCGCGCCAAAGCCCTGCGCCCGCGTCTTCTTGTACATATCGGTCAAATCCGCGTAGTCCGGAGCGCGATACCCGTAGCGCACGCCGTCATAACGCGCCAGGTTGCTCGAAGCTTCGGCCGGCGCGAGCACGTAGTAGACGGGCACGGAAAGCTTCATGTTCGGCAGGCTCACCTCGACCGTTTCGCAGCCAAGCTTGCGCAGCTCGGTTATCGCGGCATCGACCGCCTTCGTCACGGCAGCGGACGCGCCTTCGGCGAAGAACTCGCGGGGCAGCCCGACCTTCATGCCGCGGATCGACTGCCCGAGGCCGCGCGTATAGTCCTCGCGCTCGCGCTCGAGCGAAGTGGAATCGCGCGCATCGAAGCCGGCCATGACGTTCAGCATCAACGCAAGGTCGCCGGCGGTGCGCGCCATGGGGCCGCCCTGGTCAAGGCTGGAGGCAAAGGCGATCATGCCGTAGCGGGAAACCACCCCATAAGTCGGCTTCAGTCCGCAAATCCCGGTCAGAGCCGCCGGCTGCCGGATGGACCCCCCGGTGTCGGTCGCAGTGGCTCCCGGCGCGAGCCGGGCGGCCACCGCGACGGCCGACCCCCCGGAACTGCCCCCCGGCACTGCATCCTCCTTCCATGGGTTCCGGACCGGACCGAAGCAAGAGTTCTCGTTCGACGAGCCCATGGCGAACTCGTCCATGTTGGTCTTGCCCAGAATGACCGCACCGGCCGCATTGAACTGCTCCACCACATGCGCGTCGTACGGGGAAACGAAGTTCGAGAGCATTTTGGACGCGCAGGTCGTGCGCCAGCCACGGGCGCAGAAGATGTCCTTCTGAGCGAGCGGAATACCGGTGAGCGGGCCCGCGCGCCCCTCCGCCCTCAACCCGTCGGCGGCTTGCGCCTGCTGCAGGCTGCGCGCCTCGTCGAGCGTGACGAAACAGTTGTAGCGCTCATTCAGCTGCTTGATTCTATGCAGAAAATGGCGCGTCAGCTCCACGCTGGACAGCCGGCGGCTGGCAAGCTCCGCGGCGAGGCTGCTGATAGTGGCGTTGTGCATCGATCTGTGAGCGCCGGGTAACGGGGCCGGGCCGGGGCGCGACGGCCTCGGGAGCCGCACGCCTCAACTATTCAATGACCTTCGGAACGAGGTAGAGGGCGTCCTCGACGTGAGGCGCGACCGCTTGAAAAAGGTCATGCTGGTCGGGCTCGGTCACCGCGTCCGCACGCAGGCGCTGCGTGACATCGAGCGCATGGGACATCGGCTCGACCCCGCGGGTGTCGACTGCCCGCATCTCCGCAATCAGCAGAAAGACCCCGTTCAACTGGTCCAGCACGGCCTGTGCTTCCGCCTCATCGACCGCGATCCGGGCCAGGTGGGCCACGCGCTTCACATCATCCAGCGTCAGCGCCATCGAGCACCGCAAAACGACTTAAAAATCGAAGCTGCATAGGGTATCATAACCGCCTGATGCGCAGCATCAAATCCTTTTAGGCGGAATGCTTTATGCTAGGTTTCCTGAGCAGCTACTTTAACGACGACCTCGCAATCGATCTGGGCACTGCCAACACGCTGATCTACGTGCGTGGAAAAGGCATCGTGCTCGACGAGCCGTCCGTGGTCGCGATTCGCCAGGAAGGCGGACCGAACGGCAAGAAGGTCATTCAGGAGGTCGGTCTCGCCGCGAAGCAAATGCTGGGCCGCACGCCGGGCAACATCACAGCGATCCGGCCGATGAAGGACGGCGTCATAGCCGACTTCACGGTGACTGAGCAGATGCTCAAGCATTTCATCAAGAAGGTCCACAACTCGCGTCTGTTCCGGCCGAGCCCGCGCATCGTCATCTGTGTGCCGTGCGGCTCGACGCAGGTGGAACGACGCGCGATTCGCGAATCGGCGATCGGCGCCGGCGCATCGAGCGTCTACTTGATTGAAGAGCCGATGGCGGCCGGGATCGGCGCGGATCTCCCCGTGGGCGATGCGACCGGTTCGATGGTGGTCGACGTCGGCGGCGGCACGACGGAAGTCGGCGTGATCTCGCTGGGCGGGCTCGTCTACAAGGGCTCGGTCCGCGTCGGCGGAGACAAGATGGACGAAGCAATCATCAATTACATCCGCCGCAATTACGGCATGCTGATCGGCGACACGACTGCCGAGCACATCAAGGAGGACATCGGCTCCGCTTTCCCCGGGTCGGAAGTGCGCGAGAAGGAAGTCAAGGGCCGGAACCTCGCGGAGGGCATACCGCGCAGCTTCACGATCTCCTCGAACGAAATTCTCGAAGCGCTCACCGAGCCGCTCAACCAGATCGTCTCGGCGGTAAAGTCCGCCCTCGAGCAGACGCCGCCGGAACTTGCGGCGGATATTGCCGATAAGGGCATGGTCCTGACGGGCGGCGGGGCATTGCTGCGCGATATCGACCGGCTGCTGATGGAGGAGACGGGGCTGCCCGTGATCATCGCGGAGGACCCGCTCACCTGCGTGGTTCGGGGTTCGGGCAAGGCGCTCGACAAGATCGAACGGCTCGCCAGCATTTTCGCGAGTGACTGACGTCGCGTGTCCCGGGCTCAAAGTTCCGGGTTCAAATTTCCGCGTTCCACGTTTTAGGTTTTGACGTTGAACCTTGAACCCTGAACTCTGAACAGGGAACGTTGAACTGAATGGAATATCAGGCTCCGCCTTTTTTCAAGACCGGCCCTACCCCGCTTGCCCGCCTGCTGATCTTTTCCGCGCTCTCCCTCGCGCTGCTGGTAACCGACGCCCGCCTCGATTATCTTGCGCCGTTGCGCCAGATTGTCGCCGTCATTCTCTATCCGCTGCAGCGCATCGCCTCGGCGCCCGCGAGCATCGCGCGCCGCGCCAGCAATTTTTTCGTCACGCACTCGTCGCTGCGCGCCGATAACGCGCGTCTCGCCACCGAGAATTTCTCCAATGCACGGCTGCTGCAGGAGTTAAAAGCGCTGCAGGCCGAGAACGCGCGTCTCCGCGCGCTGATTGGCGCGCGCGAGCGCTTCGGTGTCACGGCCGCCGCCGCCGAGGTGGTCTACGCCGCGCGCGACCCCTTCAGCCGCAAGATCGTCGTGGACAAGGGTGCGCGCGATGACGTGAAGGCGGGTCAGGCGGTCGTGGACGAGCGCGGACTCGTGGGCCAGGTAACCCGCGTCTATCCGTGGCTTTCCGAAGTGACGCTCGTCACCGACAAGAGCCACTTCGTCCCGGTCCAGAACCTGCGCAACGGATTGCGGGCGGTACTCTCGGGCACAGGCAGTGAGGACACACTCGAGCTGCGTTTCATCTCGATCAACGCCGACCACCGGAACGGTGATGAGCTCGTCACCTCGGGCATCGGCGGAGTCTATCCACCCGGCCTGCCCGTCGCGCGCGTCTCGCACGTCGAGCGCAACGCGACGCAGCTCTTCGCCCGCATCACCTGCACTCCGCTAGCAGGCGTATCCAGCCACACCCGGCTTCTGCTGTTGGGCCTGGAGCGCGAGCTGCCGCCGCGTCCGGCCGAGGAGCCGAAAACGCGCGGCTCCAAAAAGAAGCTGAGGAAACGCTGATGGCACACGCCCGCCCGGCGCCCCAGGAAATCCTGTTGCCGGCCAAAACCGGCTACATTGCGCTTACCCTGATCGCCGCGCTCCTGGTCAATCTGCTGCCGTGGTCGGGATACGGGCTGTGGATCAAGCCTGATTTCGTCGCGCTGGTCGTGCTCTACTGGTGCGTCGAACAGCCGCGCAAGATGGGCTTCGTCGCAGCGTGGCTCCTGGGCATGTTCATGGACGTGGCGGACGGCACCCTGTTCGGCCAGCATGCGCTTGCCTATATCATCCTGGCGTACGCTGGAATCGTGCTTCACCGCCGCGTGCGCATGTTCGCGGTGACCCCGCAGGCGCTGCACATCATTCCGCTGCTTTTGCTGAACGACCTCATCATCGTCATCGTCCGCATGCTCGCGGGGGCGGATTTCCCCGGCTGGCATTACTTCATCGGCAGCTTTGTCGCGGGCGCGCTGTGGCCGCCCCTCAGCGCCTTGCTCAAGATTCCGCTGCGGCCCAAGCCCGATCCGTTCCATGTCTGAGTTGTCGATCAATCAGGGCGTGGAAATCCGGAACGCCGAGCTCGAGCTGCGGCACTTCCAGGCGCGGCTGGCGATTGCCTCGGCCTTCGTGCTGCTGATCTTCGCGCTGCTCGGCCTGCGATTCTTCTATCTGCAGATCGTGAGGCACGGCGAACTGAGCACGCTCGCCGACGCGAATCGCATTACAGTGCTGCCGGTCGCCCCGAACCGCGGGATCATCCTCGACCGAAACGGGGCCGTGCTGGCACACAACTACTCTGCTTACACACTGGAGATCCGGCCGCAGGACGTCGACAACATCGACCGCCTTGTCGAAGACGTCGGAGCGCTCATCGAGATCGGGCCGCGCGACCGGCGGCGCTTCAAGCGGTTGCTGGAGGAGAGCAAGGTCGTCGGCAGCCTGCCGATCCGCACCCGGCTCTCGGACGAGGAGGTGGCGCGCTTCGCCGCCAATCGCTACCGGTTTCCGCTCGTGGAGGTCAACGCCCGGCCTTTCCGCGAGTACCCCCGGGGGGAGCGTTTCTCTCACGTCGTCGGATACATCGGCCGCATCAACCAGCGCGAGCTCGATCGGCTCGAGGCCGACGGGCTGATCGCCAACTACCGCGGCACGGACTATATCGGCAAAACCGGCATCGAGCGCAGCTACGAGCGCTTTCTCCACGGCACTACCGGGGTTGAGAATGTCGAGGTCGACTCCGGGGGACGCGCCGTGCGCACGCTTTCGCATACGCCACCCGTATCCGGCAACAATATTGTCCTCACTATCGATGCGCGCCTCCAGGAAATGGTCTACGAGGCTTTCGGCGACGAGCGCGGCGCGCTGGTCGCGATCGAACCAGCAACCGGGGGCATACTCGCCTTCGTCAGCAAACCGGGATTCGACCCCAATGTCTTCGTCGACGGCATCGATCCGCAGAACTGGAGCGAGCTCAGCAATTCGCCGGACCGGCCGATGATGAACCGGGCGCTCTCGGGAACTTATCCGCCCGGCTCCACGTTCAAGCCCTACATGGCGCTCGCCGCCCTTACCTACGGCAAGCGCACGCCCCAGCAAACAATCAACGACCCGGGTTATTTTTTCTTCGGCGGCCGACAGTTCCGCGACAGCCACGCCGGAGGACACGGAGTGGTCGATCTCTACACGTCCCTCGTGAAGTCCAGCGACACCTACTACTACATGCTGGCGAACGACATGGGAATCGATGCCATCGCGCGGTTCGTGGGACAGTTCGGCTTCGGCTCCCGCACCGGTGTAGACATTATCGGGGAGGCGGTGGGCGTGCTGCCCTCGCCAGAGTGGAAGATGCGGCGGTTCAAGCAGAAGTGGTATCCCGGCGAGACCATCAGCGTCGGAATCGGGCAGGGCTATAACTCATACACGCCGCTGCAGCTCGCGGTCGCCATCGCGACGATCGCCAACGACGGGGTCGTGCCCCGCCCTCACATCGTTGACTACGTAGAGGATTCCCGCACGCGGGAGCGCACAGCGGTCGCGACTGGTCCGGCACGCACGCTCGATCTCAAGCCGGAGCACCTCGCGGTGGTCAAGGAAGCGCTGGTAGGCGTCACCAAGGAGGGCACCAGCCGGATCGCTTTCGCGGGTGCGGAATATGAGAGCGCGGGCAAGACCGGAACCGCGCAGGTAATTGGCATCAAGCAGGGGGAAAAGTACGTCGAGAGCGAGGTGGCGGAGCGATTCCGCGATCATTCGTTGTATGTGGCCTACGCGCCCGCCGACCGGCCGAAGATCGCGCTGGCGGTGATCGTCGAGAACGCGGGCTTCGGGTCGCGTGCTGCCGCGCCGCTCGCCCGCGCCGTGCTCGACTACTACTTGCTCGGTAAGCACCCGGTTTCGAGCAAACCAGAAAAGGCTGCAGGTAATGCATCCGACGGTTAGACGCATTCCCCGTCTGCTGACGCGCCACATCGATGGCATGCTGCTGGGACTCATCGTGCTGGTTATGGGCCTCGGACTGCTGGTGCTCTACAGCGCCTCCAATGCCAACACGGCACGCGTGACCGCCCAGCTCGCGAACATGATGATCGCGGTTGTCGTCATGTGGGTTTTCGCCAACATTCCGCCGCATTACCTGATGCGTCTCGCTGCCCCCCTCTATGTTGCAGGGGTCCTGATGCTGCTGGGCGTGGCGATGTACGGAGAAGTCGCGCACGGGGCCCGACGCTGGCTTGATCTCGGGATAACGCGGGTTCAGCCCTCCGAGCTGATGAAGATCGCGCTGCCGCTTGCTCTCGCCTGGTACTTGCACCGCCACGAGGCAACGCTCCGGTTTACGAACTTTGCCGTCGCCACGGTCATGCTGATCGTGCCGGTCGCCCTGATCGCACGCCAACCCGACCTGGGCACCGCCCTGCTCATAACCGCGTCGGGGTTCTTCGTGCTGTTCCTGGCGGGGCTGTCCTGGAGAATCGTCGCGGGCGCCGTGCTTGGGAGCGTTGTCGCAGCGCCCTTCGTGTGGTCACTGCTGCATGACTATCAGCGCCAGCGCGTGCTCACCCTCATCGACCCCGCTCAGGACCCGCTTGGCACGGGCTACCACACGATACAGTCGACGATCGCAATGGGTTCCGGCGGCTGGACAGGTAAAGGGTGGTTGACGGGCACACAAACCCATCTCGACTTCATACCTGAACGCACGACCGATTTCATTTTTGCCGTCTACGCGGAGGAATTCGGGTTCGCGGGAAGCCTCGTGCTCCTCGCGCTCCTCCTGCTTGTGATCGCGCGTGGCCTGTTCATCGCGGCGAACGCGCCGACGCTCTTCGGCCGGCTGCTCGCGGGAGCGATCACCCTTACCTTCTTCACCTACGCCTTCGTCAATATGGGCATGGTCAGCGGCGTTCTGCCCGTGGTAGGCATTCCCTTGCCGCTTATCAGCTACGGCGGCACCGCAATGGTGTCGATCTGCCTTGGCTTCGGGATTCTGATGAGCATTGCGACGCATAAGAGACTGATCCAGACATGACCGTTGATGGATGACCATATGAAGCTCCCGGCCCATGCGCGGCGCCGTCCTGGCGCTCGTTATTTGCCACGCGTCACGCGTTACATCGCGGTCACCGCTCTGCTGGCCATTGCGTTAAGCGGTTGCGGCACGACGGGCAGACCCGGGTCTGGCCCCGCCACGCCCCGCGGCGGCGGCTACTACCTCGATGACGGCCCCGACGCGAACCCGCCCGCCGATCTCAGTAGCATTCCGGATGCAACACCACGGGTTGAGCCACTGAACCGGGCCACCATGCGCCCGTACGTCGTGATGGGCAAGCAGTACACGCCGATGACGTCGCTGCAGCCCTACAGGGCGCGGGGCGTGGCCACCTGGTACGGCCGCCGTTATCATGGCAAGCAGACCTCGTCCGGCGAGGTCTACGACATGTACCGGATGACCGCTGCTCATCCGGTCCTGCCGATCCCGAGCTACGTGCGCGTCACCAACTTGCGCAATGGCAGGGCCGTCGTGGTACGGATCAACGACCGCGGGCCGTTTCTGGACAATCGGGAAATCGACCTGTCCTACACCGCTGCCTACAAGCTCGGCATCATTGCCAATGGCAGCGGAATGGTCGAGGTGGAAAGCATCATTCCAGGCATCGACGCGGCCCCCGTCATGGCAGGCGCGCCGGATCGCGAAGGCTGTTGCGCCCCGGCGGCGGATGGCGCCGCTGTCACAGCCGTTAACGATGGTTCGGAAAGTGCGCAGCCGATGACCGCGGCAGCAGGTTCCGAATTGGCACTCGATGGATCGTCGGGCGCCCGCGCGGCCCGGGCACCGCTCACCAGTGAGGCTTCCGGTATCTATTTGCAGCTTGGAGCGTTTGGCTCAAGGCAAAACGCCGAGAGTTTCCTCCTGCGCCTTCAGGCAGAAGTGGCCTGGCTTGCCGAGACGATCCACATCTACCCGCGCGATGGCCTGTATCGCGTGCATGCCGGACCTTACGCGAGCCGGAACGAGGCGCGCTCCGTTGCGGATCGCGTCAGCCAGGCGCTCGGGGTGAAGCCTTTCGTCTTCACCCGGTGAATGGGAAATAGGAAATAGGCTGATTCCGCAAGGCTCGCGTCTTCCCCTTTCCCATTCCCCGTTCCCTATTCCCTCACGACGGCTCCTCGAGCCGGAACACCACCGGGACCAGCACCCACGATTCGACCGGCGTGGCTCCGCGGCGCGCGGGGACGAATCGCCACTGCCTGACGGCGTCCAGTGCGGCCGCGTCGAGTCGGGACGAACCGCTTGTCTTTTCCACCTCCACCCGTTCCGGCAAGCCCTCGCTGGTCACCCTCACCTTGAGCGTCACCGTCCCCTGTTCCCCAGCACGGCGAGCAGCGAGCGGGTAACGGGGCGCGGGATTCTGCAGGTACGACGCGCTGAAACGCGGCGGCGTTGGCGCAACGGGCGCAACCAGATTCGACGAAGTGATCTCCGACGCAGCGATTTTTTCGGGACGCTCTGCCGGGACAGCGACCTCTCGAGCCGGTTTGGGCATGGTCTGCGTCAACAGCGGCGGCGGCGCTTCGGGCGCAGGTGACGGCGGAATCGGTTCGAGTGTCGATCGACGCCTTCCCTCCTTGCGCTGGACCGGGGGGGCCGGGGTCGGCACGGGGCGGGGGCGCGCCTTGGCAACCGCCAACGGCCGGGGCGGCGCCGTCTGCACCAGGACGACTTCCAGCATTGTCACAGGAAGCGGCGCGCGTTCGAGTGAGAATTCCGGCAAAGCGACAATGACGGCCGCGTGCACGGCGACGCTTGCCGCGAGAAATGCCAGCAGGGCAAGCGGCGCGCGGGGCCGATCTTCAGATTCAATGGCGCGCTCGTGCACGTTCTGCTTTCCAAAGGAGAGGACTTGATGCTTCGGACCAACCCGACCCGCGTCGCTGAGCAAATAGTATAGCCCCATCCCGTTTGCCGCGAACGTTCCGCCCGTTGGCTCAAGGCGCCCGCTGTCTGTGAAGAAGCACTTTGGCCGCGGCGCCCCTGCGTTCAATCGCTTTGCCTCGAGCGCACGACGTCATGGCGATCGCCGGAAACACTCGCTCGCGGGCGTTATACTGATCCCATGAAGACCCTGCTTCTCGGTCTCATCCGCGCCTACCAGCTTGTCCTTTCGCCGTTCTTCGGCGGCCAGTGCCGTTTCTATCCGACCTGCTCGGCCTATGCACGCGAGGCGATCGAAGTGCACGGGGCATTCAAGGGCTCGTGGCTCGCGGTGCGGCGCATTCTGCGCTGCGGACCATGGCACCCCGGCGGCGTGGACCCCGTTCCGCCGGCGTGACTGCTAAATATTAAAGTTTGAATGTTGAAAAGGGTTTAGCCTGATCTGCCTTAACGCAGGGGCCGTTTAACATTCATCATTCAAAATTCATCATTGGCCTGAGACGCGGCAGACGAGCCCCTTGAGGTACTCGCCTTCAGGAAATTGGAGCGCGACCGGATGGTCGGCGGCGGCGCCCAGATGCCGGATGATCTGCGCGTCGACTCCTGCATCTAGCGCGGATCCGGCAACGATCTTCTGAAAGAGCTCAGCCGAAACGCCGCCCGAGCAGGAGAACGTGACGAGGATGCCTCCCGGGCGCAGCAGCTTGAAGGCAAGCAGGCTGATGTCCTTGTAGGCGCGCGCCGCCTTCGCGACATGCGCCGCCGTCGGCGCGAACTTGGGCGGATCGAGCACAACCAGGTCAAACGCGCGGCGCTCGTCGCGGAGTTTCCGGAGAAGCAAAAACACGTCGTCCTCGACCCAGCTGACGCCCGATACAGCATTGAGACCGGCATTTTGACGCGCAAGCTCGAGCGCTTCGCTGGAACTGTCCACCGCCAGCACCGAACGCGCGCCTCCGGCCGCGGCATTCACTGAGAATCCGCCCGTGTAGCAGAATCCGTCGAGGACGTCGCGCCCGCGCGCCAGCGTGCGGACGAGCTGGCGGTTGTCGCGCTGGTCGAGATAGAAGCCCGTCTTGTGGCCGCGCTCCAGGTCTACACAGAATGCGAGACCGTTCTCGTTAACGGTAACGCGCGTAGGCTCCCGCTGACCGCGCAGCGGACCGACAGCTGCGGGCAGGCCCTCCAGCTTCCGCACCTCGGCGTCCGAGCGCTCCCACAGGCGAGCTGCGCCACTTGCCTCCATCAACGCATCGGCAATCACCTCCCGCCAGCGATCCGCGCCAGCGCTGGAAAGCTGCATAACGATCGTGTCGGCATAACGGTCGGCAACCACGCCGGGAAGACCGTCAGACTCACCATGAACGAGGCGGATCGCATCGGTCGTGCTTGCGTCGAGGAACGTTTCGCGCTCGCGCAACGCCCGCTCGATGCGCTCTCGGAAAAACCCGGCATCGATGTCGCGCGTGTCCCAGCTCCAAGCCCGCGCCACGATCTGCGACTTCGGGCTGTAGGCAGCGAGCGCGAGAAAGTCCCCGCTCGACGAATGCACCTCAATCGTGTCACCTGAAGAGGGCTCGCCCGTCACGCGTGCCACCCCTCCGGAGAATACCCAGGGATGGCGTCGCTTGAGGGACTTCTCACGTCCAGGCTTGAGAATCAGCTTTTGCATGTTTTACCGCAGGGCTCCAGGGGAAAACGCTTCAGGGATCGAACCGAAAATGGGAATCTACTGAACCGCGGAGATGAGGAGAGAACCGACTACAAGAAGGAAAATCAAACCAGCATACCGCATCTGACACCAATATTATCGTTCTTGTTGTCAATCCTCGCCGCGTCTCCGCGGTTCGATTGTTGTTGGCGGGCTCAGCGTTGTGGCAGTTCAATAGGTTTTCTGTGTACCTCGCTCGCTTGGCGGTTCAGCTTTTCTTCCTGGCGCGCGGATGAGCCGCGTCGTACACCTTTGCCAGGTGTTGAAAGTCCAGATGCGTGTAGACCTGAGTCGTGGAAATGCTCGCGTGGCCAAGCATGTCCTGCACTGCGCGCAGATCGCCGCTGGATTGCAGCAGGTGCGATGCAAAGGAGTGTCGCAGGGCATGGGGATGAACGTTACCTGGCAAGCCGAGCTTGAGGCCCCATTGCTTGAGCCTGGCCTGCACGGAACGCGCCGAGAGCGGCGCCCCGTTGCGCGCGAGGAACATGGCCTGTTCTCCTTGCGGAGCGAGCGGCGCGCGCTCGACAAGCCAGGCCCTGAGCGCGGCTATCGCGTAACTGCCAACGGGCACGACCCGCGTCTTGGCGCCCTTGCCCGTTACGCGAATCGTGGCATCCCGGTAGTTCACGTCATCGAGTGCGAGCCCGGTCAGCTCGGACAAGCGCAGACCGGAAGAGTAGAGGAGCTCGAGAATGGCACGGTCGCGCACTGCCAGCGCGTCGGCCGCCCCCGGCTGCATCAAACGTCCGGCCTCATCGGGAGACAACGCATGGGGCAGGCGCTTAGCCGCCTTCGGCGCACGGATACCAAGGCACGGGTTGTGATCGTGCCCATGGTCGCGGCACAGATACGTGAAGAACCCCCGCCAGGCCGAGAGCACGCGCGCGAGCGATTTCCCGTCAAGGCCCTGGGAATGCAGCTGCGAGACGAACCGACGAATCTGCGCTGGCTGCAGCTCCCGTAGCGGGACCGTTCCTGCCGCGCGCAGCAGCGCGCGAATGTCGCGCTCGTAATTCCGCACCGTATGAGCGCTCAGTCGACGCTCATGTTCGAGGTGTTCAAGATAGCCTCCGAGCAGGGGCTGGCGGGCTGGCAAGCGCGTTTTCGACTCCCCCAGTTAGCACCCACTTACAGGTCTAACTGTTTGTTTAATTGATTATATCGAGTAAGAAACGGGGTCCCGGAATCGAGCAATCGCCAGCGGCTGCGCGTCCTTCACCCCAGCTGCCGGTCGATCGCGGCGCCGATCAGCTCGCCGAGGCGCTTGAGATAAAGGGTCCCCATTTCGGCGTAAAAACGCTGCGGGTCCTCGCTTGCAAGCGCCAAGAGACCGAAGGTCTCGCCGTTGCGCAGCGGCACATAGGAAAACGAGCGCAAGTGCGCACCCGCTTCCCCGAAGAGGCCTGCCGTGTCCACCATGGGCCGGCTGCTGCAGTAGGGATGGGTCAGGCTGATCGTGAATTCGCGGGAAGCCTCGCTCACCGGCGCGAACTCCGCGAGGTCGGGCTCGCCGTTCCCGCGCCAAACGCGCAGCGCGACGTGAGGCACCGCGAAATCCTCACGCAGGCTCAGGTAAACGCTGTTCAGCACGCCGCGAATGTCGGTCGTGCCGAGCAGCGCGATCGAGATGCGGTGCACCTTTTCGCTGATGGCGTCGTTTTCCTCGCCAAACTGGAGTACATCGCGAAGCTTGCTCTCGAGCTGCTTGTTCTTGTCGCGCAGCGTCAGAATCTGGCGCTCGCTGATCGACACGGCCCGCCCGCCGTGAGGATGCGGAATGAAGATTTCCGCGAGCATGTCCGCGTACTGCTCGAAGAATTCCGGGTTGTCCTTGAGATAACTCGCGACCTCGTCTGGCTTCATCGCACTCCCTGCTTCCGTGTTCAATGTTCCGTGCTCCGTGTTCCGTGTTCCGCGTTCAGGGTCAACGGCCCAGCGTGGTAGCGTCGAAACCTGAAACCTGAGACTTGAAACCTGAAACTCAACACCAGCAACTGTCCATTAAAGCTCGATCTCGCCTTCGAATACGGTGACCGCAGGTCCCGTCATCATGACGGGTTTCCCGTCCCCCGCCCATGATATACCGAGGTCACCCCCGCGCGTGCTGACCGTGACGCGCTCGTCGAGCAGCCCGCGTGCCCGCGCTGCGGCCACCGCTGCGCAGGCGCCGGTGCCGCACGCCAGCGTCTCGCCCGCGCCGCGCTCGAAAACGCGTAGCCGGACGTGTTGCCGGCTGACAATCTGAACGAAGCCCGCGTTGACGCCTTGCGGAAAACGCGAATGACGCTCGATGAGCGGGCCGTCGCTCGCGACCGGTGCACGCTCGATGTCGGGCACCAGTTGGATGGCATGCGGGTTGCCCATCGAAAGCGCGCTGATTTCGAGCCGCCTCCCATCGATCGCGAGCTCGTAGGTGAGTGAGCGTCCCGGGGCCTCGAAGGGAATCCGGGCGGGGTCGAATTCAGGCACCCCCATGTTGACCGTCACCTGCCCGTCGCTTTCCAGGCGCGGCACGATCACGCCGCTCAGGGTGCCAACCCGGATCTCTGTCTTCTTGGTCAAGCCGCGCCCGTGCACATAGCGCACGAAACAGCGCGCGCCGTTGCCGCATTGCTCCACCTCACCGCCGTCGGCGTTGAAGATCCGGTAGTAAAAATCGGTATCGGAGCGGCGCGGCGCCTCGACCTGCAATATCTGGTCGCACCCGATTCCAAAATGCCGATCTGCGATCTGGCGCAGTTGGCGGGAGTTCAAGCTGATTTTCGCGGTTGTGGCGTCCAACACCACGAAATCATTACCCAATCCCTGCATTTTAGTGAATTTTAGGCGCATTTAGGAGAAGTTAGCTGCATAATTGGCGATGATCGCGGTAGATGCAGCGATCCATTACGACGGTCATCCCGCCTTCCCGAGCTCGACGCGCGGCCTCCTCGTTTACGATACCCTCCTGAATCCAAATGGCTTTTATTCCAAGCGCCAAACAGTCCTCGACAATCGGTCCGATAAACTCGGACCGGCGGAAGACGTTTACCAGATCGATCGGATCGGGCACCTCGGACAACCGCCGGTAGGCCTTTGCGCCCAGCACCTCGGCCGCCGTGGGATGAATCGGGATGATCGAATAGCCGAAACGCTGCATGGACCGGGCAACGCCATGGCTCGGCCGGGCGGGGTTCGGCGAAAGCCCGACCACCGCGATCACCTTCACGCGGCGAAGCAGCGCGCGCCGGTCTTCGTCGGACGGATTCTCAAACATGGCCGCACACCAGCCAGTGACGGTCGCTCACGATCTCAACATCCAAATGCATAAGACCCGCGGCGCGCAGCTGCTTCCTGACCTCGTCTGGCCGGTAAGCTGCAAGCATCGAGTTGAAGAAGTCGCGCGCCAGAACGGGCGGAGCCTCCGCGGCATGCAGACGGACAAGCGTGAGCGCCGCGTCGCGCGAGGCCGGCCGCAACAAATCCATGACCAGGACGGGCGCGCTCGGCCGGGCTGCTCGCGCCACGGCCTCCCACAATGTCGCGGGCTCGGCCAGGTGATGCAACAGGCTGTTGCTGATCACGGCATCGTAGTCCCGGCCGATGCCTGCCGCCGGCAAACGCAACTGGCGCAGGTCGATTCGCGAATCGAGACCGGCACGCGCGACCGCCTCCTGCCCGAGCTGGAGCATCGCTTCGGCGCCGTCCAGGCCCACGAGCGTCGACTGCGGGTAAGCCCGCGCGAAGCGAATCGTGACGTCGGCTGCGCCGCAACCGAGATCGATCACGCGCCCCTGCGCGAAAACCGGGAAGAGCCGCTGGAAGTGTCGCACGAAGGCGTCGTGCGGCTCGCTGAAATCGGCCAGGGCGTACGCTCGTGCCTGCTCCCACTGCTCCATCAACTCCGGCTCGGGGATACGCTCCATGCGCTGACGCGATCTTCAATTTGCCCGGCACTCAGAGCGCACTCCGCACCGCCTCGCACACCAGCCCGATACGCGCCTCGTCCAGCTGAGGGTAGATCGGCAGCGCCAGCACCTCTCGCGCCGCCTGCTCCGAGTGGGGCAGCTGCACATTCCCGAATTCGCGCTCGTAGGCCGCCTGCTTGTGGAGCGGGATGGGGTAGTAGATTCCACTCGCGATGCCGCGGGCGGCCAGCGCTTCGCGCACGGCATCGCGTCGCGCCGCGCGAACGCAGTAGACATGGTAGACATGCGTACCGCGCCCGTGCTCGCGGGGAAGCCCGATGGGGGCGCCGGTGAGCGCCTTCCTGTATGCGGCAGCGTGCGCCCGCCGCGCGGCGTTGAAACGGTCGAGATGGGCGACCTTGGTGAGCAGGATCGCCGCCTGCAGCTCATCGAGGCGGCTGTTGTAGCCGACGATCTCATGCTGATAGGCCACACGGCTGCCGTGATGGCGCAGCATTCTCAGCCGCTCCGCCAGCGCCGCATCGCGCGTCGTCACCAGGCCCCCGTCACCGCAGGCTCCGAGATTCTTCGTCGGGTAGAAGGAAAAGCAGCCGAGCGCCCCCCAGCCCCCGACACGCACACCGTCATAGTCCGCCCCGATCGCCTGCGCGCAGTCTTCGATGAGCACCAACCGGCGGTCCTTGCAGATGGCGCGGATTTCGGCGATCTCAGCGCTCTGGCCGAAGAGATGCACCGCGATCACCGCGCGCGTGCCCGGCGTAAGCGCCGCCTCCAGACTCGCCGGGTCCATGTTGTAGGTCAGTGGATCGATGTCGGCAAAAACAGGCCGCGCGCCGACATGGGTAATGGCTTCGGCGGCCGCGATGAACGTAAATGCCGGAGTGACCACCTCGTCACCCGAGCCGATGCCAGCGGCGCGCAACCCAAGTATGAGCGCATCGGTACCGGAGGCCACCGCCACGGCATGCGGGACACCGACATAGCGCGCAACCTCGGCCTCGAGACGGGCGACTTCCTGACCGAGGATGTAATGGCCTGAGGCCAGAACACGTCCGACAGCTGGCTCTATCTCCGCGCGCAACTCGCGGTACTCGCCCACCAGATCGAGCATCGGCACCTTCATGCGGCGCTCGCCGAACCAGTCGGGAAAAGCCGCTCGAGGCGGGCGCGCACGAGATCCCCGATCTCAAGCGCGAGCTTGAGCGCCCGCCGCCCCGCCTCACCGTCCACCGGCGGCGACCGCCGCGCGCGCACCGCGTTCACGAATGCGGCGATTCCCGCGCCCAGCGCATCGGCGCTTTCAAAAGACTGCTCTTCGACGGCCACGCCGCTCGCTGCTGTCGTGGAACGGCACACGGAACGCAATCGCGCGCCCTGGAGGTCGGCCGAGACATAAGAATCGGCCTGGAACACCCGCAGCTTGCGCACGGGGGACTGGCTCACCCGGCTGGCCGAAACGTTCGCTACGCACCCGCTGGCGAATTCGAGCCGCGCGTTCGCAATATCGAGGGCATCGGTGAGCACGCTGAAACCGCAGGCCGACACCTGGACCGGCTCGGCCCCCACGAGCGTGAGGATCAGATCCAGATCGTGGATCATCAAGTCGAGCACGATATCAACGTCGGTTCCGCGGCCGCGAAATTCGGTCAGCCGCTCCGCCTCGATGAAAAGCGCCCGGCTGGGCTTGGCGCGCAGCGCCACGAATGCCGGATTGAATCGCTCCTGATGACCCACGGCAACGAGCGTGCCGCGCGCCGCGGCAAGCCGCACCAGATCGTCAGCCTGCTCCAGCGTCTTTGCGATCGGCTTTTCGACCAGCACATGCACGCCCGCGTCGATCATCGGGCGGGCGAGCGCGTGGTGCGACTCGGTCGGGACCGCCACCGACGCGATATCAATGCTGCCGATCAGATCCCGGAAATTGCGCACTGCCCGGCAGCCCGTTTCGCGCGCGACGGCTTCGGCTCGCGGCGTGTCGACATCGGCAATGGCCACCAGATCCACGTCAGGATTGGCGGCCAGCTTCAATGCATGCAAGCGCCCGAAATAGCCCGCGCCGATCACGGCCGCGCGCAACTTGTTCACATTTTGCTCCTGCGGTGTTCCAGCCATCAGTCGTCCGGCCCCATTCTATCGCGTGGCCATCGTGCGGCGCACGTGGCGGCGACCACTACAGCACGGAACGCTCAATACGGTCGCGTCTCGCCGGGCGGTCGGGTCTTGAACCGCTTGTGCAGCCACCAGTACTGCTCCGGCATCTCGAGCACGCGCTGCTCGATGAACGCATTCATGCGGCGCGCATCGGCCTCGTCGTCCCCGCTCGGAAAGCCACGCCAGTGCGGGTAAAAGGTCGTCACGTAACCGTCCCCGCCCGGGAGCTGGCGTGTCACCACGGGCACAACCACCGCGCCGGCGAGACGAGCCAACCGGGAAAGACCGGTAATCGTCGCTGCCGGAACGCCGAAGAACGGCACGAAAATCGACTCACGCGGCCCCAGATCCTGGTCGGGCAAATAATAGAACGGCAAGCCCTCGCGGATGGCGCGCACCAGCGGCCGGATACCGTCCTGACGGGAGAACAGGCGCGGCGTGATGAAGCGTGTGCGTCCGCGCAGCAGTACGCGATCGACCACCGGGTCCTTCTGGCGGCTGTACATCGAGCAGCCAGCCCATTCGGTGATCAAGCGCGTGCCGCCCATATCGAGACCCACAAAATGCGGGGCAAGCCAGATCATGGGCTGGCCGTGCATGGCATCAACGTGCTCGCGGCCTTCCACTCGAATCAGCCGTTGAATGCGCTCTAGCGAACTCCACCACAGGATCCCGCGTTCGACAAAGCTGCGGGCGACGGCCTGAACATGACGACGCGCGACCTTGCGCCGCTCTTCCTCGGTCCAATGCGGAAAACACAGCCGCAGATTCGTCAACGCAACATTGCGCCGTTCGCGACCAAGCGCGTAGAGAACCAGCCCCAAACCGCGCCCGAGCGCGGCCAGCACGCTCAACGGTAGAAAATGCAGCAGCCACAGCAGCGCGAGCCCGAACCGAATCAGCACGCCGTGCTCCGAAGGATCAGAGATGGAAGCCGAACGATAAAGGCGGTCCGGCGCTCGTTCTCGCAGCTGGGTCTTTCGTTCATCCGCCTAGGTTGTGCGTTCCGCCTTCGCCGGCGGCGGTTCCGCGCCGGCCGGAACCTTGAAGCGGTTGTAGCCCCAGAGGTATTGCGCCGGACAGCGCCGCACCTGCTCTTCAACGGCGCGGTTGAGCGCCGCCTCGTCGAAGTGTTCCGTTGACAGCGCTTTGGCGTGCATTCGATAGCCGCGGCCTCGCGGCAGGCGCTCCGCGAAGGTCATGATCACCGCCGCTCCGCTGGCCTGCTGCAGCCGGCGCACCAATGTCATCGTATAAGCCGGTCGCCCGAAAAAATCTGCCCAGACGCCTTCGCCCTCGCCCGGGGCCTGATCCGGCAGTATGCCCACCGCCTCACCACGCGACAGGGCCCTGTAGAGCATGCGCACGCCCTTCAGCGTCGTGGGCGCGAGCTGCGAGCGCACCCGGCTGCGGCCGGCCACCATGAAAGGTTCGAGCCAGCGTTGTCGAGGCGGGCGATAAAGAACCGTCAGCGGCACGTGCTCGCCCACGTACAGCCCCGCCATCTCGAAGCAACCGAGGTGCGGCGTGAGAAAAATGATGCCCTTGCCGCGCGCGCGCGCCGCGTCGACGTCGGCCCAGCCGTCGCATTCCACCACCATTCGCGTGACCGGCTCATCCGGCCCGAACCAGACCGCGGCCAGTTCTGCCGCGCCCTTGCCGGTTTCCGCAACGGTTTCTCGCAACAGGGCACGACATTGGGCCTCGTCAGCGCAGACGCCGCTTGCGTAGAGGTTCTCGCGCAGCCGCCGCGCGTAGGTCGGCGACGCACGGTACACGAGCCAGCCCAGGGCGGCACCGACGCGATGCAGAGAAGCAAGTGGCACGCGCCCGAGCAGCCGAAGAAGCCAAATTATCATCAATTATTCTTTATAAATCGAGGCTTATCTGCTATTCTATGCGCCTTTTGACGCCAGAAGAAATAACGATGAGCGATTTTCTATTTACTTCCGAATCCGTCTCCGAAGGCCATCCCGACAAGATCGCCGACCAGATTTCCGATGCCGTGCTCGACGCGGTGCTCGCGCAGGACCGGCACGGCCGTGTCGCCGCCGAAACGCTGGTTGCCACCGGCCTCGTCGTCATGGCTGGCCAGATCACCACGCACGCCGCCGTCAATTATGGCGACCTTGCGCGGGACGTGATCAAGCGCATCGGCTACGACGATTCGGCCACGGGGTTCGATTATCGCTCGTGCGCGGTGCTCACCGCGTTCGACCGCCAGTCGGCCGACATCGCCCAGGGCGTCGATGAAGGCAAGGGCCTCGACCTGGAGCAGGGCGCGGGCGACCAGGGCCTCATGTACGGCTTCGCCTGCGACGAGACGCCGGCGCTGATGCCGATGCCGATTTACTATGCGCACCGGCTCATGGAGCGCCACGCAGAGTTGCGCAAGGACGGGCGCCTGCCCTGGCTGCGTCCGGACGCGAAGTCGCAGGTCTCTGTGCGCTACGTGGACGGCAAGCCGCATCACGTTGACACGGTCGTGATCTCGACCCAGCACCGCGAGGACATCTCGCACGAGCCACTGACGGAGGCCGTGATCGAGGAGATCTGCAAGCCCGTGCTCCCGAAAAACATGATCACGAAACAGACGCGCTACCTCATCAACCCGACCGGCCGCTTCGTGATCGGCGGACCTCACGGCGACACCGGCCTCACGGGGCGCAAGATCATCGTGGACACCTATGGCGGCTACTCGCGCCACGGCGGCGGCGCGTTCTCCGGCAAGGATCCTTCCAAGGTCGACCGCTCGGCAGCCTACGCCGCGCGCCATGTCGCCAAGAACATCGTCGCTGCCGGTCTTGCAAAGAAGTGCGAAATACAGGTCGCCTACGCGATCGGCGTGGCGCGCCCGGTCAGCGTGCTCGTCGAGACATTCGGCACGGGGACGATATCGGAGGATAAGCTAGCGGCGCTGGTCGAGAAGCACTTCGACCTGCGACCGAAAGGCATCATTCACGCGCTCGACCTGGTGCGCCCGATCTATACCAAGACCGCGGCCTATGGTCACTTTGGCCGCGACGAACCCGAGTTCAGCTGGGAAGCGCTCGACAAGGTGTCCGCGCTCAAGGCCGACGCAGGGCGCTAGGACACGGCCCGGGGTGGCCGCGCAGCAAGCGGCTGCGGTATAATCCGGGCCGCTGAGGAGCGTTGCGACCGGGGCGGCCCGGCCAGGCTCAGCGAAAACACAACGGCGCTCGCATCGGGAACGATGCGGGCGCTTTGCTTTTTGGTCCCGGCTTTCGAGGGGCGCTGCGACCAGGACAGCCTGGCCAGGCTCGGAAGCACACCTTGTGCGTGGAACTGCGCCCTTCGTTTAAGGAGCTTGATCCATGAATGCCGCTGTAATGCAATCCCGATCCGCCGAC
>Ga0111145_1012_pt1 | contig 96928 bp, 83 predicted proteins | sample DeeMarSeWOR28_12_FD_80392 | JGI IMG/M metagenome (GOLD analysis project Ga0111145, IMG submission 80392) | Betaproteobacteria bacterium SG8_41 | reverse complement strand
AAAGGTGGATGTCTACCTGGGTTTCAAGAACGCCAAAGGCAACAACATGGGCAGGCCTCTTCCGGCCGGGCGCATGCGCGTGTCCAAGCTGGATTCAGCCGATGCCACGCTTGAGTTCATTGGAGAGGATGCGATCGATCATACACCCGAGGATGAGAAGGTCCGCGTAAAACTGGGTTCGGCATTCGACGTGGTGGGCGAACGGCGCCAGATGAGCTTCAGCGTCGACACCTCCCGCAGGCAAATGACCGAGGAAATCGAGGTGAAGCTGCGCAACCACAAAAAGGAGGCCGTGACGGTCATCGTCAAGGAGAACCTCTATCGCTGGATCAACTGGACGATTCTCGAGAAAACGCATCCCTTCGAGAAGCAGGACGCGCGTACGGTGCATTTTCCGCTCCGGGTGGCAGCGGGCGGAGAGGCCGTGCTGCGCTATACGGTTCATTACTCCTGGTGACCGGGCCACCTGCGGTGGCTGGTTTCAGGTTTCAGGTTTCAGGTTTCAGGTTTCAGGTTTCAGGCTGGGTGCTTGTCGAGCGGGAAGTTTCTCGCTTGGAACTTTGAACCTGGGACATGGCACTCGGCACACTGAACGCCATCGGCACTCAGTGTGCGGAAGTGCCATGCTTCCGTCATGGCGCTGGGATAGAATGTGCGCCAACTCCATGACGGGAGAGGCGTAATGGGTATCGGAACCGCTATCGTGCTGGGCACGCTGCTGGTGATCGTGGTCTACGCGACCATGCTCTACAACAACCTGGTCCAGCTGAAGCACAACGTCGCGAAGGCCTGGGCCAATATCGATGTGCTTCTCAAGCAGCGGCACGACGAATTGCCCAAGCTGGTGGAAACCTGCAAACAGTACATGAAGTTCGAGCAGGAAACCCTCCAGAAGGTCATGGAAGCGCGCTCCAAGGTGTTCGCTGCCCGCGAGACGCAGAACATCCCTGAGCTGGGCCAGGCTGAAGGCGCCTTGCGCGCGACACTCGGCCATCTTTTCGCACTGGCGGAGGCCTATCCGGACCTCAAGACCAACCAGAGTTTCCAGCAGTTGCAGGCCCGCATCTCGAGCCTGGAGAACGCGATCGCCGACCGGCGTGAGTTCTACAACGAGTCGGTGAACGTCAACAATGTGCGCGTCGAGCAGTTCCCCGACACCATCATCGCCGGTATGTTCAACTTCAAGCAGGCGCAGCTGCTCGAGTTCGGCGAGGCGGAAAAGGCTGATGTAAACATGAAGCAGCTCTTCAGCGTCTGATCACCGCGGAAGGCCGGGCGTCGGGATGGTCGGCGCATTCAGATTCCGCTTCAACAAGTCGGAGTGGGTGACCAGCGGCTTTCATTTGGTCATCCTGCTCTTCGCGGCGCAGGACGAATCCGGCCGCCTGTGGCCTTATGCGCTTGGCGCGGTGGCGCTCGTAAGCTTCATTGCCTGGATCCTGGCCTATCGTCGCTACCGTTACATCCACGATTTGCCCACCTCCAGGGTTGCCTCTGCCGCACAAGGCTACGTGGAGCTTTTTGGGCGGTCCAGGCAGCTCGATGGCGAGCCGTTGGTCAGCAAACTCACCTTCCTGCCGTGCTGCTGGTTCCGTTACTACATCGAGCGCAAGGGCTCCAACGACAAATGGCAATATGTCGACAGCGGGGCGAGCGTCGCGCACTTTCTGCTGGTTGACGACAGCGGGCAGTGCGTGGTCTCCCCCGAGGGCGCGGAAGTCCTCTCGAACCGCAAGCAGGTCTGGACCGAGGGCGATTATCGCTACACGGAGTGGCTGCTGCTTCCGCAAGGTCCGCTCTACGCGATCGGCGAGTTCATCACCCGGGGCGGCGGCAACGCCGAGCTCGACGAACGGGCTGATATCAGCGCCACGCTTGCCGACTGGAAGCAGGATCGCGCCACGCTGCACGAGCGCTTCGACCTGAACGGCGACGGTACTATCGATCTCAAGGAATGGGAGCTTGCCCGCCTTCAGGCGCGCCGTGAAGTCCGCCAGCGACATGCCGAGATTCGGGCGCGCGATGGCGTGCATCTGCTGCGCAAGCCGCGAGACGGGCGCCTGTTCCTGCTCGCCAACGAGATGCCCGACAAACTCGGGCGTCGCTTTGCCTTCTGGAGCGCCATTCACCTGCTGGTCTTCTTTGGAGCCGGCATCGCCTCCCTATTCCTTTTCTTTTGACGGACTGCTTTGATTCGCCCGTCACAATGGCCAGCACGCTCCTCAAGAACGACATGGCCACGGACCCACATCGAAGCACGCGGAAAATGTTGCCCTTTTACAGCGCATTCCTTGGCTTTGGTCTTCGTCCGTGCAATTTCGTGTGGTTCCGTGGTTGATCATCCTCGGGTTTCGGGCGGTTTTCAGGCCGGCTCTTGTCGCGAGCAAGAGGCGACCGACCTGGCTGCCGATCTCTATAATCCACGCTTGACCTTCACCCAAGACGAACCACCATGCGCGACGTTGATCTGCTGTGCCTTGGCAAGAACGGGTTCCACCGGATGCATTACGTCGAATGGGGGGACCCGGACGCCTCGGACATCGTGATCTGCGCCCATGGGCTGACCCGCAGCAGCCGAGACTTCGATGCGCTCGCGCAGGCACTGATGCCCGCGTTCCGGGTGGTTTGTCCCGATATCGTGGGCCGCGGCAAGAGCGAGTGGCTCGAGGACAAGAAAGATTACAGCTACGCCCAGTACTGCGCGGACATGGCAGCCCTCATCGCGCGCGTGACTGCGGGGAGTGGGCCGCGGCATCTCCACTGGGTCGGCACCTCGATGGGCGGCATCCTTGGCATGCTCCTCGCCTCGCAGCCTAAAAGCCCGATCGAGCGGCTCGTCGTCAATGACGTCGGCATGATCGTCCCCAGGGCCGCGCTGGAGCGACTGGCCGCGTACGTCGGAAAGGACCCGCGCTTCACCAGTTTCGAGGAGCTTGCCGCCTATATGCGCACCGTGTCCGCGCCATTCGGTCCACTCACGAATGAGCAGTGGCACCACCTGACGCACCACAGCGCATTAAAACATGCGGATGGATCATGGGGATTCAATTATGACCCTGGCATTGGTATCCCCTTCCGGGAGAGCGCGCTGGAGGACGTCAATTTGCTGGGCGTCTGGGACCAGATCTCGTGTCCCACGCTGCTCATCCGGGGCTCAGAATCCGACCTTCTGCCGCGCGAGGTCGCGCTTCAAATGACTCAGCGCGGCCCGCGTCCCAGGCTGGTGGAATTCGCCGGCATAGGGCACGCCCCCATGCTGCTAACGCCGGACCAGATCGGGATCGTGCGCCAATTCCTCTCGAGCTAGAAACGGTCTGAAAGTTCAAAACGCATTTCTAGCCGCACGTTAACGCCGATGAACGCAGAGCAATCCGTGAATCGTAATATTAGGAAACTACGCCCTAGATAGGACCGGACGCAACCAAAGACAGGTTCGGTTCACGATTCACGATTTACGGCCGCTCAGCGTTTGCGCGAAGCCTGAACCGCTTTGCGGACGAACGTCTTGCGTTCGTTGACGTCCTTGATCTCGTCGGCGATCAGCAGGTAGAGCTCGGCCTCGTCACGTGCCTTCGCTGCAGCCCGCTTGACCACCAGCTTGGCGATCGCGCCAATGTATTGCGCGAGCGAGGTTTCCGCCTGCTGCAGTGTCTTGTCGGAGAACTTGCGGGAGATCGACTCGTCCCGGGTCACGCTTTCCGGGGCCGGCCCCGTCAGCCGCCCCGACTTTTCGGCTCCGGCGAACCTCTTTGTGAAGGCATCCCGCTCCTTCTCGTCGCCGATTTCCGTGGCAACAGCCCGGCACAGTGCGTCAACCGAAACGGCTTTCTTGGCTGCGCTCTTTACCACCACGGTCGCGATGGGCCCGATGTGCTTCGCCAACTCCGTTTCCAGCCATTTCAACAGCGCGGCGTCGAACACCGCGCCGCTTTGCCGAGAAGGCGCCTGCGTCGGCGACGCGATGGTCCGTGGCACGACAGGCTCGGACAGCGTGCGCTCGAACGCAGCGGCCGGCGGCTCGCCCGCCAGCGCTCGCCGGAACTCGTCTATGCTCTGCGGGCGCTCGGCCTCGCGCGGCTTGAGCGCCCAATCGATTGCCATGAGCAATTCAGGGCCGTGCACGCCCGCGAAACCCGCGCGCACGGCCGGGACCATCACGTCCTCGTGCGCACGCGCAACGGCTTCGGGGGGTTTGGTTCCCGTCACCATCCAGTAGAGCACGCCGCCGAAGGAATAAATGTCGCTCCAGGGGCCCTGTTTCCCGTGGCTATGGTATTGCTCGAGGGGGGCGTAACCCGGCGTCACGATCGCGGTCATTTCCTGGTCGCCGCTCGTGAGATGCCGCGCTGAGCCAAAATCAAGCAGCACGGGGCTTCCATCGCCACGAACGTAGATATTCGCGGGCTTGATGTCGCGGTGTAGATAGCCCGCGTTATGAATCACCTCCAGGCCGTCGAGCAGCGGCTCTATGATCCTGAGCAGGGGCTGCCGGGAGAGCGGACGGCGTGCCGTGATCCAGTCGGTGAGTGGCTTTCCGTTGACGAACTCCATCACCATGTAGCCGGTGCAGTTGGCCTCGAAAAAGCGCATGACGCGCACGATGTTCGGATGATGGAACGAGGCGAGGGTCCGCGCCTCGTCCAGAAAGCGCTGCAACCCCCATTGGAAGGATTCGCCTGCTTCGCCTTCCAGAGGCTGCACGGAGTTATCGGGGTTGCGCAAGGCAAATTCACCCGGCAGGTATTCCTTCAGCGCGACCTGGAGGTTGAGATTGGCGTCGGTCGCGAGGTAGGTCATGCCGAATCCGCCGGCACCCAGCACGGATTCGATGCGGTACTCATTCAAAGAATAGCCGCGTGGCAGCGCATTCGCGGGCTCGGCAGCTGTCGCCATGGTCATGCCCTCTCCGAATCAGGCGCTAGAATACACAGAGACGGCGCAGACCCGTCAAGCTCAAAAAAACGGCCTGGTCCCCCGTCCAGTCAACATGCCGCTATTTCCGGTCGATAAGCTCGATTGCCTTTTCAAGACTGCGGCGCATCCGGTTGAACGACTTGGCCAGCAGCGCAACCTCGTCCTTGCCCGACTCCGAGAACTCGGGGATCTCCAGATCACCGGTCGAAATCCGGTTCGCCGCGCGGGACATCCCGGTAATCGGCCGCACGATCATGGCGCTCATCATCACGTTCAGAATGATGAACAGGGTCGCGAATACCGCGCCGAGCGACGTCATGAACGTCAGAAAAGCCTGGTTGGCATTGCGAATCGGCAGGTCCATGGGTACCGATACGACCTGCGCCCCGACGACTTCGTTAAGCTTCCAGCCGAATCCATTCCGGTCGCCGTAGCGCTTGACGAGCATGGGAGGAGCGGTCGAGGGAACGCTATGGCATGCGAGGCACGCTGGGTCTCGAATGGTGAGTGGCCGCGCAAGATAGAGGGAGCGCCCAGTCGGCGTGAGTCGTACGCCCGACAGTTCCTTCAGTTCCCGCTGGTTGCGAAAGGAGCTGACGAGGTCTGCCTCCCACTCCACCGCACGGTCGCGGGGATTGGTCGGGTTGAGGGTCGCTTCCTTGTACCAATAATCCGGGTACTTCTCGCGCAGCGAAGTCATGATCTCGGTCGCCGCATAGGCCGGGACCGACTGCGGCAGGAATTGCTGCGTGAGCTTGTAAGACAGATGCGGCGTGATCTGGGCCACCGTGTAAGAGCGCATCGAAAGCGCCGCCTCCATCATGACACCCGCGCTGCGCAGGACTTCATCGCGCGCGTTGCGGTGAAGCAGGTCGTAGGAGATATAGCCGGTGACACCCAGGCCCAGCAAAAACACGACCACCAGCACGATATTGAATTTGAGCCGAAGTCCCATCGCCCCCCTTTGGCACGGCCGTTTGACGCGAGCCAGTATAATGTTTGCATGAGTGCAAAGCGAATGCAGCCCCGGGGCCAGGAAGCGATGCAGGCATTCGATGCCATCGCCGAACGCCGCATCCGGGAGGCACAGGAGCGCGGAGAGTTCAACGACCTTCCAGGAATGGGCCTGCCCCTGACCCTCGACGACGACTCCCTGGTCCCTGAAGATCTGCGCGTCGCCTATCGACTTTTGAAGAATGCGGGCTTCGTCCCACCTGAACTCGCGGCACATGGCGAGATCCGGGAACTCGAGCAGTTGCTGCAGGTAGCAGAGACTGACGACGAGCGCCGTCGACTCCTGTCCCGCCTCAACTTTTTGCTCACGCGCACCGCAGCAGGCCGGCGGCGCGCGCACCTGGAGGTGGATGCGGACTACTTCGAGCAGATCGTGGACCGCCTCTCGCACCGGTGAATGATGTGAGGTGGGTGACGGGTCATGGGTGATGAGAACGGGACTATTCTCATCTGCCGTTGCGGCGAGCACCATGTTCCTGCGTGCTCGATTAACGATTTACGATTTGCGATTCACAGACCCGCGGTCGCCTAGTCAGCTGGTAACGTAGTCACTTAACCACAGCCGCCGGCGCTTTTTGCCTCTCCTCACGCTCCCGGTAAGCCCGGAGCTCACCGATCGAGATCTGACCGTCGCCGTTAGTGTCGACAGTCGAAAACTTTCCGGCGAGATGCGGCAGATTCCGCTCGAATTCCTCCCGCGTGAGCCCGCCTGACGGGATGCCCTCAACGCCACCGGACGCCGGGGGTGGCGCGAGCAACGCTTTGGCGGGCGGCTCCGGCATGCGCGCGGCACGCTGCCGGACAATGTCAGCGCCCTCGACGAACACAAAAAACATCACGATGCCGAGCGCCATCCAGAGATATTTCCGCTCAGTGGCAGGCCCGGGCTCGGCAGACTCTCTCGCGACATCCGCCCTGGGCGTCGCAGCTGCAACTTGCGGCTGGGCACCACGAGCGATCGCGCTGCGCCACTCTGTCACATTCTGCGGCCTGCGCTTTTCCTCGAGCGCCAGCCCCCATTGAATCGCAGCGAGAAACTGCGCACTGTAGCGGTCCCTTTTGCTCTGCAGCCGCTTACCGACGCCATCGACCCTGAGCCGCGTGAGCGCATCCGGCGGGTTCTCGCCCACGACGGCCCGGTAGAGCACGGCCGCCAACGAATAAATGTCCGTCCAGGGCCCCTGCTGCCCCGTGCGCACGTAGAGCTCGACGGGCGCGTAGCCCGGCGTGAGAATCGCAAAGGCATCGTGCAGCGAATCCCGGATCGCGAGCCGCGCGGTCCCGAAGTCCAGCAGCACCGGCGTGCCGTCCGCGCGCAGGAAAATGTTGCTCGGCTTGATGTCCCTGTGAAGAAATCCCGCCCCGTGCACTTCCTGAAGCCCCTCGAGCAACGGCTCGACCATTGCCTTCAGATCGCGCTCGTCGACTCGGGTGACCTTGCGCAAGAAGCGATTAAGCGACGTGCCCTCCTCATAGCCCATCACCATGTAGGCAGTGCCGTTCTCCTCGAAATAACGGCTGACGCGCACGATATTCGGATGGGTGAAGCGCGCAAGCGTGCGCGCTTCCGACAGGAACTGGTCGAGCCCGCTCTTGTAGTTGAACGCAGTGTTGGTATTGACGGGCACGACGCTGCCGTCGAGCGCGCGCAGAGCCAGATCTAACGGCAAGTACTCCTTGATGGCGACATCCTTGTCGAGGTGGGTATCGCGGGCGAGATAGGTGATTCCAAAGCCGCCCGCGCCAAGGATGGACTCGATTCGGTATTCCAGCAGCATGGTCTTGGCAGGCAGGCCATGTTGCTTGATTTTTTGTTTGGTAATCGGCTCAGCCATTCAGACAGTGTATCCAAACTGCCTTCAGCAGTGAACGGCAAGCGGTAAGCCGTAGGCTGGAAACCGCAGACGGAAGACGCCGCGTCCTTAGCTGTATTCCGCGAAAGGCAACAACTGGAGATGCGGTCAGCATTGTGCCTTTTCAGTTCACCGTTAACCACTTACCGCGCGCCGGCTACCTCTGCTGGTGCTGTCGAGCCTGAAAGCGGCGCAAGCGGAAGAATTCCTGCAGCGATATCCTTCCGTCCCCATCGGCGTCCACTCGGTGAAACTCGCGCTCGATTAATGGAAAGCGGCCGGCCACCTCGGCTCGCGTAAGGTAACCGTCACCGTCCCTGTCGGCATCGAGAAAATCACGCCGCGCCCTTTGCTTGAGGGCCTCCGACTGCTCACCGGGCCGATCCGACCGCTCCCGCGACGGACGCACCGGCGCCGGTGTCGACCCCGGAATGGGCTGCCGCTCCACGGCTGCCGGCAGCCGTCCTTCCCGCACCGCCTTGCGCTGCTTGCTCCATGCCCCCACCAAAACCACCACCAGCAGCAGCACCGCCGCGAGCGCGGCCCAACGCCAGCGGGAACGACGCGGCCTCGTTTGGCGTGCCGCGCGAGACCTGCCCGCTGCTTCCGTGGTCGGGCCCGTTGCCCTCGATTCGCCACCGGCATCGAGTGGTAGCGTCTGCGCTGTTGCAGCTCCAGCCGCCGCGGAAACCGGAACCGCGCCCTCGTCTAGAAATGCGCGCCGCCACTCGGGCACATTCTGGGGCCGCCGCTTTTCATCGACCGCCAGTGCCCACTCGACGGCACGCACGAAAGTCGCGGTCATCCGCGCCGTCGCGCCCGCAAGGCGCTGCGGCACATGGTCGCCCTTCAGGCGGCTGACCGCATCGGGCGGACTTTCACCGACGATCGCTCGATAGAGAACGCCTGCCAGCGCATAAAGATCCGACCACGGCCCCTGCCGGGCATTGCTCGCGTACTGCTCGAGCGGCGCATATCCCGGAGTCAGAACCGCCGTCATGCTGCGTGTGGCGCCGCCGATCGCGGCGCGCGCGGCGCCAAAATCGAGCAGGACCGGCCCGCCCGTTTCACGCAGGAAAATGTTGCTGGGCTTGATATCGCGATGGAGAAATCCCGCGTCATGCACGGCCTGCAGGCCGTCCAGCAGCGGCATCAGGATCGCGCGCAGCCCTGCCTCGTCGGGCGGCGCTGAGCGGCGCAACAGCTGGTTGAGCGACTCGCCCTTTTCATAATCCATCACCATGTAGCCGGTGCCGTTCGCCTCGAAATAGCGGTTGACCCGAACGATATGGGGATGACTGAATCGGGCTAGCGTGCGCGCCTCCTGGATGAAGCGTTCCAGACCCCACTTGTAGTCGTGTTCTTGCTCCGTCGCAACCGGGACCACGCTGCCATCCAGCGCGCGCATCGCCAGATCGGTCGGAAGATACTCCTTGATCGCGACCTGTTTCTCGAGATGTGTGTCCCGGGCGAGGTAGGTAATCCCGAAGCCGCCCGCGCCGAGCACCCCGTCCAGTTGGTATTCGAGCAGCAGCGTGCCGAGGGGCAGCGCGTTGCGATGGATTGTTGTCTCGCCCACGCAGAAAGTTTAACCGATGCGAGCGCTCGGCAGCGGTTACACCATCGCCCCAAAGCGTCTCTCCGGCAGAAGCTGGGGGCCAGATGGGGCTGTGACGCGGGTTACCTGCGATTGAAAAACAGTTTCTGGCCCCTCATCGCGGCTTTGAACATCGAGCCATCAAATAATTTCATTGTCATGCTTCGAGATGGGCCCAGGGGCTGGACGAGTGGCTATGGCTGAATCGATTGCAACATCGCATCGAGCAGCACGTCAGCATCCTGCGCGCCCGATACGCCGACTTTCCGGTTGAAAATAAAAAACGGCACGCCGCCGATGCCTGCGCTGCGCGCCTCGACATCCGCCTGCTGTACGACATCCCGGTCCTCGTCGGTTTCCAGATAGGCGGCAACGGCCTCTCGTTCCAGCCCCGCGCGAGCCGCCACTGCTGCAAGCGAGGTGTTGTCCGTCAAATTGGCCCCTTCCAGAAAATACGCCTTGAACAACTCGTCGGCCATCGCATCCTGGCGGCCTGCGCGGTCTGCGTAGACAAGCAGGCGGTGCGCGTTGACTGTGTTGGGTTGCACTTCTATTTTGTCGAACGCAAAATCGATGCCGACGGTGCGGCCCACCATCGCTACGCGCTCATAGTTGCCCTTTCCCCGTGCGCCAAACTTGCGCGCCACATACTCGGCGCGCGGTATCCCTGTCGCGGGCAGGTCGGGATTCAACTGAAACGGCAGCCAGCGCACGGCTGGCTCGGGTGCATCGGGTTGGCGTTCGCGATAGAGGTTCAATGCCGCCTCCAGCTTGCGCCGGCCGATATAGCACCAGGGTCAAACCACGTCGGAAACGATGTCGATGCGCAAGTCCATGGGAGCTCCTTTGACAGTGCCGTTGAACGATCCGGGGAGCGCACGGCCGGGCGCCCACGGCAAGGTTAACACCGAACCCCTCGTTTGTTGAACCCCGTCCGCGCTTCTATCATGCGGTCGGCACCTCAACAAAAGGGACGACTCATCATGGACCTTGGGATCAAAGGCCGGCTCGCGCTGGTGACCGGATCAACGCAGGGCATCGGTCGGGCCATCGCCAGCACGTTCGTTGCTGAAGGCGCGCGCGTCATTGTCAACGGCCGCGACCCCGAACGCTTGAGCGACACCGTGGCCGCGCTGGGGCGGCACGGGGAAGCCCACGGTGTTGCCGCGGATCTTGCGACCGCCGATGGCGCATGCAAGGTGCTCGACGCCGCCGCGGCCATCGGAGCCGTGGACATCCTGGTGAACAACGCGGGCTACTTCGAGGTGCGGGAGTTTGGCGACATCTCCGACCAGGACTGGCTCGACATGTTCGAATTGAACGTGATGAGCGGCGTGCGCCTGTCCCGCGCGCTGCTGCCGGGCATGCTGCAGCGGAACTGGGGGCGGATCGTGTTCATCGGCAGCGACCAGAGCGCCAAACCCAATCGGGGCATGGCGCATTACGCCATGTCGAAGGCGGCGCAGGTCTCGATCGCTCGCAGTCTTGCCGAGCTCACCAAGGGCACTCGGGTCACCGTCAACAGCGCGCTCGTGGCGCCCACCTGGTCGGAAGGCGTCGAAACCTTTCTCGCCAAGATTGCCCCGGCCGCGGGGAAGACGGTCGCCGAGATGCGCACCGCGTACTTTGCCGAGGGTCCCGGCACATCATCATTGCTGCAGCGCTGGGCCACCCCAGAGGAAATCGCGGCCCAGATCGCGTTCCTGTGCTCGGAGCGGGCCTCCGCCATTAACGGCGCCGCGCAACGCGTGGATGGCGGCATCATCCGCTCCCTCTTCTAAACCACGCGACCGGTGACCGGAGATCCACAAGAGAACCGCATTTTTATTAAAACAGCTGGTCCCTTTACTGGTCACCGGTCACGGGTCACTGGTTACGGCTCTTGCAGTCTTTGAATTGCTCGCGCAGCACCGCCTTCATCATCTTGCCCGTCGAGCTGCGGGGAATCTCGGAGACGAAGGCCACATCATCAGGCAACCAGAAGTTCGGAAAGCGCGGGGCCAGATATTCGCGCAACTCATCCGCGGTTGCCGCGTTTCCCGCCTTGAGCACGACGATGGCCAGCGGGCGCTCGCCCCACTTCGCATGCGGCACCGCGATCACCGCGGCCTCGGACACCTTGGGATGGCCAACGAGCGCATTCTCCAGATCGACCGAGCTGATCCATTCTCCGCCCGATTTGACGAGGTCCTTGATCCGGTCGGTGATCTTGACGTAGCCGCGCGCGTCGATGGTGACGACGTCGCCCGTGCGAAACCAGCCGTCCTCCGTCCACTTGTCTTGTTCGGCGTCGAGCCCGTGGTAAGCCGCCGCAACCCAGGGTCCTCGCACCTGGAGCTCGCCCATGCTGTTGCCGTCCCACGGTGCCGGTCCGCGCTCGGTCATGGCCCGCACCTCAAAAAAGGGCAGCGGCACGCCCTGCTTTGCGCGTAGCGCGTAACGTTCGTCTTCCCCCGCGGTGGTGACGTCCCGCTTCAGGTAATTGACGGTGCCAACCGGCGTCGTCTCGGTCATGCCCCAGCCGTGCAGGACGCGGAGACCGAAACGGTCGAAGGCGCGAATCATGGACTCGGGCACCGCCGCGCCACCCACCACCATGCGCATCCCGTGCGTAAGCTGCCAACGCCCGGGCTCGGCCTCGAGGGCCTGCAGGATGCCCATCCATATGGTGGGGACCCCCGCGGTCAGCGTCACCCCTTCCGAACGATAGAGATCGAGCAGGCTCACGGCGTCGAGATGCGGGCCCGGAAAAACCAGCTTGGCGCCGACCATGACGGCCGCGAAGGGAATGCCCCACGCGTTGACGTGGAACATCGGCACGACCGGACAGACCGAGTCCGCGTTGGCGAGCCCCATCACGTCCGGCAGCGCGGCCGCGAACGAATGCAGCACGAGCGCGCGATGCGAATACACGACACCCTTTGGCCGGCCGGTAGTCCCGGAGGTATAGCACATGCCTGCGGGATCCTCTTCTCTCAGCGGCGGGATGCGGAGTGGTCGCGCAGTCGCCACCAGTTTTTCGTAATCATCGCAGCCCCTTGGGACGGGCGCGCCCGTCAGAGGCACCACGATCACCTTCTCGAAACCAGCCCGGTCACGAAATTTTTCCAAAAGCGGCAGGAGAACGTCGTCGATGATCAGAAAGCGGTCGCCCGCATGCTGCGCGATATACGCGATATCGTCCGGATGCAGCCTCAGATTCAGCGTATGCAGCACGCCGCCCGCGCACGGAACGCCGAAGTAAGCCTCGAGGTGCGCATAGTGATTCCACATCAGCGTGGCGACACGCTCGCCGCGCTTGAGGCCGAGACGCCGCAACGAACTGCCCAGCGCGCAGGCACGCCGGTGAAAATCCGAGTAACGCTCCCGGTGCACCGATTTGTCCGGCAGCCGGGACACGATCTCCGAATCGGGAAAAAGCCGCCCGCCGCGATCGAGCAAATGGTCGAGCGTGAGCGGAAATTTCATCATCGTGCTTCGCATGCGCTCACACTACCCGCCAGGACGCCAGCAAAACCCGATCAGCCGAAGATGAACGCGGACACGATGCAAATCGCCTTCTCCCTTTTGCCTTCTTTGACCCGCGCGGCGGGGCTTCCTGCTTCAGCGCGTTAGGGCATCTGGCCGACTACTTTTCTCATTTCTTCGACGGAAAAGCCGCGCAATGTATCCGTCCGAATGTTCCCAAGAGAGCCCGCCTTAAGCAGTGCCGCCGTAACGGCCTCTTCGGAGCCTTCCAGGATCACGACAAGGTCGTAACGTCCTACGGTGTAGTGAACGCTCTTGACCGTCACGCCCAGCTTTTCAGCCATCACTCGAAATGCTTCGTAGCGCCTCGGTGACTCCTTGACGTCGCGAATTCCCTGATCCGTAAAGTTCGCAAGGCTGATGAACGTCGCCATGTACCCTCCTCGATCTGATGTTTACCCGGTTTTGCGTTTCTCTGGTCACTGGTTGCGCGAGCAGTGAGTGTAAGAACGGGGACGAACCATTCTCCTTGGCAAGTCCGCGCACGACTCACCTGTCACGAATCTTCGGTCCTGTTGCGTTTCTGTTTGAGCAGATCCGCGAGGCCCTCGAACGGGCGCTGGGTCCCATGTGCCTGCTGCCCATTGGCCGCTTCGCGCCCGTCGCCATCGAGGTACTTCCGGTGCTCCGCTTCGTGGCAGTAAGTGCAGAGGAGCTCCCAGTTGCTGCCGTCGGATGGGTTGTTGTCATGATTGCCATCCCGGTGATGGACTTCGAGCAGTTGCAGATTCACCCGCGTGAATTCCCGCGCGCAGCGGCCGCAAACCCAGGGATAGAGCTTGAGCGCCTGTTCGCGATAGCCCTTCTCCCGCGCCTCGCGGTTGCGCCGCGCCTCCGCCACAATGCGGTCGAGCTTCGCGTTATCGGGTCCGGATCTTCCTGCCGCCATTTGCGACCCGGGCAAACGAAATGACGGTTGTCCCGGGATTTGCAAAGTATACGTAACTCGACACAGAATCTCACGATGTGCGCCTTTGCGCCCGCGCCACGGGAACCCCGACCGCGCCGCACGAGAATGAAATCAAAGCTGTTTTATTGTGCAGCAGGCCTGATCTGGGCACTGGGCTGGCCATCCGGAGCCTGGGGGGCTACGCGCCCGGCATCTCAGCCTCTTTCAAACGGTGAAAAGGTCATCGCGTCCGACTACATCGTCATTGGCACCGTCATCAGGATCATCTGCCGCGAGTACAAGCCGGACCGTCATCGGGTGTTTGACATCGAGGACGAGCGCTGCAACGACAGCTGGTCGAAAACCACCGACTGGGTCATCAAAGCCGAGGCCTTGCTGTGCCGCAAGGCGCCCCCCGACCCCCATGTGCTCCTTCGGCTTACGCCAGCCACACAATTGCGCACAGTCGCTCGCCAGCGCGAGCATTACATGGGGAAGAAGATGATCTTCTTCCTGCGCCGCGCGCTGGTGAGCAGGCGCGATGGATCAACAGTGGAGGCACTGCGCTTCGCGAGGGGGCGCCAAACGGCGTTCCCTCAGCCGCTCTCGACGCTGGAAAAACTGATTCCGGCGATAAAGAAGCACTGCCCTGACTGAAAGGGGTCACGGGTCACCGTAGTAATAGGCGCCGATGAACGCCGATATTCTGGAAGAAGTGACGAACGATGGTGATGAAAAGCGTTGATGGAAGCTGGTGATGAATGCCGTAAAAGCGTCCGTACATCACCAATAATCACCACCAGCTATCATCACCAGTACTCATCACCGCTTCCGCGGTCGGTGACCGATTCCCGTTCGCGCACTCCAGCCGGTGCCTATTGCTGCGGCCAGCCCGGTAGCGCCTTGCAGCGCTCGAGCCAGGCGACTACGGAGGGATACTCTTCGAGCGCAATCTTCGCCTCAGGAGCCGTTTTCACATAGGGGAAGCACGCCACATCCGCTATCGTCGGCCGGTCAAGCGCAAGCCACTGGTTGTTCTTGAGCCTGCCTTCCATTGCCGCCAGCGCTCTTCGGCCAAACTCCTGCGCCTTGTCAAGAGGTCCAAGCGTCTCACGGCCTTGCACGAGCGTGCGGCGCCCGTACTGGAGGCCGCACTGGATTTCGGTCGCTGCCAGCGCGATCCACTGCATGACCGCCGCCATGCCCGCCGGGTCCGTGGGGAGCCACTTCTCTCCGCCGTGCTTGCGCGCCACGTAGGCAAGACACGCCGCCGAGTCCCAAATCACCGTGCCGTCATCTTCGATGGCCGGGACCTCCCCGCGCGGATTGATCTTTAGATATGCCGGCTGCTTGTGCTCCTGCTTCTGATTATCGAGCACGACGCGCTCGTACGGGACATTCAGCAGACCCAGGAGGATGCGAACCTTGTAGGCGTTACCCGAGGCCTGGAATAGGTAGAGCTTCATTTACACCTCCGCGCAAAGCGACCGGCCCCATCGAGCCACGGGGCTGTATGGAGTCCATCGCAAGTGGTAAAGTTCGGGCTGATTCTAGGCTCAGCCGTGCGTTTCTGCCACAGATCAGTCCACAAGATGGATCGAGCGCAGGTATGAGTCAGCGGTGTTAACACATAGGGAGAGCGCGGCACCATGGCAATCAAACTCGGCGGTGTGATGCAGAGTCCAGTCACACCTCTCAAGGACGACTTCAGCCCGGACTTGCCCGCCTTCGAGCGACTGCTGGATTTTCACGTTCGCACGAGTGGCACCGCAATTTCCTGGCCGCATCACAAAGGCGAGTCGCTCAACCTCACGATCGAGGAGCGCAAGCGCTTCGCCGAGGTGGCGGTCAAGACCGTCGCGGGGCGGGTTGGCGTGTCAGTTCATGTGAGCGCACTCTCCGTCGAGGATTCCCTCGAGCTGGCCCGTCATGCAGAGAAAATCGGGGCTGACGCCATCATCGCCATAACGCCCTATTTCTGGAACCCGTCGAAGGAAGCGATCTACGAGCATTTCGTTCGGCTCGGAACGGCCGTCGATCTGCCGCTCATTGCTTACAACTCCCCGAGCTACCTGTCCGGTATCGAGTTCGACGGCGAACTGCTCGCCCGTCTCATCAAGCGGCTGCCGAATCTCATTGGAATGAAGGAAGCAAGCTTCAACAGCGAGAAGTTCATCGATCTCGCCCGGGCAGCGCTGCCGCTGCGTCCCGATTTTGCGCTGGTCACTGGCGTCGAGTACTTGCTGCCTTCCGTGCCGCTCGGCGGCGTTGGCTCCTATTCGTCTGCCGGTGCCATTTGCCCCAATCTGTGCAACCAGGCATTCGATGCGTGCGCCGCCAAGGACTGGGATAAAGCGCGCGAGCTGCAGTACAAGCTCTCGCGGCTCTGGCAGTTGTTCCGCGACCAGTACCCTTCCTCGCTGAAAGGCGGCATGGTGATGATGGGACGCCCGGTGGGCCCCACGCGGGCGCCGTTGCCAACCGCAACCAAGGAACGGCAGCAATACATCCGCACCCAGCTCGAGGAGATGGGAATACTCGACACCGAGCCCCATGGCTGGTGACAACAGCCAGCTGTGATCGGAGGTGATGACGCGGAAATCGTGATGGGACACCCGCGGAAGGGTCACAAGAAGACGACGCGAAGCGTCGCTCATCACCAGTAATCATCGCCAATTCTCGTCACCAGCACTCATCACGAGTTTTCTCAAGCAAGGCAGTTCCGCAACCAAGATAGGCCCCAGAACAATGTCGACATTCCAGCCAGGTTTGGTGCACACGCCTGTCACGCCTTTCACGCGTGAGCATCGGATCGATTACGCGCTCTACGAGAAGATCATCGAGTTCCACCTGCGCAACGGCGCCGACGCGCTGGCGCTGCCCATGCACGCCGGCGAGTCGGTAAGCCTGACTGATACCGAGCAGCGCGAGTTGCTTGTCCGAGCGATCGCCAAGGTAGGCGGACGCGTGCCGGTCATTGCTCATGTCAGCGATTCAGGAACGGCGATTGCGTCGGAGCGGGCGCGGCACGCGCAGCAGGCCGGCGCTGCGGCCGTGATTGCGACGGCCCCGTACTACTGGACACCGCCGCCTGCGATGCTGCTCGAGCATTTCGCCCAGATCGGCGCCGCTGTGAGCATTCCGTTCTTCATCTATAACGCGCCCGAGGAAATGGGCGGCACGAAGATGACTACCGATCTGTCGCTGAAGCTGATAGACAGGCTGAAAAATTTCTCCGGCATCGTGGACGCCAGCCTGGACTGGCAATTCATGATCGATGTTGTCTACTTCGCGCGGCGCGCGCGACCGGAGTGGCAGCTGCTCAGCGGCACTGAGTACATGATTTCCGCACAGGCGATCGGCACAACCGGGGTTTTCTCCCCTCTGGCGTGCATTGCACCCGCGCTCGTGCGGCGGGTATACGAGGCATGCGGCAAGGAAGACTATGCCGCCGCGCGCAAGCCCCAGGAAGAGCTCGCCGCGCTGCGCCAGCTGCTCAAGAAAGGCGGCGTCGCCGCGCTGAAAACGGCGTCGCGCGCCATGGGCCGCGACTGCGGCGAGCCCCGCTACCCCTTGATGCCGCTGGGCGAGGCCGAGCGGGGCGCTCTTTCCGATCAGCTCGCCGCCCTGACTTCCCTGCGCGCAGAGCCCCGCGGCTGGTAGCACTGAACGGTCAGTGTTCCAGGTTCCGGGTTCCGCGTTACGTGTTGTATGAGGCAGGTTGGATATCATTCATCATCAGTCGTCACGCATTGTTGCTGAGGCTTAACTGAACGCAGATGAGCGCGCAAAGACCGACGGCGCTGGTGACGGGAGCCTCGCAGGGTATCGGCGCGGCTATCGCGATACAGCTTGCGCAGCTCGGCTATGACGTTGCCGTTTCCTCGACGCGCCCGGAGAAGCTCGCAGACGTCATTTCGCAGGTAACACAGGCCGGCGGGCGCGCGGCCCCCATCGCTCTCGACATAAGCTCGCACTCGGATATTGTCAGAGCGATGAAGGAAGTCGTAGCCGCGCTCGGACACGTCGACGTACTCGTCAACAACGCGGGAATCCCTCTAAAAAAACCTGCGGTGGACATCACCCCGGAAGAGTGGGACCGGGTAATCGGCACCAACCTCACCGGCACCTTCTTCATGAGCCAGGAGATGGGTCGGCACCTTATCGCAGCACGGCGCCCCGGCTGCATCATCAACATTGCTTCCACGCACGGTCTGGTCGGGCTGCCCGAGCGGGCGGCCTATTCGATCGCCAAAGGGGCGATGATCCACATGGCGCGCGTGCTCGCCGTCGAGTGGGCGGCACACGGAATACGGTTCAATGCCATCGTGCCCGGGCGCGTCGACACGGCATCCCGCGCAGGATCGCTTGCCGAGCCCGGTTACCGCGACATGGCATTGAACCGCGTTCCGCTGAAACGGTTTGCGACCGCCGATGAAATCGCCGCGGCGGTCTGTTATCTGGCGAGCCCGCAAGCGTCGTACGTTACCGGCCAGGCGCTGGTGCTGGACGGCGGCCTCACGGCGCAGTAGTGCGAAACCCCTTATTAGCCGCAGATAAACGCAGATACACGCAGACAAGAGAGTAAAAACGGCTTGTATTCGTCAAGTCGATCGGCGTTCATCCGTGTTTATCTGCGGCAAAATGGTTTTCTGCATTTTTGACAATCATCCTGGGTACGACGGGAGAGACGCTTGAAGATAGGGATCGCCGGCACGGGACGGATGGGCGCGGCAATCGCGCGCCGATTGCTTGAATTCGGCCACACCGTAACCGTGTGGAATCGTACCCAGGAGAAAAGCAGCGTTCTTGCAGAAGCAGGTGCAAGCGTCGCGGCCACTCCGGCGGCTGTCACTCGCGCGTCGGACATGATTATCACGATACTCACGGACGCAGACGCGATCGAGTCTGTCTATGGGGGATCGGAAGGCCTGCTTGGGGGCGAGCCCGCCGGCCGGCTTTTCATCGAGATGAGCACGGCGCAGTCCCACACCAAGAAAGCGCTTGCGGATGAGGTGCGCGCAAAGGGCGCCGCGTTTATCGATTGTCCCGTCGGCGGGACGGTGGGACCCGCGACGGAAGGCACGCTGCTGGGTCTCGCGGGCGGGAACGCAGAAGATATCGCTCGCGCGAAGCCTGTACTCGACCAGCTCTGCCGGCGCGTCGAGCATGTGGGACCAGTCGGGGCCGGTGCTGCCGTCAAGCTCGCCATGAACCTCACGTCCCTCGTGTACTGGCAATGCTTCGGCGAGGCGCTTGCTCTGTGCAGGCCTTTGGGGCTCAAGCCGGCCCGCCTCATGGAACTATTCGCCGAATCCTCCGGTGCGCCGAAAATCTTTGAGCGCCGCGCCGGCGACATCGCCGCGACCCTTGAAGGCAGGGACATCCTGCCCGTCAAATTCGATATCGACTCGGTGCGCAAGGACCTGCGCACCATGATCGAGGAAGCCGAGGCGATCGGCTGCAGGGTGCCGGTTGCAGAGCGCGCCCTCGAGTGTTTCGACGAGGCCTCGCGTGACGGCCTCGGCGGCAAGGATTGCGCGACGCTGCCAGCCATTTGGTCGCGACGCGCCCGTGGCCGGTGAGCGGAACGTCGTGAAACGTCAAACGTAAAACGTGAATCGTGCTCTACTTCTCTTGGCGGGTCCGGCGTCCTGGCGGTTAAATAATGGATTCTCCCGGCGCCCTGGCGAGCACGTTCTTATCCGCGCAGCAACGAGAGGTCCAGCTGGCCGTCGAAGAATTTCGGCACGGCATCCAGAAATTGCTGTGCGCGGCCTTTCGTCCATCCGCCGTATTCACAGTTGCCGAGATACTTGGTTTCGATTTCGGCGCGCGAGAGCGGCTCCTGCGCGCCTCCCCGGATATGGCCCTGGCGTTCCTCGACGACCCGCCCGTCATTCAACGTCATGCGGATATGTCCCGTAAACGCCCTGGGGTAGGGATTGTCCGGATCGACCGCGTAGCGTACCTTTGACGCCAGCGCGAGAATTCGCGGGTCCCTCGCGGTGTCTTCGGTGAATGCAGCCAGCCCAGCGCCCCCCGTCACCAGCGCCACCGCGACATTGAACGGCGTGCTGAACTTCGCGGCATAGGCATTGGCCGGCCGATGCTTCGAGGCGAGCGGCTCCCACAGCCGGTGGACGTAGCCCTCCGCCGTTTCGCAGAGAATCTCCTTCACGTCCTCCGGACTGACGCCGCGCGCGCGCAAACGCAGCGCGCAATCGATATAGGGCTGGTTCATCGTGCCGGTCGCGTACGGCTTGAACGTGATCGAATCGATCAACCATTTCTCGCCGAACCCCTCGGTCAGCACGGCATAATTGCCCTCGAGCGAACGCGCGAAAGCGTAGAAGAGCCCGTGCGTCCCCTCGAAAACCGTGCGGGGACCGAGAAAGCCCTGCCCGGCAAGCCGCGCAGCCTGCACGCCGGACTGCGCCGCCCAGCCAGGGTGCATGCGCTTGGTCCACGCCCCTTCGGCGAGATACTCTATGATTCCGCTCGCGAGGCTGCCCGCGATGCCCAGCGCGTCCACCGCCTGCCGCCGGTCGTGTCCCAGCGTTCGCGAGGCCGCCAGCGCCGCACCGATGACACCGAGCACGCTTGTCGGATGAAAACCTGCCTTGTGGATGGCCTTCGGAATCACCATCGAAAGCCTGCACAGCGCTTCCACTCCGGCAACGATTCCCGGCAGCGCATCTCCCCCGTGGCGCTGGAAGCGCTCGGCCGCGGCCAGCACTGCAGGAATCACCACCGCGCTGGAATGCACCGGCCCGCCTTCGAAAGTGTCGTCGAAATCTTCTCCGTGGGCGGCCGTGCCGTTGACGAGCGCGGCCGCTTCGGCAGGAAACCCGCCGTCGTGGCCGATTGCGGTGCAGGCACCACCCCTGTCGAGGGCGGCGGCAAGGGCGTGCACGTAGTCTGTGCGCCGCGCGGCGACGCACAGACCCACCACATCGATGAGGAGTTCTTCGACGCGCTGCCGGACGGAGGCCGGGATGGCCTCGGCCCGCAGCGCGAGAGCGCGCTCGGACAGCGACTCCGCGACGGATTTGCCGGCCAGGGGCGCGCTCACTGAAACGACTGCCTGCTCAACGAACCAGCTTGATGCCCGCTTCCTTCAGGATGCCGCGCATCGTCTGCGTGTATTCGTCCACGAACTTGTCGAGTCCTTGCCCGGTCAGGAAGCCGTCCTCGTAGAGGTTTTGTTTTACGAAACCCTGCCACTCCGGCGTCCCGTGCATCCTGGTGAACAGATCGACATAGTATTTCTTGACGTCCGCCGCCATTCCCGGTGGGCCGACAAAGCCCCGGGCCTGCGGTATCTCGGGCACGTCGTACCCTTGCTCGCGCAAGGTGGAAATATCCGGCATGCTCGGGATTCGTTTGTTCATCAGCGTAGCCAGCACGCGCACCTTGCCAGCGCGAATCTGCTCGATCGCCTCGGCCGGCTCCATGATGTACATGTCGACGTGACCGCCCAGCAGGGCCGCGACGCGCTCACCGCCGGATTTCATCGAGATGAACTGCCATTCCGTGCCGGTCGCCTTCATCAGCAGGTGCCGCGTGGTGTTATCCCGGCCGCTGAGGGACCCGCCCGATTGTTTCAGCTTGCCTGGATTGGCCTTTGCCGCCGCAAAAAACTCCTTGGCGGTCTTGTACGGCGAATCCGAGCGCACCGTCATTACTGCAGGCTCGAGAATGAGGCGCGCAAGCGGTGTGAGCTCCTGCATCGTCACTTTCGCCTTCTTGCGGATCTGCGGATTGACGAACCACACACTGGTGAACACTGCCAGCAGATGCGTTTCCGCCTTCTTCTCGTTCAAATACGACATCGCCACCAGGCCGCCGCCGCCAGTTTTGTTCACGACCTGGATCGTTTGCGGCGCAAGCTTGGTTTTCTCGAGCAGGCCCTGAACGGCGCGCGCGAAAACGTCGTTGCCGGCGCCCGGGCCGGAATGAACCATGAACTCAATCGTGCGGTCCGGCGTGAATGCCTGCGCGGGTGCCGCAATCAAAAACATTCCTGCCAGCACTGCGCTAAACGCTGCTGCGTATCGTCTCGTTTTCATCGTATCTCCCTTTCTACTTTGGACAACCCGGTCTAAACATCCTGCTCGGCGGCCTTGAGGCGCCAGATTTCAAATCGTCGAAACATCGGCCCGACCAGCACGAGCACGGTCAAAACCAGCATCACGGCTGCGAGCGGCCTTGAATAAAGAATTGAGACGTCGCCCCTCGACATCATCAGCGACTGTCGCACTGCATTTTCCATGAGGTCGCCCAGGACAAGCCCCAGGATCAAAGGAGCCGCCGGGTACTCCAGTTTGCGCATCAAATAGCCCAGCAACCCGAAAACCCCGACCAGCCAGCAGTCGAAAAGCCGGTGGTCAACGCTGTAGACGCCGATGATCGACACCCCGAGAATGAGCGGGTAGAGAACGTAGGCAGGCAGCCGCAGGATTTGCGCGAAGACCGGCACCAGGGGCAGGTTCAGGATGAGCAGCATCACGTTGCCGATATACATGCTCGCGACGAGCCCCCAGAACATCTCCGGATAGTCCTGGATCAGAAGCGGCCCCGGGCGCATGCCCCACATGATCAAGGCCGCAAGCAGAATGGCCGTAGTGGCCGACCCGGGGATGCCCAGGGTCAGGAGCGGCACAAGCGCGCCGCCGGTTTCGGAATTGTTGGCCGCCTCAGGCGCGGCGACGCCCTCGACCACACCGGTTCCGAATTTTTCCGGGCGTCTGGAAACAGCCTTCTCAATCCCGTAGGAGACGAACGAAGCGATGGTCGAGCCGGCGCCGGGCAGCACCCCCACGAAGAACCCGACGAGCGAGCCGTTGACGAATGCAAAACGCGAATCCTTGAGGTCCTGCCAGTTCGGCATGAGGTTGCGCACGCCTTTCGGCACCTCGAACATCTGCCCGCCCGACGTGCTGATCAGGTTGGCAAGGACCTCGCCGATTGCGAAAGTGCCGATTGCAACCACAACGAAATTCACCCCATCCATCAGTTCGACCGTGTCGAACGTGTAGCGCTCGCCATCCGTGAACATATCGATGCCGATCGTGGCGAGCCACAAACCGATGAACATCGAGATCAGGGCCTTGATCAAGGATTTGCCGGCAAGCAGAACCACCATTGACAGCCCGAGCGCCATCAACGCGAAGTATTCGGGAGGGCCGAACCGCAGCGCGAATTCCGCGACCGGCGGCGCGACCAGCATGAGAAGGAGGACGCCGATCGTTCCCGCGACAAAGGAAGAGATTGCGGCAATGCCAAGCGCCGGGCCGGCCCGGCCGTTTTTCGCCATCTCGAAGCCATCGATGCAGGTCACGACCGACGCTGACTCGCCCGGTACATTGAGCAATATCGACGTCGTGGAGCCGCCGTACTTCGCGCCGTAGTAGATGCCGGCCATCATGATCATGCCGCCGGTGGGGTTCATTTGCGCGGCCAAAGGCAGCAGCAACGCAACGGTGGCGGAAGGCCCCAGGCCCGGCAGGATTCCCACCACCGTGCCGAAAAACACACCCAGAAAACACCACACCAGGTTGAGCGGGTCGAGCGCGACCGCAAAACCATTCATGAGGTTCGCGATGATCTCCATGCCTTCTCGCCTAGAATCCCCAGGGGCCGGCCGGCAGCTGGACCTTGAGGAGTTTCACGAACAGGACCCAGAAACCCGCCGATGCGCTGGCACCCAGGATAAGCGCGGGCAGAAAACCGCGCCGGAAAATGACCATCACGAGAAAAACAGCCAGCAGCAGAAAACTTGCGACGAAGCCGGCTGGTTCAAGCAACGCAATGCAGACCATCAGCCCCGCCCAGCCCGCCAGCACGCGGCCCGCACCTGACCATTTTGTGGCTGCAACAGGGCTCTGACCTGCTGCGTGCACCAGCTGAAGCACTACCAGGACAGACGCCAGCGCGGTGATGCAGATTCCGATCCAGAGGGGGAAAAATCCGGGGCCGGGACCGTCCGCGGTGAGGTAGGGCCAATCCCACGCGTGGATCATGATAAAACCGCCCAATCCAATCAACAGGAAAGCAGTGACCAGCTCGCCTTTGTTAAGCGATCTCCAGACCCCCACGTTTGTCGCGACGCGCGCGGCGCCGCTCCTCCTCTCCCCTTGAGACCTTCAACCGAAAGTCACGCGCGATTTTACTGCAAGTTGCGCGACAGACCCGGCTAAGGGCGGCTGAGTGTATCAGAAGCCTGCGCGGCTCGGCCGGCCAGACCCGACTGCTTCTTAACTACTTGTTCGAATTAGTCTTTTTGTAACGTCCGACCGGCACGATCTCGGCTACCGTCCCGCCCGGCGCCCGGAATTTCACGGGAATGACGCCCGGGTCACTGATGATCTCGCAGCCGTACTGCTTCAGCTCGCTGGCGTATTTCTCTACATCCTCCACCTCGATCGCGAAGTGGTGTATGCAGGGTCCCTCCCCCGCTGCCTTCGATTCCGCCGACTGCGTTCCTTCGTCGTACTTGATCAGTGTGAAGTCGATCCCGCCACCGTCCGTCAGGTGACGCGAGAGGTGGTCTCTCGTCTTTCGGGTTTCCACTTCCTTGAACCCGAATACTTTCTGGTAGAACTCCGTCGTCTTCTCGAGATCCTCGACTTTCAGCGCCAGGTGCACGATGCGATTCATAACAACTCCGTGAAACGTAAATGGTCAATGGTGAATCGGAAAAACCAAGAACATACAGCCGCAGATGAAGGCCAATGGAGGCCGATAAACGCGACCGGCAGTGATCTCAGCAGGTTCCGTTTCCGCGTTTATCTGCGGCTAATGAAACTTTCCGATTTTTGCGATACGCCCTAGTCTTCGAATTCGTAGCCGGCCGCCTTCAAGGCGGCCCGGTTCTCCGCTCCGGTCAGCCGCGCGATGAACAATCTGGCGCCTTCGGCATTATCGGCCCGCACGGTCAGTCCTGCCGAGTATGTGGTCTTCATCTGCAACTCGTCGGGCAGCGGGCCGACGAATGTCACGCCTTTGTTGGCCTTGATCTCGGTATTCTGGGTGATGCCGATCTCCAGCGCGCCCTGGCTTGCGGCCAACCAGCTCATCGCAGCATATCCGTTCGGAAAAAACTGCAGTTTCGACTTCGCCTGGTTCGCAATTCCCATGCGCTCCAGCGCGCTCATGACGATCTTACCGGCGGTTGCCGCGGCGGGATCGGGGCAAACGATCTTCGTCGCAGCCAGCAGATTTCCGCGCAACGCATTCACGCTTCCCACGTCCGGCACCGGCGTTCCCGCGCGCACCGCAACCCCCGTCCCGACCCGGCCCAGGTCCGCGCGCGAACCCGCCACCACATGGCCCGCCGCAATCAACTCATCAATCATCGCACCCGAAAGGATGATCAGATCCGCTGGGGTCCCTTCGAGCAGACGCGCCTTCATGGCGCCGACCGCGCTGAACTCCGCCTTGAAGGCGTAACCTTCCCGTTTGAAGACCGCCATCACCGGCTCCACCACCGCCTGCGCTGCGCCTGCGCTCAGTATTCGAAGCGTTCCCATAACCTTTGATCTCGGTGACCGGTGACCCCAAGCTCCCCGGAAGACAATATGGCCGCGAAGCAACGCGGAAACCGTTTCCGCGGCCACATGCATTGTCTGGTTCGGATTATCGACCGTAATCCCGCGTGATTCCGTGTTTAGCGATTCTCTTTTGCAGTTGACGACGGAGCCGAATACTAGCACACGTGCATCGCCTGCCGCCGGGTAGTAAGCTCATGGCGAGTGACGTCCCGTCGGGCCGCATGCCGCAGCTCCCGGAGGCGGAGTTTCCCACAACGAAGACTGGTGGACTGTGAACGGTGAAGGAAGCGCTGTACTGGCGAGGTTAGCTGCGACCGATCACTGGTCACGGGTCACCGGTCATGGCGTCTCAGCGTGAAACGGGTCCACGTCGCCAGGCACGCGCCCGAGGCGCACGTCGTCAAGGGCTTTCTCGAGTCGAACGGCATTGCCGCGGTGGTGCGCGGCGATCACCTGCAGGGCGGTTGGGGAGAGCTGCCGGTGGACCTGTGCTCGGTATGGGTCACCGATGACGCGCAATTCGAGCGCGCCGATGCCCTGCTGGTGTCATTCCTCCGCGGGGATCACGCGCGCGAGTTCCGCGACCAGAACTGGCGTTGCCCGAAATGCGGCGAGAATCTCGAAGGCCAGTTCACGGAGTGCTGGAGCTGCGGCGCCCGCCGCCCCTTGAAGCCGTGATTCGTGAGTGACCGAAAAAAAGGGGTCAGGACCCTTTTCCACCGCCAAGAAAAGGGTCCTGACCCCTTTTATTTGACCCCTTTTCCTCCGGCAAGGCAGTCTTTGCGTGACCTCCGCGTCTTGGCGTCTCTGCGGCTGATTTGAAGGGCTACGTCGGGTCACTCAAAAGACGCGAGGCGCGACATCACTTTCCACAGATCGCTTTTCGCCTCGAACCCCACGCCCGGCACGTCAGGCATCCGCACGTATCCGTTCTCGACGGGGATGCCGTCGGCGAAGCCGCCGAAGGGCTGGAATACGCCGGGATAGGACTCGTTGCCGCCGAGGCCGAGACCGGCAGCAATGTTGAGTGAGAGCTGGTGCCCGCCGTGCGGGATGCAGCGACGCGCGGACCAGCCGTGCTCTTTGAGCATCGCGAGCGTTCTCATATATTCGACGAGTCCGTAGGAGAGCGCGCAGTCGAACTGCAGCCAGTCGCGGTCCCGGCGCATTCCGCCGTAGCGGATGAGGTTGCGCGCGTCCTGCATGGAGAAAAGGTTCTCGCCCGTCGCCATCGCTGCTTCGTAGTGCCTCGCGAGCTCGGACTGGAGCTCGAAGTCGAGCGGATCGCCCGCCTCCTCGTACCAAAACAGCCTGTACGGCGCCAGCGCCCTTGCGTACCGGATCGACGTATCCAAATCGAAGCGGCCGTTGGCGTCCACCGCGACGCGGCTGCCCTCTCCCACGAGTTCGATCACGGCCTCGATACGCCGAAGGTCATCGGCGAGCGACTCCCCGCCAATCTTCATCTTCACGACCGTATAGCCCAGGTCGAGGTAGCGCTTCATTTCGTCCTGCAGCGCTTTCAGGTTCTTGCCAGGGTAGTAATAGCCCCCTGCCGCATAGACAAAAACACGCTCATCGGCCTGGCCGCCGTTGTAGCGCTCGGCAAGCAGTCGGTAGAGGGGCTTGTCTTCGATCTTGGCGACGGCGTCCCATATCGCCATGTCGAGCACGCCAACCGCGACCGAGCGCTCGCCATGCCCGCCCGGCTTTTCGTTCGCCATCATGTGCGCCCACAACTTGTGCGGATCGAGATTCGTGCCGGTGTCGTCGATAACGGAATCCGGGTCCGCGTCCATCACGCGCGGAATGAAGCGCTCCCTCAGGAGCCCGCTTTGCGCATAGCGGCCGTTCGAGTTGAAACCGTAGCCTACGACGGGACGGCCTCCACGGATGACATCGGTCACGAGCGCCACCACGCTCGTCGTCATCTTGCTGAAATCGATGTAGGCGTTGCGGATCGCCGAGCTGATCGGGACGACGGTCTCGTGAATTGCTACGATCTTCATCGCAAATTTACCGCAGATAAACGCAGATACACGCAGATCAAACTATACAAAAACCTGGCCCTGAACTTTGAACCCGGAACACGGCTAGGCAGCCGCCGATGATACCTGCCGAACGATAAAATGAAAGACAGCAGGATCCGCCCCCTTCGCCACTCACTACTCATTGGTCACGCGGCTCAAAAAATATCGCCGCGTTCGTACTGCTTCGCCCATGGGAACTTCGCGCGCAGTGCCTTTGCAGCGTGCATCGGCCAGTACGGATCGTTCAGCATCGCGCGCGCCATGATGATGATATCGGCCTGGCCGTTGGCGAGGATCTGCTCGGCCTGGTCAGCACTATGGATGAGGCCGACGGCACCGGTCGGGATGCCCACCTTGCTGCGGATCGCGTCCGCGAACGGCACCTGGTAGCCGGGGTGAACAGGTATTTTCTGCAGCGGGCTGAGGCCACCGCTGGAAGAATCGATCAAGTCGACCTTGCCACCGGCCTTGAGGAGCTGCGCGAGCTTGACGGCGCTGTCCAGGTCCCAGCCGCCCTCGATCCAGTCCGTGCAGGAAATTCTGACGAAGAGCGGTTTCTCTTCGGGCCATTCGGAGCGCACAGCGTCCACTGCCTCGAGCAGGAAGCGAACGCGATTGTCGAAGCTCCCGCCATAGCGGTCAGTGCGGCGATTCGATAGCGGCGAGAGGAACTCGTGCACGAGATAACCATGCGCGGCGTGGATCTCGATGATATCGAACCCCGCCTCCCGGGCGCGCCGGGCGATTGCGGCGAACATCGCGATGGTCTGCGTGATCGCCTTCTCGTCCATTTCGGCTGGCACCGGATGCCCCTCCGCGAACGGGATCGGCGAAGGCGCAATGTTGGTCCAGCCCCCCTTGTCCGCTGCGAGCGGCTTGCCGCCCTCCCATGGCTGCGCGGTGGAGCCCTTGCGCCCGGCGTGACCAATCTGAATGCCGGCGACCGCGCCCTGCTCCTTGATAAAGCGCGCGATACGCTTGAATGCGTCGCGCTGCTCGTCGTTCCACAAACCAAGGCAGTTCGGCGTGATGCGACCACGGGGCTCCAGGTGCACGACCTCGGTAAACACGAACCCTGCGCCGCCGACCGCGCGGCAACCGAGGTGCTGCAGATGCCAATCGTTCGGCACGCCATCCGCGGCGGAGTACTGGCACATGGGCGAGACCATGATGCGGTTGCGCGCGGTGACCGATCTGAAATTGATCGGGCGGAATATGTGCGGCGTCGTGTCGCGCTGCAGCACCTTCCGGTCCGCCTCGGGCTGCTTTGCCGGTTTGTTATTGGGCATCTTCTTGCTCCTCTGTCCTGTCAGATCGCGCCGGTCTTCCTCAGACCGGCAATGTCACCCTCTGCATAGCCCAGCTCCGCCAGGACGGTCTCCGTGTGCTGGCCGATTCGGGGCACCGCCCCGATGTGCGCCTCGAAGCCGTCATGCGTGGCAGGCGGCAACAGCACCGGCAGCGCGCCTTCCGGCGAGCCCATTTCGCGCCACCGTTCGCGCGCCCTCAGCTGAGGATGCTCCCAGACTTGTTCGGGCGTGTTGACGCGCGCGTTGGCAATCCCGGCACGATCGAGCCGGCTGACCACTTGCTCGGCGGTCAGGTCTGCAAAGGCCTTCTCGACGAGCGCGGCCACTTCCGCTCGCCGCGCATTGCGCTTGTGGTTGCTGTCGTAGCGTTCGTCGCGGGTCAGGTCCGGTTGCTCGAGGACCTTATCGCAGAACGCCACCCATTCCCGCTCGTTCTGCAGACCCAGCATCACGTAATTGCCGTCACCCGCCCGATAGCGCCCATAGGGCACGATCGTGGCGTGATCCGGACCGCTGCGGGGCGGAGCCTTTCCGCCGAAATGCGTGTAGTAGAGCGGATAGCCCATCCACTCGGCCAGCGCCTCGAGCATCGTGACCTCCACGCGACCGCCCTTGCCGCTCTTCTCGCGTTGGTAGAGCGCGGTCAGTATCCCCGAATACGCGTAGACGCCGGTGGCAATGTCCGCGATCGAAATGCCGACCTTGCTCGGGGTCTCCGGCGTCCCCGTCACGGACAGCACGCCGGCCTCACTCTGCACCAGCAGGTCGTACGCCTTCTTGGCGGCGTAGGGGCCCGAGTCACCGTAGCCGGAAATATCGCAGATGATCAGGCGCGGATGACTGGGGAGAAGGGTCTCCGCCGACAGACCGAGCCGCCGTGCGGCGCCGGGCGCCAGGTTCTGGATGAAAACATCCGCCCGGCCAATCAGCCTGCCAAGGATCTCCGGCGCCTTGGCATGCTTGACATCAAGCGTGAGGCTTTCCTTGGAGCGGTTGAGCCAGACAAAATGCGAGGACAGTCCCTTCACGGTCCCGTCGTAGTCGCGCGCAAAATCGCCCACGCTCGGGCGCTCGATTTTGATCACGCGCGCGCCAAGGTCGGCGAGCTGTCGCGTGGCAAACGGCGCTGCCACCGCCTGCTCCAGCGCAACGACCGTGATTCCGTCTAGAGGAAGCATCTCACGGCCGTCAATCGTTATTCGTAAGATCGGAAGACGTGCCGGCGCAGAACATTCTACGATTCACGTTTCACGATTGACGATTCACGAGCTAGAAAGAGCGGGGCATGCCGAGAACATGCTCGCCAACGTACGACAGGATCAGGTTCGTCGAGATCGGCGCAACCTGATAGAGCCGCGTCTCGCGAAACTTGCGCTCGACGTCGTACTCCGCCGCGAAGCCGTAGCCGCCGTGCGTCTGCAGACAGACGTTGGCCGCCTCCCAGGAGGCATCAGCCCCCAGCAGCTTGGCCATGTTCGCCTCGGCGCCGCACGGTTTTCCCGCGTCGAACAGCGACGACGCCTGGTAGCGCATCAGGTCGGCCGCCTGGACATTCACGTAGGCCCGGGCGATCGGAAACTGGATGCCCTGGTTCTTGGCGATCGGCCGGTCGAAGACGACACGCTCTTTCGCGTAGCGGCTCGCGTGGTCGATGAACCAGTAGCCATCACCAATGCACTCCGCCGCGATCAGGATCCGCTCCGCGTTGAGTCCGTCGAGAATGTAGCGGAATCCCTTCCCTTCTTCACCGATGAGATTTTCGACGGGGACCTCGAGGTTGTCGAAGAAGAGCTGGTTCGTCTCGTGATTGACCATGTTGCGGATCGGCTTGACCGTCATGCCGCGCTTCACCGCCTCGCGCAAATCGACGATGAAAATCGACATGCCGTCGGACTTCTTCTGCACTTCCGGGAGCGGCGTCGTGCGGGCGAGCAGAATCATGAGCTCCGAATGCTGGACGCGCGATGTCCAGACCTTCTGGCCGTTCACCACGTAGCGATCGCCCTTCTTCACCGCGACCGTGCTGATCTTCGTGGTGTCCGTGCCCGCCGTGGGCTCGGTCACTGCCATGGACTGGAGCCTCAGCTCACCGCTGGCGATACTGGGCAGATATTGGCGCTTCTGGGCTTCCGAACCGTGCCGCAGCACGGTGCCCATGTTGTACATCTGGCCATGGCAGGCTCCGGAATTTCCGCCGGAGCGGTTGATCTCCTCCATGATGACCGACGCTGCGGTCAAGGAAAGGCCAGACCCGCCGTATTCTTCCGGAATCAGCGCAGAAAGCCAGCCGGCCTTGGTCAGGGCCTCGACAAAGGCCTCCGGGTAGCCCCGTTCCTCGTCCACCTTCTGCCAGTACGCGCTGTCGAATTCGCGGCAGAGGGCTCGTACGCCTTCACGAATGTCGCCGTGCGATTCCGGGCCTTCGGGGGTTCTCATTGACCTGCGCCGCCAATACTGGAAAATACGCATGATTATACGATGCCGGGCAAGAAGGCCGAACTGCCCGGCGCTATCCCCCTTCGCAAGGAGCACACCATGTCCGCGTTCGTTGCCAACAGCAAGCGCCTGACGCTTGCCGGCGCCAAGAAGATGATGGATGCCGCAATCAGCCAGGCCGAGGCGGCCGGTTATGCGATCGCCGTGGCGATCGTCGATGCCGGAGGCCATCCGGTTCTCGTCCAGCGCATGGACGGCGGACGCTTTCACACGGTGCATTCCTCGACGACGAAGGCGATATGCGCCGCCTCGAACAAGCGGCCCACCACCGCCAAGGGTGCCGCGGGACAATCGCTCGACACGATGCATGCCCTCGGTCTCGCGCTGGCGGCCGGGCCGGAACGCTGGACCGCGATGGAAGGCGGCTATCCGATCATCATCGATGGCGAATGCGTCGGTGGCGTCGGCGTGTCCGGCGCCACCTGGGACCTTGACGACCGCTACGCGCGCGAGGCGGTGGAAGCGATTGGCGCGGGCTGGAAGATCGATAATGCGTGACCAGTGACCCGTAGTCTGGTTCAAATTCCGTTTAACGTTTTACGATTCACGTTTCACGATTCACGATGAACGAACTCCCGGAGGAAGCATCGAGATGGCAGCTGAACGGTTAAGAGTGGCAAGCATCGGAATGGGCTGGTGGTCGGACGTGCTCGCTGACGCGATCAAGCGCTCGAAAAAACTGGAGATCATCTCGTGCTATACGCGCACCGAGGAAAAGCGCAAGGCATTTTCCGCGAAGTATGGCTGCAAGGCTGCGAGCTCGTACGAAGAAATCCTAGGTGACCGCAACGTCGAGGCGATCATCAACACAACGCCCAACAATGTGCACCTCGAAACCACGCGTGCCGCGGCCGAAGCCGGCAAGCACGTCTTCCTCGACAAGCCGATTGCCACCACCATTGCGGATGCGCGCGCGATTACGGCCGCCTGCCGCAAGGCCGGGGTCGTGCTGGCCCTTGGCTACCAGCGGCGCAAGGAGAGCCATTTCCGCTGGATCCGCGGGAAAATCGACAACGGCGAATTCGGCAAGCTCGTAAATGCCGAGGCCAACATCAGTCGCGACCGCCTCGGGCAGTTCCAGGCGGACTCATGGCGCTACACCGAGGCGGGGATGCCTGGCGGCGTCATGCTGCAGATCGGAATTCACTATACGGACGTTCTCGAGTACCTGATCGGGCCGGTCAAGGCGGTCCGCGGCGCCCTCGCCCAGCTGGTGCTCCCTGGCGAGAATCCCGACATCGCGAGTCTCATTCTGGAGCATGAGAATGGGGCCTTGTCGACCCTGAATGCCTGTTACGCATCGGCCTCCGAGTACTACCTGATGAACATCTATGGCAAGGAAGCGACCGCGTACTATGATCTCAATCAGGGCCTGCGCCACCTCAAGCGCGGCTCCAAGCAGGTCGATGCAGTGCCATGCGAGAAGAACGACACCATCGTCGAGGAGCTCGAGGAATTCGCGGACGCCGTCCGCGGGAAGGGGCAGCCCGAAATGGACGGCGAGAAATCAACCGCCTCCCTTGCCGTGCTGCTTGCCGGAATCAAGTCCGCGCGCGAGGGGCGGCGGGTCGAGGTCGCCGAAATGCTCGGCCAGAAAAAATAGCCGGCTGGCAGATGCCCTCGCGGGTACGGGAGCGCAGCCGGAAGAGACACAACGGAAGCTATTCGCTGGTTTGATGATATTGGGTTCCATAATCCTGGAGGAGGAAACATGAATCGAGCATTCGCTTTCGCCTTTGGTCGCTGCCGGGCGCTCGTAGCGCTTGCGGCTTTCGCCACCCTCGGGCTCGCCCCGGTCAGCGCTCCGCGCGCGGCCGATTTTCCGAATCAACCGGTCGAAATGACGGTGTTGTTCGGCGGATCGAGCGCGACCATCGCCCAGTTGCTGGCCGATGCCATGGCCAAGGAGCTGGGGGTGGCAGTTGCGGCGGTCAGCCGCACCGGTGCCAGCGGCGCGGTCGGCTATTCGTACGTTAAATCGACCCCGCCCAATGGCTACAACATCGTGTGGAACTCCAACTCGATCAGCACAGCGCACCACAACGGCAACATGGACTTCAACTACGCGGCGTTTGACGGCGTGGCGCGGGTCGGTATGGAGGTGCCGGCGATGGCCGTCCGCACCGACTCGGGCTGGAAGACACTGAAGGAGTTCGCCGCAGCCGCCAAGAAGCAGAAGCTGAAAGTGGGCATTTCCGGGCGCGGATCCTTCACGCACCTCTCGTCGGCCGCGCTGTTCAACAAAATGGGCGTCGACGTCGTGTATGTGCCCTACGGCAAGGGCAAGGCACCGGTCGAGCTGCTCGCGGGCCGGATCGACGCCGCCCTGCAGTGGCCATCGCAGTTCCAGTCCCACGTCCAGGCGGGCAAACTCCGCGTGATTGCGGTCACCAGCGCCGAGCGCATCCCGGTCATGCCCGACGTCCCCACGGCGAAGGAGCAGGGATATGACGTGGATATGGTTTTATGGCGCGGGGTTGCAGCACCCAAGGGCACGCCGAAGCAAGCGATCGCGAAGCTCGAGCAGGCCATCAAGAATGTAGTCGACAGCCAGGAGTTCCGGGGTCATTGCAAGCGCCTCGGCTTCGAGCCCGCCTTCCTGCCGGCGGCGGAGTTTGATCGATTCATCGCAAAGGACGACGTCGCGATTGCCAAGCTGATGGCGAGCCTCGGCCTGAAGAAATCAAAGTAGTTTCCACACGGCACCGCCATGCAGTTCGATCGCCTGGACCGCTGGCTCGGCCCATGCCTGATGCTGCTGGCGGTGACCTGGCTGTGGCTCGCGTACACCTATATCCCGGGCGCGAGATCGGAGACTGAAGCAGGTCCGCGCGCCTTTCCCGTCCTGCTCGGATTCGTCCTGCTCGGCCTGGGCGCCATCGTGACGGTGTCCGCGTTCCTGGCCCCCCGGGAGGCGCGCGCGGAAAAGAAGCTGCCGGCCGTGATGCGCCGCGAAGTGTTCATCGTGGCCGGCACTTTTGGCCTGCTGATGCTCTACGGCTTCCTGCTCGAAAGAGCGGGCTTCGTGATTTCCACGCCGCTCATGATCGTGCTCACCATGCGCGTGCTCCTGCGCGGCATGTCCTGGATCCTCACGGCTGCGCTGGCCGCCGGCACAACGCTGTGCTGCTGGCTGCTGTTCGCCGTGCTGCTGGAGGCGCCCCTGCCCCGGGGTTCGTGGCGGTGGTTGTTTTTTTAGGCTGGAGGCCCTGACTGGACGCGCTCACGCAGGCTTTCGCCGCCGCATTTCAGCTCAACACGGTCTTGGCAACCACGCTCGGTACGGTGGTGGGGCTGGTGATCGGCTCGATACCGGGCCTCACGTTTTCCATGGCGCTCGCCCTGATGCTGCCGTTCACCTTCGGCATGCAGCCCGTCCCGGCGATCGCCATGCTGCTCGGCGTCTTCGTCGGGGGCATGACGGGCGGCTCGGTATCGGCGATCCTGCTCGGCATTCCGGGCACGCCTTCGGCCGCGGCCACTGTATTCGACGGCTACCCCATGGCGCTTCAGGGCAAGGCGGGGCAAGCCCTAGGCGCCGCGGTGATGGCCTCGGCATTCGGCGGACTGTTCAGCCTCCTCGTGATGATTCTGCTCCTTGAGCACGTCGCCGCAGTCGCGATCAAGTTCGGCCCGGCCGAGATCTTCGCCCTCGTGCTCTTCGGACTGTCCACGATCTGCGGCCTGGCTCAGGAATCGATGGTGCGGGGCCTCGTCGCCGGCGTCATCGGTCTCATGCTCATGATCGTCGGGCTGGACGAGCTGGATGGCGTTGCGCGACTTACATTCGGCACCGTGCAGTTGCAGCAAGGCGTCAACCTGCTCGTCGCCATGATCGGGCTCTTCGCCGTCCCGCAGGTCATCAGTGCGTTCATCGACCATGGGCGCGCAGCGCCGGCCAAAATGCCCGAAAACGTGCGGGCTCAGTTCCCCTCCATGAAGGACCTGCGCGATCGGCTGTGGCTAATGGTTCGATGCGCCGGTATTGGAACCGGCATCGGCGCAATACCGGGCACGGGCGGGCCCATAGCGGCATTTCTGGCCTACGACCACGCGCGTCGTTTCAGCGGCAGTCCCCAAAACTTCGGCAAAGGCGAGCTTTCCGGTGTGGTCGCGCCGGAAACGGCGAACAACGCCGTAACGGGCGGGACCATGATTCCGCTGCTGAGCCTCGGGATCCCCGGCGATCCGGCCACCGCGGTCATTCTCGGCGGCCTGCTGATTCACGGTCTGCACCCCGGGCCCATGCTGTTCCGCACCCACCTCGGAACGATCTATGCGCTTTACATCGCGATCGTGCTCGCCTACGTCGTCATCCTGATCGTGCAGTTATGGGGAATCCGGCTGTTCGTGCGCGTGCTGCAGGTCCCACCGCATCTTCTGGCCGTGTGCATCATCGTGCTGTGCGTTCTGGGCTCGTATGCCATCCGCAACTCGGTCTTCGACGTCTATCTCATGGGCATCATGGGGCTCATCGGCTACCTTTTCCAGCGCATCCGGATTCCTATCGCCCCCGTGGTGCTGGGCCTGGTGCTGGGCGAGACCCTCGAGCAACAGTACCGAACGGCGCTCATTCTGAGCGAAGGCAGCCACAGCATTTTCTTCGAGAGCGGTGTTGCGCTGGTGTTCTTCGCGCTCACGGCGCTGACCGTCGGGCTGCAAGTCTGGTCTGCATCGCGGCGACGGGCTGCCGTCCAGGCCTGACAATCACGTAAACTATCGGTCGCGGTCACCACGGGCGCGTTGGCGCGGCCGGGGCAAAATGATCTGCACAAGACGCTGCTGGACCGCAAGGCCCGCCGTCTGGGAACGCCATTAGGAGGAACCCCATGAATTTTCTCGTCCGTATCGCGGTGGTCGCGGCCGCCCTGCTCGCGGCTGGCACATCCGTGGCTCAGAGCACAGCTAGCTATCCCACCCGGCCGGTCCGGCTGGTCGTCCCCTTCGCGCCGGGCGGCACCAACGACGCCATCGCCCGGATCATCGCCGAGAAGCTCGCGCTACGTCTTGGGCAACCCGTCGTCGTGGACAACCGGGGCGGCGCGAACATGGTGGTGGGATCAGAAATCGTGGTGCGGGCAAATCCCGACGGGCACACGATCCTCATCGTGGGCGCAGGCTACGCCGTCAACCCAAGCTTGAGAAGGAAACTCCCTTACGACAGCCTGCGTGACTTCGCCCCGATCGGGCTGGTTGCGAGCGGCCCGTACGTGATGGTGGTGCATCCTTCTGTCCCCGCGAAGACGGTCGGCGAGTTCATCGCCTGGGTGAGGTCGCGGCCGGGCCAGGTAAACTACGCCTCCACCGGCACCGGCAGCCCGCCGCATCTCGCCGCCGAGCTCTTCAAGGTCGCGGCCGCCCTCGATATGCAGCATATCCCCTACAAAGGCGGTGGCGCCGTATTGCCGGATCTGCTGGGCGGCCGCGTGTCCCTTTTCTTCGGCTCCGTCTCGACGCTCAAGCCGCAGGTTCAGGCGGGCAAGCTTCGCGGTATCGCCGTAACCACCAAGAAGCGCTCGCCAGCGATGCCGGAACTGCCGACGTTCATTGAATCGGGGGTAAAAGGCTATGAAGTCACGGGCTGGTACGGGCTGCTTGCACCGGGCAAGACGCCGCCCGCGATCCTCGATCGCCTAAATCGCGAACTGCAGCAGGTATTGAACGACGCGGATGCGCGCAAGCGCCTGGCCCGACGCGGGCTCGAAGCTGCGCCGGGAACCGCTGCCGACTTCTCGGCACTGATCCGCAGTGAGATTCCGAAGTGGGCGAAGGTCATGCAGGCAGCGGGCGTAAAGCCGGAATAACCGTGACCGGTGACCCGTGACCCGTGATGGACTCATAATCCAAAATGAAAGGCGAGATAAGAATGAGACGAGCAGAACTTAAACGCAACAACCGGTCACCGGTCACGGGTCACGGGTCACGCGCTTCCACGACGTGGCCCGACGACATTTATCGCGTGCTGGTTGACCAGGACATCCGGCAGGTTACCTATGTCCCGGATTCGGGTCACGCGCGGCTGATCGATCTCGTCCGCGCAGACCGGCGCATGCGCGCCATTCCGCTCACCACCGAAGAAGAGGGCGTCGCACTGGCCGTTGGTGCGTGGCTTGGCGGCGAGCGCAGTATCCTGCTGATGCAGTCAAGCGGCTCGGGCAACTGTATCAACATGTTAGGGATGGTCCAGGAGTGCCGTGTTCCTCTTCCCATGCTCATCACGATGCGTGGCGAGTGGGGAGAATTCAATCCCTGGCAGGTGCCCATGTCGCAGGCAACCAGCCCGGCGCTGACAGCGATGGGCGTTGCCGTGCTCTCTGTGGAGCACGCAGGCGAGGTCGGCGAGACCGTCGCGGCAGCGGTTCGGCTCGCGTTCAACACCTGCCGCGCCGTCGCCGTTCTGATTTCCCAGCGCGTGATCGGCGCCAAGCAGTTCAAGTGACCATTGAACAAGAGATCGTGATGATCACTGGTGGTGAGAAATGTTGATACGACTTGCTGCATTACCACCTATCACCAGTACTCATTACCACTATTCATCACCATTAATCATCACTTCTGTCATATGGGAGGGCGCTGCGCTGGCTTTCCATCGGATTTATCGGAGGGTGAAGAATGAAACATAGAGAGCCGACGCTGAACCGCCGCAAGGCCGTCGCGGATATTCTCAAAGTGCGTGGTGACGCCCTCGTGGTGGCCGGTCTGGGCGCGCCGTGCTGGGACATTGCCGCAGCAGACGACAGCCCGCTCAACTTCTACCTGTGGGGCGGCATGGGCGGGGCCGCCATGATCGGTCTCGGGCTCGCGCTCGCTCAGCCGAAACGGCGCGTCCTCGTCATCACCGGCGATGGTGAAATGCTGATGGGCCTCGGGTCGCTTGCGACCATCGGCGTGCAACGACCCCGCAACCTTGCGGTCATCGTCATGGACAACGAGCGCTACGGCGAGACCGGAATGCAGTTGACGCACACGCGGCTCGGAGTGGAGCTCGCCGGCGTTGCAAAGGCGTCGGGCTTCAGCACGGCAGGCACGGTCTATACCGCGGCGCAGCTCAAGACGTGGATTCCACGCCTCTTCCGGGCACCCGGGCCCGTGTTCGCCGCCATCAAGGTCACGACCCAGCCCGCGCCGATGGTGCTGCCGCTGCGCGACGGCGCCGCGCTGAAGGATCGGTTCCGCCAAGCACTTTTGGGAGATAAAGCCTTCGCCTAAGCGATTGCCTGCAGAATGGTGTTAATTAATGGTGATGAATACTGGTGATGGAGGACCGATTGGTTTTTATCACCATTTCCCATCACCATTTCTCATCACCATCTCTCATCACCCTTTTCAAGCGACGGAGATAATAGATGGATACCCCGACCAGCACCCTGGCCAAGTACAAGATGTTCATCGGAGGCGAATGGGTAGATGCCGCCTCCGGCGAAACATTCGAGAGCGACAATCCCTTCACCGGAAAGCCCTGGGCCCTTGTTCCCAAGGGCAATGGGCAGGACGCGGATCGTGCCGTGAGGGCGGCTCACAAGGCCTTTACCTCGGGCGAATGGCCCAAGCTTACGCCATCGCGGCGCGGGGCGCTCCTGCGCAAGCTTGCCGATCTCATTGGGGAACAATCAAAATTCCTCGCCGAGATGGAGGTGCGCGACAACGGGAAACTCTACGCGGAGATGAGCGCGCAAACGGCCTATATGGCGCAGTGGTACTACTACTACGGGGGACTCGCGGACAAAGTCGAGGGACACGTCATCCCGAGCGACAAGCCCGACATGTTCAACTTCACCCGCTATGAGCCGCTTGGGGTTGTGGCTGCAATCATTCCCTGGAACTCTCCCCTGCTTCTGGTCGCCTGGAAGCTCGCCCCGGCACTCGCTGCCGGAAATACGGTCGTGCTCAAACCGTCCGAGTACACCTCGGCCTCGACGCTCGAGTTCATGAAGCTGATCGAGCAGGCGGGCTTTCCGCCGGGCGTCGTAAATGTGGTGACCGGCTACGGGGCCGATGTCGGCATGCCGCTGGTGGAACATCCGCTCGTGGCCAAGGTCGCTTTCACCGGCTCGGACCGCACCGGCACGCTCATTTATCAAACTGCCGCCAAGGGCCTCAAACGCGTGAGCATGGAGCTCGGCGGCAAGTCGCCCAACATCGTGTTCGACGACGCGCACATGGAAAACGCAATCAAGGGTGTCGTTTCCGGCATCTTTGCCGCGACCGGCCAGACCTGCATCGCCGGCTCCCGGCTTCTCGTGCAGCGCTCGATCCACGACGAGTTTGTTGAAAAGCTTGTCGCCTTCGCACGCACAGCGAAGATGGGCGATCCGATGAGCCTCGACACGCAGGTCGGGCCCGTTACCAACCCGCCGCAATTCAAGAAGATCCTCGATTACATCGACGTCGCCAAGGGCGAGGGCGCAAAACCGGTACTGGGTGGCGCGCGCGCGAGCCGTCCGGAGTGCGGAAGCGGCTGGTTCGTCGAGCCAACGGTTTTCACCGGCGTGAAGAACTCGATGCGCATCGCCCAGGAGGAAGTCTTTGGACCCGTCCTCGCGGTAATCCCTTTCGAAGACGAGGAGGAGGCTGTCGCCATCGGCAACGACGTCGTCTACGGTCTCGCCGCGGGGGTCTGGACGCAGAATATGCGCCGCGCGCTCACGCTCTCGGAGCGGTTGCAGGCCGGAACCGTGTGGGTGAACACCTACCGCGCGGTCTCCTATCTCTCGCCTTTTGGTGGCTACAAGCGAAGCGGGCTTGGCCGCGAAAGCGGGCAGGAAATGATCAAGGACTACATGCAGGTGAAGAGCGTGTGGATTTCGACCGCGACCGAGGTCCCCAATCCGTTCATACTCCGTTGAGAACATTGGGACTGCCGAGGCGCCGCGAGAATCTAGACACGATTTACGATTTACGTTTCACGTTTCACGATTCACGAAATGAAAGCACTAGCACGGAGGTTGCACGGATGAAGCGTACATTGTTTTTTGCTTTGGCGATCGCAGGGTTCGCCGGCTTGCTGGGCTGCGCGCCCGAGGTGGGCAGCGAAGCGTGGTGCAAGAAGCTGGATGAGAAACCGAAGGGCGACTGGACCGCCAACGAGGCATCGGACTACGCCAAGAATTGCATCTTCCGCAAGAAGAGTTAATGGTGATGATTACCCGCGACAACCTCTAATGCCGGTTTTACTGTCACCATTTTTCATCACTATCTCTCATCACCATCATTCATCACCTCTTATGACAGTCGCGAAGGCCCGTGAAAGCATCGCGCAGGGTGGTCCCGACAGGAGAAAGAAAACATGCCAACCAGAATGCCTGACTACCAGGTAACCGGCGCGGGCAAAGTGACGGTATTCCTGCTGCACGGGATCTACGGCTCAAAAGATTACTGGCGTTACGTGACCGAGCGGCTGGTCACGCGAGGTTTCCGGGTCGTGGCAATGGACGCGCCGGGATACGGCCTGTCGCCGCTGCCAAGTAACTTCAGCTTCGATGTCGTTGCCGAGGCCGCTGCGCAACTGGTTAAGGCGCAGGGAAGCGAGCGCAATGTCTTTTTCGGACACAGCATGGGTGGACAGATCACGCCACGCATCCGGCTGAAAGTGCCCGAGCTCGTGCACGGCATCGTGATCTGCTCGACGATCGGCTATTTCGCCAACCGCACCAAGGAAGAGCAGGAGGAGTTCGTTCGCAAACGCACGGCACCGCCTCCACCCGGCACTGACCCGGTCACGGCCAACATGATGGTCGTCAACTCGATGCTCGGTCCGACGTCGAGCGGACCCGAAGTCGATCTCGTCCGCCTCTGGGCGTCGCGCACGCCGCCCGACACGGTGAAGGCAGCAGTGAAGGCGGTCCAGACCTATCCCGAAGCCGACGCGGTCGGCGCGATCAAGGCCGTGTCCGTGCCAACCTTACTAGTGGCCGGGGAGGTCGACCAGGTCGGCCATCCGGCCGGAATGAAACGCGTAGCGAATATGATCAACGGATGCGAATTCGGCGTCGTGTCCGGCGCGGGACATTACCCCTGGGCGGAAAACCCCGGGGAATTCAATCCCCTCCTCTTCTCTTTCCTGGAGAAGCATTTTACAGAGAGGGCTTCGCGCGCCTAGAAGCCTCAACTGGTGATGATCAATGGTGATGAATACTGGTGATAAGCGTTAGTGCGAGAGATTACTACCACCGTTTCTGCACCCTCTGTCATCACCATTATTCATCACCATTTCCGCCATCAGTCAGGCTTCACGAAGCCGGGCGGCAGAGTCTCCTCAAATGATCTGCGCGAAGTGATGCTCGCGTGCCAACGCGCGAGCTTCGGATGGGAGGTGCGCCAATCATGCGGGTAGCGGAAGTCCACGTACTGCAGGGCAACCCCCATGACAAGGTCGGCCATCGTGAATGCGTACCCGACCAGAAAGCGGTTTCCCCGGTACACCTGCTCCGCGAGATCGATCGCGCGTTGCACGCGCCGCTCCTCGCGCGCCATCTTTTCAGGCCACTGCTTCTCGGGCGGTCGCCGCGTCTCGAGGATACGGGCGATGACCGAATCGATGATACCGTTGCCGAGCGCCTGCCACCATTGCGAATGCCAGTAGCCCTCGGCGTCCTTCGGCTGCAGCGGTCGCCCGTCGATGTTGTCCAGGTAATGCGCGACGAAAACCGATTCGAACAGGTAGTTGCCGGGCCCCACCTCCAGGACCGGGATCTTGCTCAGCGGGTTCTTGTCGATGATCGGGCTGTCGTCCGGCCAGGGATCCTCGACGACGAACTCGACCGGCAGATTCTTTTCCTTGATAAGAACCCGCGTCTTGCGCGCGTAGGGCGACGTCGGTGAACCATACAGCTTCATCTTCTGACTCCCTGTATCATGGGTCGAACCACAAGGCGGATTCTATAACCAACACCTGGGCCCGCGTCATCACCGGTGGACCGCATGCTGGACGAGGCTTCTTGGGACCGCCACCGGCTCCTGCTAGCATTAGCCGGCCAATGCTACCGCGCCGCAGCGTCGTTTGTCCTGCTGGCGCTGCCGCCATGACCGTCCATGCGTACTGGTAAAGATCCTCTATTACTCGTTCAAACTGCCGAGCGGGGCACAACCGGCCGGGTCGTCCAGGTCACGGTCAACAACCCCGAGCGGCGAAACGTGCTTGGCATCCCCGGCAAGCGGCAGCTCGCCGCGGCCTTCCGCAAGATCGGCAGAGACCCGCTCGTGCGTGTTGTTATCCTCACCGGCGCCGGGATGCGCTCGTTCATTGCCGGCGCTGACCTCGCCGAAATGAAGGATCTTGATCGCGCCGGGGCCAGAACAGAGCATACATGGACCCATCGCGCGTGCGCCGCGATCCGCGCTCTGCCCGTCCCGGTTATCGCGCGCATTAATGGTTACTGTTTCGGCGCAGGAATGGAAATTGCCGCCTCCTGCGATCTGCGTGTCGGCGTGACTCACGCGAAATTCGGCATGCCCGAGGTGCGCTTTGGCATTCCCTCCGGCATGGAAGCCTGCCTCCTTCCTCAGCTCATAGGGTGGGGCAAGACTCGCGAGCTGGTCTACACCGGAGATCACATCGAGGCTTTGGAAGCCCACCGCATCGGATTTCTCGAAAAGCTCGTCGAGCCGGACATGCTCGACGTCGCAGTCGAGCAATGGGTCGCCTCGATTCTCGCTGGCGGGCCGCGCGCCATCCGTCTGCAGAAAGCGCTGGTGCGCGACTGGGAGCGTCTCTCCATCGAGAAAGCAGTCCAGGCCGGCATCCACGCGTGCGTCGAGGCACGCAGGACCGACGAGCCTAAACGGCTCATGACTGCGTTTCTCGAGCGCAAGAAACGCGTTGATCGGTAACCAGTGACCAGTGACCAGTGACCAGTGACCAGTGACCAGTGACCAGTGACCAGTGATATGACGACGACCGGACGCTCGCAGTTCTCTGGTCACCGGTTACGGGTCACAGATCACGCTGAATAATATGTTTCTGCTAGAGCACGACGCCAAGCGCCTTCTGTCAGCGCACGGGATTCCCTCTCCCGCCGGCATCCTCCTCGAAGATGCCAGTGCCCTGAAATCCGCCGTCCTTCCCGCTGCGCCCTGGATCGTGAAAGGCCAGATCGCCGCCGGCAGTCGCGGCAAGGCGGGACTCATTCGCAAGGCTGCGACCCTCTCCGAGGTGCAAACGCTCGCCGCGGCAATCATTGGTTCCACCGCCAGAGGCCATCCCGTTGGCGCGGTCCGCATTGAAAAGGCCGTGAGCGGCGCGAAGGAGGCCTATCTGAGCCTCCTTCTCGATTCCGCCACTGCGCAGGTGCGCGTGATGGTTTCGGCGCACGGGGGCATGGACATCGAGCAGGTTGCGCGCGAGGACCTCTACACGGACTCGGCGCCTGCGGATGCAGAGCAGCTGACCGCCTGTATCCGGCGTCTCGCTGCCGCTCTGCCGGATAGCTTGCGGGCCGCGGTCGGCGCCGCCGGAGAGCGTGTCGTGCACGCATTCCTGGCACTGGAGGCTTTGCTGCTCGAAATCAACCCCCTGTTCGTGCTTGCCGACGGAAGCTGGGTCGCAGGGGATGCCAAGCTCGTCACCGATGACAACGCGCTGGCACGCCAGCCCATCGTGCGCGCGCTCCTGGAGCGCCGCGCCGCCGCCTATCCGGAGACGGCGCTCAAGCTTCAACACGGTTTTGACTATGTCGTCGTCGATCCCAGTGGGGAAATCGGCCTGCTCACCACGGGCGCCGGTCTTTCCATGATGCTCATCGACGAATTGCGTGAGGCAGGGCTCAAGCCATACAACTTCCTCGACATCCGGACCGGCGGCTTGCGCGGAGAGACTGCACGCCTCGTGCAGGTTCTCAACTGGATCGCCGAAGGGCGCAACATTCGCGTGGTGCTGGTCAACATCTTCGCCGGCATCACCGACCTTGCCGAATTTTCCAGGCTGCTTGTGGCCGCTCTCGCCGAGGCACCGGCGCTCAAGGTACCGGTCGTTGCACGCCTCGTCGGCAACGGCCTGCCCGCAGCGCGCGCAACGCTATCGGCAGCGGGCATCGCCCTCCATACTGATCTGGATGCCGCGCTGGCGGAGGTACGCAAGCACCTCTCGCGACGCTGACAAATGGTGATGAGTAGTGGTGATGATTACTGGTGATAAGCGGCGATGCGAACAGCTCCTATCACTATTTCTCATCACTGATATTCATCACCATTTTTCATCATTTGTTATGAGCGAAGCGAAACTGAATGAGCATCAATCCCCGCGTCGATAGAAGCACCCCGGTGATCGTGCAAGGAATCACCGGGCGCACCGGGCGCCTGCACGCGGCGCTCATGAAGCGTTATGGGACCCGCATCGTCGGCGGCGTGTCGCCGAGCGGAACAACGAAAGACATTGACGACGTGCCTGTATTCGCCGCTTGCCGGCAAGCGGTCCTCGCGACTGGCGCGACGGCCAGCGTCCTCTTCGTGGGTGCGATGCAGTTGCTGGGCGCGATGGAGGAAGCACTGGACGCCGGCATTCGCTACCTGGTGACGCCCACTGAGGGAATGCCGGTACACGATGCGCTCAAGGTGCGCGAGGCGGTGCGCGCAGCGGGCGCGATCTGGATTGGAGCGTCCTCTCCCGGGATGGCCGTGGCGGGCGAGACAAAACTCGGATTCCTGCCGGATGATTCACTCAAGCCGGGCCAACTCGGCCTGATGTCAAAGTCCGGCACCCTCTCCTACGAGTCGGGCTACCGGCTCGCGCAGAAAGGGGTCGGCACGTCGGTCTGGGTCGGTGTAGGCGGCGACCCGGTCAAGGGCACGCGCTTCGCCGATCTGGTGCCCTTCTACGCCGACGATGAAAAGACCAAGGGCGTGCTCATCATCGGCGAGATCGGCGGCAGCGATGAAGAGGAGTTCGCCGCCGCGCTCACCGCACGGCGATTCAACAAGCCCGTTTTCGCTCTGATCGCCGGCAGAAGCGCGCCGGAAGGCGTCACCATGGGCCATGCCGGCGCCCTTGTCCACGGCGCGCACGGCACCTTCGCCGCGAAGCGCGCGGCGCTCGAAGCTGCTGGCGTCACGGTATTCGGCTCGCTCAACGAGATGGTCACGGGGGTCTCCGCGCGCCTGCGCTAGTCAGGACTGGAACGGCCGATGAGCGCAGATGAACACGGATGCACATTTGCAGGAACACCGTTATTTTGCCGCCGATATACGCCGATGAATATTCTTCAAACCAGTATCGTAATGCGTATTTGACCGCAGATAATCCCGGGGCACGTCGCGATAGAACAGGGAGCCGATTCTGCCTTCCGCCTTCTGGCTTCGGGATGTCGGGTTTTGTTTACAGGGAATTGGATTGAATGATGAAAAACAGACAGCCACGCACGAGGGTGCGGAGATTTATCCAGGACATCGCCGCGCACACGCCATTCACGAAAATGGTCATCCTGCTGGTCGCGCTGTGGCTGATATTTTCCGCCGGTGTCTATCTGGCGGAACGCGACGTCGAAGGAGCATCGATCGACTCATACGGGACCGCATTGTATTGGGGGGTCGCCGCATTTTCGACCGCAGGAATTGCTGACACGCCCATATCCGGCGTCGCCCAGCTTATTGGCGGCGTATGGATCGTTGTCGGTTCAGTGTTGTTCTTTGGAGCGATCGTGGCAACGGTCACGACCTATTTCATGAGGCCAATGCAGCGCCCGCACAAGAAGATAATTGACACGATTGAATACAACCTGGAACAGCTGAACGACCTGACCCTGGACGAGCTGGACCTGTTAAAGGAAACGGTTGATACGCTGATCGCCCACGTTGAGCAGCTGAAAGAAAAGCATCCGAAACGTGGCGAATAAGCTCGTGCGCCGCTTCTTATCTCTTGGCATTGGCACTTTACCCCGACGAGCGTCCGGCCTCATTCTGTTTTTCCGGAATTTTTTCTCGGTTAGTGATGGGCGCTCGCATGCATGTGTTTCTATCTGCGTGTAGCCGCGCTTATCTGCGGCTTCATCGTTGTTATCACACGGTGCGGGCCTTGATGTCCGCTTCCGTCACATCTCCAGCGTAGACGTAACCGGTCTCCTCGACGCTTCCCGCGCCGACGTAGATGCCGATCGCCTCGAGCGGCTCGGTCTTGCTCAGGTTGTACAGAAAATGCTCGACGCCCTTCGGGATGTAGTGGACGTGCCCCGCACGCACTTCAGCCCGGTCCGGGCCCGCACCCGCCAAACCATGGCCTCGCACAATGTAATAGAGCTCTTCGCAGTTCTCGTGGCGGTGCTTCTTGTGGACCGCGCCCGGCATGAACTTGGCCCAGAAGAGCGTGGTCGGGCTTCCGTTGTGGCGGCCGATGGGAATGCGGAAGTCGGTAATGCTCCAGCCATCCTTCTCATTCATCCGGGAGGGCTTCACATCATCGATGTGCACGAGGATGCCGTTGCTCAATTTTCCGACACGCGGCAGCTCCTCTTCGTCCTTGGTCTCGTTGTAGAAAAAATGTTCGGAGCCCCTCGGCATCACGCGGCAATGGCCGGCACGGACATTGGTGCGTTCATTGCCCTGCCCGACGGCGCCGTATCCCTTCAAGTAGACGGCGATCTCGTCGCAGTTGCGATGGAGGTGCTTGGCATGCGTCGAGCCCGGGCGGAAGATGGAATGGAAAAGCGTTGTAGAGCTTCCGTTTCTGCCGGATATGGGCAGCCGGAACTCGGAGATGGCCCAACCCTCACCCTCCTTCATGTTCTCGGGGCGGATGTCATCGACGTGCACCAGCGGATACTTTAGTGGCATTGAAATCCTCTTCTACATGGATACCGCATCGTGTCGATTTGCGACTCGATAATTATCGTGAATCGTGAATCGTGAATCGTGAATCGTGAATCGCGAATCGTGAATCGTGAATCGTGAATCGTGAATCGCAGTTAGATACCCTCCGCGTTTCCGCCGTTCAAACAAGTGCTTCTTTTGGCCTCTTCGCCGTTCAATCCTATTTTGCTTCTCCCGGCGTCTCGGCGGTTCAATTCTCAAGTCTATCGGCGTTCATCGGCGGCAAATAAAAGTGGTTTGCGGTTTCTGTAGATTATATCTGCGTGTATCTGCGTTTATCTGCGGCCAAATAAAACGGTTTTCGGTTTTCGTGAAAACATATCGGCGCGTATCGGCGTTCGTCTTCGGTTAAATCAAGCCGCGGGCGATGCCGCCGTCGACGAGGATGGACTGGCAGTTAACATAGCTCGCCTTGTGAGACGCCAGGAACACGACCATCGCGGCAATCTCCTCCGGCCGCCCGAAGCGCCTCATCGGTATCTCCTCGGTGAACTCGTCGATGACGTCCTCCGGGCTCACACCCCGCTCCCGGCCGAGCTTCTCGGCGCGTGTGGTCCACAGCTGTGTCAGCGTGCGTCCCGGCGAGACCGAGTTTACGCGGATATTGTGGGGCTGGAATTCGGCGCCGAGCGTCTTCACCAGCGCGATTAATCCCGCCTTGTGCACGTTGGAGACGACCTGGTTGGGATACGGCATGCGGGCGCCGGCGGCGCCCAGAATCACGATGCGCCCGCCCGCGCGAGACTTCTTGAGCGAATCGAGAGCCGCACGAATCACCCGCACCGTGCCAAGCAGATTGAACTCATAGTTGGCGAGCCAAGCCGCATCGTCGAGCTCCTCGAACAGCGCGCGCTGGCTACCGCCTACCGCGCTCACGAGGATATCGAGCTGGGCGGCCTCGCGCCCGAGCCAGCTGCGCAGGCTGGCAATGTCAGCTGCCTTGGTGACATCGGCAGCGTGCCAGCGCGGCTCGATGCCGGTTGCTCGCTTGAGCTCGGCCGCGGCGATTTCGAGTTTTTTCGCATTGCGCGAGCAGAGGAGGACCCGCACCCCCTCTTCCAGAAGCCCCTTGGCACTCTCGTAACCAATGCCTTCGCTCGCGCCGACAACGAGCGCGGTCTCGCCCTTGATGCCCAGATCCATGGTTTGTCCGATCGACGAAGTTGAAACCTGTTGAGTCACGCCCCGAAATGCAATCAGGCCACCGTTAGGTGGCCTGATTGCTCGTTCCGGAGACCTGCAACCGGAAACGGGTTGCGGCCAGCGGCTTTATTTGATGACGCCGATCTCCTTCATCAGCCCCTCGTAGCGCACATAATCGGATTTCAGGCGCGCGGCGAACTGGTCGGTCGTCATGTACATCGGGTCCAGCGTGAGGTTCGTGAGCTGCTTCGCAACGCCGGGGTCAGCAAGGGCCTTCTTCAGGTCGGCGTTGAGTTTCTGGACGATCTCGGGCGGCGTGCCGGCCGGAACGAATGATCCCACCCACGCGGTGAACTCGTAGCCCGGGAAGACTTCGCTGATCGCCGGCACATCCGGAAACTGCTTGAGCCGCTCGGCGGAGGTCACGCCCAGCCCGCGCATCTTCCCCGCCTTGACATGCCGGTAGATCGAGCCGACCGTGCTGGCCGTCACCTGGACCTCTCCGGCAATCATGGCGATGGACAACGGGCCACCACCCTTGTAGGGCACGTGTATCATTTTTGTGCCGCTCGTGGACGTGAACATCGCCATGTTCAGGTGCACGTAACTGCCGAGACCGGAAGACCCGTAAAGAATCTCGCCGGGTCTTGTTTTCGCCAGGGCCACCAGCTCCTTGATGGACTTGACCGGCATCGAAGGGTGCACCACGAGCATGGCCACTTGTCGCGCCAGCGGGGTCAATCCGATGAAACCTTTGAGCGTGTCGTACGGGAGCTTGCCTTTGTACATGAACGCGTTGGCGATATGCGTGGTCGATTGCACCATCAGCGTGTAGCCGTCCGGCCTGCTTTGCGCGACCACAGCGGCGCCGATGCTGCCGGCCGCCCCCCCGCGGTTTTCAATGACGAACTGCTGCCCCACGATGTCCGGCATCTTGTTGAATACGATCCGGGCGGTTACGTCGTTCGAGCCCCCAGGCGGAAACACCACGATCACGCGCACCGGCCGGTCAGGATACGCCGCGTTCACGATCGTGGCGATCGGGAACAAGAACGCAGCAACGAGTGCGGCTGCCACTACTCGGAAACAGGATTTCATGGTTTCTCCCTCCCTTTTCTCTCGCTGAACGAATGCCGTCCGGCATTCACAGGCACCGGTAACTCGTTAACTTTAACCGGTGGCCGCGGCAGCGTCGACCCTCCGCTATAATGGCGCACCGACTGACGGCTGGAGTTCCGCCTCGAAGCTCTTCGGGGCCCCTGATTCTTTGGAGAAAATTTGCATGGCTTTGCCGCTCGAAGGCGTCCGGGTGCTCGATCTCACCAGCATCATGGCCGGCCCCTACTGCACGATGATGCTGGGGGACATGGGCGCCGATGTCGTGAAGATCGAGAATTTCCCGGAGGGCGACGGCTCGCGGCACTTCGATCCGAAGGTCAATGGCGAGAGCTATTGTTTCGCCGTGCTCAATCGCAACAAGAAGAGCCTCGCTCTCAACATGAGGGACCCGCGCGGCAAGGAAGTGTTCGCGAAGCTTGCGCGGGAGGCGGACATCGTGATCGAGAACTACCGGCCGGGCGTCGCAAAGAAGCTCGGCGTCGACTACGCGACGGTGTGCCAGGTCAATCCCCGCGTCATCTATGCGTCCATCTCCGGTTTCGGCCAGACCGGGCCCTACAGCCAGAAGGGCGGGTTCGACATCATTGCGCAGGGCATGAGCGGCATCATGACGATGACGGGCGAGCCGGGCGGTCGGCCGGCGAAGGTGGGCATCGCAATGAATGACATAGCCGCGGGCGTCACGGCGCTCTACTCTATCCTGGCCGCCTACATCAAGCGGCTGAAGTCGGGCGAAGGCGTCTACCTCGAGACCTCGTTGCTCGAGGCCGGACTGGCGTGGACATTCTGGGAGTTCGGCGCTTATTTCGGCGGCGGCGAGATCCCGGAGGCAACGGGCACTCGCCACCGGCGCTCCACGCCCTATCAGGCCTACCGCACGCAGGACTCTTACGTCACCGTCGGCGCTAACAACGAAAAACTGTGGACCGCGTTCTGCGTCGAGGTGTTGGGCCGCCCCGGCATGCTGAAGGATCCGCGCTTCAACCCCGCGTCTTCGCGGCTTGCAAACATCGACGCGCTGCAGGATGAAATTGAGAAGGAATTCGCACGGCAACCGACCGCCTTCTGGGTCGAGAAGCTCGATGCGGCGGGGGTTCCGGGCGGGCCGGTCTTCACCTACGACCAGGCGCTCACCAATGAGCACGCGAAGGCACGCGAGATGGTGCGCGAGATCGACCATCCGCTGATTGGACGCATGAAGTTCCTGGGCAACCCGGTGAAAGCGAGCAGCGACCTCGCGCGCTCACGTACCCCCGCGCCCTGGCTCGGCCAGCACACGGCCGCTGTCCTCAGGCAGCTTGGTTTTAGCGAGGACCATATTGGCGCCCTGTTTGCAGACGGTGTTGCCTACGACCAGCAGCGGAAGGCGGTTCCGTCCGATTGAGAGTTGCGCGATACACAGAGCACTGAAGCGTCCCGATCGGGGCCCCTATTTTTTGACAAAACCGTAGCGAATCAACTTCAGGTCCTCGTCCCGCACCAGCCCGATGTTCGGGGCATGATATTTGTACTCCTTGGCGAAGATTTCGATCGCGGAGCCTTCCTTGACTTTCATGCATTTCGAGAACGTTCCCGCCGGCGTCGGGCAGGTCTCGTCGAGGCTCACGATCTCGGCCCGGTCCATTGCGACTCCGGGCGCGATCTCCTGGTAATACTTCATCCCGACCTTCGGCGCGCCCGGCATCATGAGGCCCGGCTTGTTACCGTTCTTGCCTGCGAGCCAGGCACCGTCGTGCTTGACCACCTTGCCGTCCTTGTAGAAATCCACGTCCTCGCCAAAATAGAACACGTCTTTCGTCTGCTCGCACATCGCGAAGTAATTGCGCGACACCTCGTACAGTTTGCCGTTCTTCCATTCCCGCTCCTCGACTACACGCGTGACGACACCCGCGACCGGCTTGGTCTCGTCGAGAACGGTGATTTCCAGCTTGGTCTCGTCATCTTCCAGCACCAGCTGGAATCCCGGCTCCAGTATGAAGTACGGGCCGCGGCCGGTCGTAACCAGTTTGCAGCTCGCCATCGCGAACTCTTCCTGATAGGACGCTCCGGACTCCGTCGCGACCCCGCATGCCGCGGTGCCAAAAAAAATCGCCCCGCAAGCGAGGATGCTGCGCAATTTGAGCCGTTTCATCGGATGTCCTCCGTCGAGTTAAACAACTGTCCTTTCCTCCCGCCGGAGCCTGATCGCTTCGCTTCCCATCGCTACTGCATCGCAGCCAGGCCCGGCAAAAAAGTGTGTCTGCGCAACGATGCCGGCATCAGTACCACAACTTCACGACAACGCCGACCCCCTTGTCGGCGCGGCGAAACGTGGGGTCGCTGGGGTCGCCCTCGGCCACCCGGAACGCGTCTCCCGGAAAAAACCAGCCCGCCCGCAAATCAACTCCCAGTCGCCGTATCCCAAACAGCCGGCGAAAGCCGATCACGATATCGAACGCGCTGCCGACATCCTTTGACGGCCGCGTCTCGTCCTGGTTCATCAAGGCGGTCAAATTCGAGTTGCGCAGCTCTTCCGCCATCTTGTGCGACCGGTAACGATGGTAGACCAGGTCGACCGTGACGTTTCGTGCCGGCCGGAAACCGACACCCAGGGTGAAAATCTTCAGGTTGCTGAGTTCCGGATCCACCGTCTCGCCGTAGTACTTGAACTTGGCGACCCCGGCAAATCTCTCTTCATTCGACTGCAAGCCGGTCTGGCGAAATTCGCGGTTTCTGCCGTCATCCGGGTTGTCGTCGCCGGTCCCGAACGCGTAGCCCAGGGTGATGCTGGGGCTCAGGGAGGGCATGGCGAAACGATAGGTAAAACCGACATCGAAACCGTAGGCAGAGAATCTTCGCGAAGACTCGTCCTTGCCGCGCACAAAAGCAAGCTCGGCCCAGTAGTTGAACGCATCGGCAGGCGTGCCGAGGGCGCGCATCCCGATGAACAGCGGCCGCCCTTCCGCGTTCGTGAGATCGTTGCGTTTGATAGTGTAGGCGGCCAGCCTCAGGTCCTCGATTCCACGGTACGCCGCATACAACATGTAGGTGTTGATGCGATCCTTTGGCTCGTTTCGCAGGAAATCCAGGTCCCACGCCACCTGCCGCCCGGCTGTCGCTTCAGCGTGAACGTGACCCAGCCTGAGCCCCACGCTGCCGATGTCGAGCGAGGTGTCGTAGAGCCAGTGCCGCTCGTCCTCGTAGTTACGGCGCCCGGCGTGGAACTCGAACGGCGCGATCACGTCCTTGATCGTGACGAAGGCCTGGTCGACCAGCAGTGACGGTTGGCGCGTTGGCGCATATTGCGTTTCCCCGCTGGGGAGCGTCACTTGGCCCGGCTCCTGGACCGGGAACTCCTTTTCCAAAATCATCTCCAGCGTGGTGGACAGCCAGTTGACTGGCCGATAGATGATGAACCCATTCACCTGCGGTATGACAAGCAGCAAGTTGTCCTGGACGCGACTGTTGAGATCCTGATTGCGCCGGTAATCAGCCTCCGACTCGGTGCCGATCGCGTACTCGTACGTCAGCGCCTGTGTCAACGGGCGGTAGGGATATCTCGGCGAAAACGCGTCCTTGGCCGAGCCTTGGGGTTTGCGCTTGGGTAACTGGAACTGCGCGAGTTGAACCGGCTCCCGGTCGTGGGCGCCGCTCGCCGCCGGGTCGCCGTCCCCGCAGGCGCGCGCCGCATCCCGCGCTCAAGCGCTCGGCCAAGCGATTGCGGTTCACGCAACCCGCTCTAACGCCGCTAACTTGCGGTTCTGCCCCGCGCTGGCGCGCGATCAGGCGGAGGGCATGGCGTGACGGAATTTCCGGGGAACAATGCAGCGGCTGCGGGCGGGCTTGCGCATTTCAACGCCGCCCGCTGGCCATTGCCTCCGAAGAAAAAAGCCGCGAGGGTTTAGTTGAGACCGGGCACGGCAACGGCAGTCCCGTTTTCCAGACCGTCCGTCTCGTGGGCGCGCATGACACCCTCGAGCTGGCATTCGCGCTTGCCGCGGATGACGGTCAGCGTTCCGGTGATTATCCCGGGCTCCATCCCGCAGTAAAAATGTCGATCGACTTCGCGGAAAATGAAATGCACCTCGCGCTTCCGGTTCTCGATGAGGAAGCGCCCGTTGTCAGTCGTCACATGGGTGAAGCGCCCAAGATCTTCCCAGGCGCTGTAAGGACCATCCCGCTCGATGTTGATCGAGCAGGTGCGCGGCTTCAACTTGCTGTAGTAGGCGAACTGCCTGACTTTTCCGTTGAGGAGCTCAACGCCGATGCGGGCATGCCGGTCCTCGGTGCCCAGCTTGCACGCCAGCCTCTCGATCGTATTCTTGGCGCGCTTCTTGCTCTGCGCCGATGCCACAGCAGGCGCCATCGCGATCGCAATGGCGCAACAAGCCACGATCCCGCGCTTCATCCCCTGTGCTCCTCAGTCTTCGTATAACCTGCTTGTAGTGGCATTATAGCGCGCTGATCACCGTGTGCCAGCCCGAAGGGAGTAGGCAATGCTGTTCTGGAAAAATCCCAACGCTATTTCGTTTGTTGCAGCCGTGCCGGATTTTGTCGCCGGCAAGCGCACGCCGCGCGAGTTTCTCGAGCGCTGCCTGGATGTCATCAGCGCGCGCGACGGCGCCGTCAAGGCTTTCGTGACCCTGAACATTGCTGCGGCGCGCAAGGCCGCGGACGCCTCCACCCGGCGCTACAAGGCCGGCAAGCCGCTTTCCCCGGTGGATGGATTTCCAATTGCAGTCAAGGACATCATTGCGACGTCCGATCTGCCAACTCAGATGAACAGCCCCGCGTTCAAGGGCTGGCGCTCCGGCCAGGACGCGGCATGCGTTGCCGCCCTCAGGAAAGGCGGTGCGGTGATCGTCGGCAAGAGTGTCACAACCGAGTTCGCCATCGGCTACTCGGGACCAACCACGAATCCGTTTGATTCCACGCGAACACCCGGGGGCTCGTCGAGCGGCTCGGCGGCCGCGGTTGGCGCGGGCATGGTTCCTGCGGGCCTCGGGACCCAGACCCAGGCCTCGACCCTTCGGCCGGCTGCCTACTGCGGTGCGGTGGGCTTCAAGCCGACCCTCGGTGCGCTGCACACGGGAGGCATTCACCCTCTGTCGGCCACCTGCGACCATCTCGGCATTCTGGCGGGCACCCTCGACGATGCCTGGCGCGTAGCGTCTCACATCTCACTCGGCATCGGCAGTCCCGGCAACCCCTTTCTCTCGGGCGCGGGAGCGGACCTGCCCGCCGCCCGCAAGCCCCGACGGCTCATCCGCCTCTATACCCGCGGCTGGACCGAGATCGACAGCAACACCGAGGATGCGATCGAGGCCACCGTCTCCGCGCTGGAAGCGGCCGGCGTTGAGATCCGCAGCCGCGACAATGACACGCGGGTCGCGAAGCTCGAGCAGGTTCTTGACGAAGGTGTCGACGGCGCGTTGGACATCGTCGCCTACGAGATGAAATGGCCGTACGAAGATTACATCGCCCGCTACGGCAAGATCATCGGCACGCGTGTCCATGGATTGATCGAGCGTGCGCACAAAATGACGCCCTCCGACTATGAAGGGCTGCTGGCGAACCGTCGGCGCGTCATGGAACTGGTGCGGGAAACCGCCGTTGGAGCCGACGGATACATAACGCTCGCCTCCTCCGGTCCGGCGATCCAGGGCCTCGAATACACCGGCAGCCGGACCTTCCTCGTCTACGGTTCCTGGCTGGGGTTGCCCGCCTTCAGTCTGCCGCTGCTGGAAGTGAACAGCCTCCCGCAGGGCATTCAGCTGATCGGCGTCCCGCACGGTGACGGCGCCTTGTGCGCCGTGGCGCATTGGCTCATGCGCGACTTTGCCTGAAACCCGTTAATTGAGCCGCAGATAAACGCAGATAAACACAGATCTACATATTCAAGAACCCTGAACTCCGATCTCCGAATCCCGAACATCGCTTAGTGGCCGCCGATGGACGCCGATACGTTTTCTCAAAAACCGCAAACCGCTTTATTTGGCCGCAGATAAACGCAGATATAAGTATTCAGGGTGCTCCCACCGCGGTTAAATGCCGGGGGTTTGGTGTACATCCGTGTTTATCTGTGTTTATCTGCGGCTAAAATTCGATCCACGTTTTACGCCTCACCAATATTATGCGCGCGCGCGAACGCTTGCCGCTCAGTCGAGCTTGAGCCAGCCGGGCAGCGCCTCGCAGCGACGCAGCCAGGCGTTGACTCCGGGATAGGGCTCGAGCGGAATTCGCCCCTCGGGTGCGCGCTTGACGTACGGGTAGCACGCGATATCGGCGACGGTGGGGCGGCCGAGCGCGAGCCATTCATGCTTGCCAAATTGGCTCTCCAGGATTTCCAGCGCCTTGCGCCCGTGCCCCTGGAACAGCTCCAGGCTTCCCGGTATGCCGTACACGATCACGCCCCGCGCCCATTGCAGCCCGAAGTAGATTTCGTTTTGCGCAAACGCCATCCAGTTCATCACCTCGGCCATCCCCAGCGGGTCCGTGGGCAGCCACTGCTCGCCGCCAAATTTCCGCGCCAGGTAGACGAGATGCGCCGTCGAGTCCCAGAACACCTTGCCTTCCACCTCCATGACGGGCACCTGGCCGCGCGGATTGAGCTTGAGAAACGCGGGAGACTTGTGCTCCCGGCTTGGCCAGTCCACGTAAACCTTCTCGTACGGAACTCCGAGAATGGACGCTAGAACCCGCACTTTGTACGAGTTGCCGGAGGCATCGGTAAGGTAGAGCTTCATGGCCAAATAAAGACAGTGATTCGTGAGTCGTGATTCTACTGTGAAACGCAAAGCCTTACCGCCAAGTGCGCGGAGGACGCAAAGGAATACTTATCGGTGTAAACCTTAAGGTCGCAGAGGAAACGCTAAGAGTGGCATAAAGGAATGTCAGTGGTCGGGCACGACACAGACTGTACGTTTCAACTCAATTCTGTAAGCCTTTGCGACCTTAGCGTTCTTTGCGGTAGAGCTCTTCTTTTCCTCCGCGGCCTTGGCGTCCTCCGTGGTCAGGCTCTAGCACACCGCCAGCTACAGCGCTGCGGCGACGGCGTCGCCCATCTCCGTCGTGCTTGCCTTGCCGCCCAGGTCACCGGTCAGGTGTTTCGCCTCCGCGATCACCTTGTCCATTGCCGCATCCATCAATTGAGCCGCGGCGGTGGCCTTGGGCTCCTTGTGCTTCCGGCCGAGCCACTCGAAGAGCATCTTGCCCGACATGATCATTGCGTAGGGGTTCGCAATATTCTGCCCCGCGATGTCGGGGGCCGAGCCGTGCGTCGCCTGGGCCATCGCATAGCGCTCGCCCATCACCAGCCCCGGCGCGAGCCCGAGGCCGCCGACGAGCCCAGCGCCTTCATCAGTGAGAATGTCACCGAACTGGTTGGTGGTCACCACCACATCGAAGCGCTGCGGGTTCATCACAAGCTTCATCGCGAAACCGTCGACCAGGATCTCCTCCAGCCTCACATCGGGAAAGTCCTCGGCGACCTTGCGGCACTCCTCCGCGAACATGCCGCAGCACAACTTGTACACCGACGCCTTGTGCACCGATGTGACGATCTTGCGCTTGCGGGTATTCGCGATCTCGAAGGCGGCGCGCGCCACCCGGTTGGCACCCTTGCGCGTGATGACGCGCATGCCGATTGAAATGTCGTCGTTGGGACGGAACTCCCCGCTGCCCGCGACCACGACGCCGCCCCCCTGCATGCCTTCCGTCGTCTCGCGCAGGAACACGATGTCCACGTCTTTGTGCACGGACGGGATGTTTGGATAAGACTTCACCGGCTTCACGTTGGCGTACATCTCGTACTTCTTGCGCAGCGGCGGGTTGATCCAGGTCGGGTCGTTCTTGGGGTAGGCATCGTGGCCGTGCGGCCCGAAGACCCAGCCATCGAGTTTGAATAGCGCATCCACGGTGCTCTGTGGACAGGTGTGCCCGTGCACCTCATGCCCCCGGACTCCCGTGAGCAGCTCCTGCCATTCGAGCTGCAGACCCGTCTTTGCCGCAGCCGCCTTCATCACCTTTACCGCCTCGGGCACAACCTCCGGCCCGATGTCGTCCCCCGCCACGATTCCCAGCTTCAAAGCCATCTTTCTCTCCTAACATAACCAAATTCAAACGCCTTACTGGCCCGGCCCAGGTCACTGGTCACCGGTGTCAGACTGCAGCGGCGATGGCGTCACCCATCTCGCTGGTGCTCGCGCGCCCGCCCAGGTCGCCTGTGAGGTGCTTTGCCTCGGCAATAACCCTGTCGACGGCCTCATCGATGCGCTGCGCCGCCGCGCTCGCCTTGGGCTCGTTGCGCTTCCTGCCGAGCCACTCGAACAGCATCTTCCCCGAGAGGATGAGGGCGTAGGGATTGGCGATGTTCTTCCCCGCAATGTCCGGCGCCGAACCGTGCGTGGCCTGCGCCATCGCCTGGTGCTCGCCAATGCAAAGGCCGGGCGCGAGCCCAAGCCCGCCGACGAGTCCGGCGCCCTGGTCAGTCAGGATGTCGCCAAACTGGTTGGTCGTGACGACCACATCGTACTGCCAGGGATTCATCATGAGCTTCATGGAGAAGCCGTCGACCAGCGCCTCGTCGTAAACCACCTCGGGAAACTCTTTCGCCGCCTTGCGGCATTCCTCCGCGAACATTCCGCACGCGAGGCGGTAGACCGGTTCCTTGTGCACCGCTGTCACCTTTTTCCTCTTGCGCGTGCGCGCGACCTCGAACGCCGCGAGCGCGACGCGCCTCGAGCCACGGCGCGTGATGACTCGGGACGCGATCGTAATCTCGTCGTTCGGCCGGAACTCGCCCGCGCCCGCAACCACCGTGTCGGAGGATTGCATGCCTTCGGTGACCTCGCGCAGAAAAACGATGTCCACGTCCTTGTGCAGGGACGGGACATTCGGATACGACTTCACGGGCTTGATGCTCGCGAAAAGCTCGAAGCGCTTGCGTATCGGCGGCATGATCCAGGTCGGGTCATTGCGCGGATAGGCGGCGTGACCGATCGGCCCGCACAACCAACCGTCGGTTTTCTCCAGCGCCGCGACGGTGACCTGAGGCATCGTGTGCCCGTGCTGCTCGTGACCGCGCTTGCCGATTGCCAGCTCCTGCCACTCGACCTCCAACCCGGTCTTTGCCGCAGCGGCCTTCATCACCTTGACGGCCTCGGGAACGACCTCCAGACCGATGTCGTCGCCGAGCAATATTCCGATCTTCAGCATTACCACGCTCCTTGTGCAAAATTGGGCACGAACAAAACACGATTCTCGACCGCCAAGGCTCCAAGCGAGCCGTTTATTGAACCGCCATGACGCCAAGAGAAACCAGATTCAGCGGATAAACGCGGATACACGCAGACGAAAACCCGGACGAGGCAAGGCTGCGTTTTCTTGTCGCCGTTCATCGGTGGTCAATATTTTTTCGGTTCTAGAGCCTGAGCAGCCGCGCGGCATTGTCGCTCAATACCAGGTTCCGCTCCTGCGCGGTGAGCCCCGGCACCCGCTCGACGAAATCGACCGGCTGCTCGTAACCCATGTCGAAATTGTAGTCGCTGCCCACGACGACGCGGTCGGCGCCAACCAGATCGATGAGGAAACGGATGATTCTCGGCTCGTGGCTGACCGTGTCGTAATAGAACCGCCGCAGGTACGCGCTGGCCGGCTGCTTCACATGCGCGAGCTCCTTTCTTACCGCGACGCCACGGTCGTAGCGGCCAATGAGCCACGGGAAGGTTCCTCCCGCATGCGGAAGCATGAAGTCGAGCCCGGGAAAAGCGTCCAGTACCCCGCCGAATATGAGCGATGCGGCCGCAATACCCGCCTCGTACGGATTGCCGCACAGATTGCGCATGTGGAAATTGCGCATCCGCTCGATGCCGAGCGGATTTACAGGATGCATGAAGATGGGCAGCCTCAGCTCCTCGCAGCGCCTGTAGACCGGCCACAGCGCCTTCTCGTCCACGTTCCTGCCCCCGACGTGCATCGCCATGTACACGGCCCGCATGCCGGGCAGCTTAGCGGCGCGGTCGAGTTCCTGCACGGCAAGATCCGGAGCTTGCAGCGGCAGCATGATAGTTCCCAGAAAACGGTCCGGGTGAGCGTTGTGCAGCGCCACGCAAGCGTCGTTGTACGCCTGCGAGAGCTTCAGTCCAAAAGCGGGGGGCGCCCAGTACACCATCGGGTTGGTGAGCGACAACGCGCGCACGTCCACCTTCGACTCGTTCATGCTCTTCAGGATGATGGCGGGCTCCACCATGTCGGGCCGAAAGACCGATTTGAGCGGCACCCCCGTGATGTCGATCATGGGGTGCCCTCTCTCGCTGCGGCCCATTCGGGCGCCATTTGCTTCGGCTTCTTTCAGCAGCAGGTCTATCCAGGGCTGCGGAAACCAGTGCGCATGCAGGTCTGTTACGGGCATTTCATTTTTCCTTCAGCTACGCGACCGGTCGCGGGTCACGTCGTTAGAGCCCGAGCAAGCGCCGCGCATTCCCTGCCAGAATCAGCTGCCGGTCCTGTTGCGTCAGCCCGGGCACCGATGCGACGAAATCGATCGGCTGCTCGCAGCTCATGTCCTGGTTGTAGTCGCTGCCCAGCACGACGCGATCGACACCGACCAGCTCGGTCAGGAATTTCAGGATGCGCGGGTGGTGGCTGACGGTGTCGTAGTAGAAGCGCCGCAGATAAGCGCTCGCCGGCTGCCGCATGTGCCTGAGCTCCTTCCTGACCTGGACGCCGCGGTCAAAACGCCCGATGAGCCAGGGGAAGACGCCTCCCGCCTGCGGCAGCATCACGACCAGCCGCGGGAAGGCGTCCAGCACCCCGCCGAAGACCAGCGAGGCCGCTGCCAGCCCGTTCTCGTACGTATTGCCGCACAGGTTGCGCATGAAGTGCGTGGCAATGCGCTCACCGCCGCATGGGTAGAGCGGGTGCAGGAAGATCGGAAGCCCAAGCGCCTCGCAACACTCGTACACCGGCCAGAACGCCTTGTCATCGAGATTCTTGCCGTTGATATGGGTTGCCAGGTACACGACCCTCAGGCCCGGGAGCTTCGCCGCGCGTTCGAGTTCCCGTGCCGCCAGCTCCGGCGCCTGCATCGGCAACTGAATGCTGCCGATGAACCGCTCCGGATGTGCCTGATGAACTGCGGTGCTTGCGTTGTTCCAAGTCTGTGCCAGCGTCAACCCGAACGACGCTGGTGCCCAGTAGACCATCGGATTGGTCAGCGAAAGAACGAAGGTCTCGATGCCGCGCCGATCCATCTCCGCCAGAATGAGCTCGGGCTCGACCATGAGGGGCGGCATCGCCGAGACCGGCTGCACTCCCGGCAGCGAAAAGACCGGGATACCCTTCTCGTTCCGGCCCATCCGCCCGCCATTGGCGGCGGCTTCCCGATCGAGAAGTGAAATGAATTCCTTCGGGTACCAGTGCGCGTGCGTGTCAATTGCCGCCACGCCGCCGCGCACCGTATCGCCCGCCCCGCCCGCCTGCATCAGGCCTTCTTCTTGGGCGCGGGAGCCGCTTTCACGGCGGCGGCAGCCCCGTCGCCGGCGATCCTGCCGAACACCAGGCCTGAGACGAGGCCCGTGCCCGCGGGGTAGTTGAAATAGAAAATCCCTCCCACCATCTCGCCGGCGGCGTAGAGACCGGGAATCGGCGCGTAGCCCAGATCGAGCACCTGTCCGGTTTCGTGGTTGATGCGCAGCCCGCCGAATGTGAACGTGATGCCGCAGGTCACGCCATAGGCCTCGAACGGCGGCGTATCGAGCGGGTTCGCCCAGTTCGACTTCGGCGGATCGATGCCCACGGTACAGCGCCCGTCCCTGACAGCATGATTGAACGGCACGTCCGTGCGCACGGCGGCGTTGTATTCCTTGATCGTTTTCAGAAACCCTTGGGGATCCACACCCTCAAGTTTTTCGGCAAGCTCTTCCAGCGTGTCGGCGGTAAACCGGGTCACGTTCCGGCCGCCGTACTCCTGTTTCAGGAGCGGCTTCGTCTTGGCGTCGAATAGCTGGTAGGCGTATTGCCCCGTCTGCCTCAGCACTTCCGCGCCGTACTTGGCGTAGGTGTAGTTGTAGAAATCCGCCCCTTCGTCCACGAAGCGTTTTCCCTCCGCGTTGATCATGACGGACAGCGGGTAGCTGTGCCGGTAGGGATCGTGCGACCGCTCCACCACGCCGAACTCCGGCGCGTGGCGCTCCCACGACACCGCGTGGCGGCCGGACCAGTTGCCGTAGGGGCAGGCGCCGATTTCAAGCGCCATCTTCAGGCCCTCGCCCATGTTGTGGCGCGTGCCGCGGACCTTGGCGAGTTCCCAGCCGGGACCCAGATAGCGCGTGCGCCACTCGGGATTCGACTCGAAACCACCGCAGGCGAGCACGACCGCGCGCGCCCGGTATTCGACCGGTTTGCCCTGGCGCCTCGCGCGCACGCCCAGCACGCGCTCGCCGTCATAGATCAGAGAGACCGCCCGCGTTTCGTAAAAGATCTCGATGCCTTTCTTGACGGCGGTCTTCGTCAGGTCTTCCACCAGGCCCGCGCCGCCGCCGTTCGCGGTGAGCGGGAACCGGCCGAAGAACACGCGCTTGCCATTGACGATGGCCGACTGCGAACCGTAGTTCGGCACGAAGCTCGCACCCTGGCTTCGCAGCCACATCATGCCCTCCAGGCTCTTCGTAATCAGTGCCTCGCTCAAGTCCGGATCGGTGCGGTAGCTCGTGACACGGTACAAGTCATCGTAAAACTCCTCGACTGTGTTGCTGTCCCAATCGGTGTTTTTCGCCTCGTCTTCCGGGATGTCGGTAATCTTCTTGAGATCCTCGACCGAGCTGTACGCAAAGCGCATCACTCCCCCGGCGAAACGGCTGTTGCCTCCGGATTCCTCCTCCGTTGCTGCTTCCAGCATGGCCACCGTCACACCGGCATCCCGCGCCGATAACGCCGCGCATAGCGCTGCGTTTCCCTTGCCCACGACCAACACGTCAAACTGTTGCACGGCTTTCATCCTCATTCGATTGAATTTCTGACGACGGCACCAAAACGCCCTCCGCGATTCCCCGCATCAGGCGCTGCTGCCGTGATTCTGAAGCCCTTCTTGTCTCGATTGCTGATGCCGCCCGGACTCGACCGCTTCCGGGCCGACGGAAACCTCAGGCGACACCTCCTTTTACCGCTTGCCTGACGGGCTTCGCGACGACGGCGGCCGGCTCGAGCAGGCGCGTGAACTCCCGCATCGAGCCCACTTGCTCCAATGACTCGATGCCGCTGCACACCGCCGCCACCGCTGGCGGGGCCAGGACGCGAGAAGCACAGTTTTCAAATTTGGCCTTCAGATACTCGGGCGGAATCGGGTTATCCGAAGTCCTGCCGAGCGGCCGGTCCACCTTCTCCGAGAACGTTCTCCCGTCCGTCAACGTCACTTTCACTTCCGCGTCGAACGGATCGTCATCCGCAAACGGCTTGCCGGTGTAAGGTGTCGCATGGACGCGCGGCAGCAACTCCCGCACCGCCGGATCGCGCCAGGCGTCGCCTTCGAAATGCTCGAGCACGACCTTGCCGTGCATCAGCGCGCGGGCCACGCAGTACTGCACGCTGAACTTGGCCGCCAGCACGCTGTCGGGATCGGGACGGTCGGTGTGCGCAAGCCCGCGCGCCGGCGTCCATGAATCGACGCGCGCCACCGTGCGCGTGTCGAACGGGCCGTGCCGGCGCACCAGGTTGAGCGCCGCCTCCACCGCCGCGTGCGTGCTGTAGCAGCAAGGGTAGAGCTTGTAGCTCGCACCCGGGGACGCGATCTCCCAATCCTTCCACCCCTCGAGGGCGCGCGCCGCGTCGTAATTACCCTCACCGTTGAAGACCTTGAAAAAACCCTGCTTGTGCTCGAATGCTTCAGGGTTGGCGGTATAGCCCTTGCGTGCGAGCAGCACCGCGAGCAGTCCGCCGCGCGCGCACTGGCCGGCATGCAATGGCTTGGTCATGGTGCCGAAGTTGGCTTTGATTCCCGCCGCATGGGACGCGGCGATCACGAGCGCAGTTTCCGTCTCGGCCGTCGTCAATCCAAGCAACCGCGCGCAGGCGGATGCCACTGCAAAAACGCCGATCGTCGCTGTCGGATGCCAGCCCCTCTCGGTGTGGTAGGGATTTACGCAGCGCCCGATACGCGCGCCTACTTCGTAACCGGCGGCATGCGCCAGCAGCACCTCGCGCCCGCTTGCCCCGAACGCCTCGCCTGCAGCAATCAGCGCAGGGACCATCACCGCTGACACGTGCCCGCCCAGATTCTTGGCCGTGTTGTCAAAATCAAGGGCATGCGCTGCCGTGCCGTTCACCAGCGCGGCATCGAGGGGACGCACACGCCGGGCGCTGCCGAAGACAAGACAGGGGCCCTCGCCGGACTGCAAGTCGAGCACATCCTCGACCAAGCGCGGCGCCTCCTCGAGGGAACCGGCCAACGTGACCCCCACCGTGTCGAGCACTGCAATCCTGCACCAGTAACCGACCTCCGGCGGAAGGGTTTCGTAAGACATCGCCGTAATGCGCTGTGCCAGCTGGCGTGCGAGAGTCATATTTCCTCCAGTGACTCCTCAATCACTCGTCCACTATTAGATTGCTCGAAAAAAAACGCCCGCTGCGAAGCCGGGCGTCGGCGGCTGTTGTTGGCGCACCGATAACGGTCACCCAATTTTGATGTTCGCCTCTTTGACAACCCTGCGCCATTTTTCGACCTGCTGCCGGAGAAACTTCGCAAATGATTCCGGAGATCCGCCGCCGGGCACCATTCCCTCATTGGACAGTCGTCGCTTCACATCGTCCAATTGCAATACCCTCGAAACTTCCTTGTTCCACCGCGCGAGGATGGGCTTGGGAAGGCCCCTGGGGCCCCAGAGGCCGTACCAATGCGTCACCTCGTAACCGGGCAGGGTCTCGCTGATGGCCGGCACGTCCGGCAGTGCGGGCGACCGCTGAGCAGTGGTCACACCGAGGGCGCGCAGCCGCCCCGCCTTCACATGGGGAATGCTCGGGACCATGCTGCTGAAGCTCAGCTGAATTTCCCCGGCAAGTAGAGCCCGCATGGTCGGGCCGCTGCCCTTGTACGGCACGTGGACGAAATCTACTTTGGACTCGAGCTTGAAAACTTCGCCTGCGAGGTGCCCGAGACCGCCCGTGCCGGCCGATCCGAAGTTAAGCTTGCCGGGATTGGCCTTGGCGTGCGCGATGAATTCCTTGACGCTCCTGGCCGGCACCGAGGGGTGCACCGACAGCACGAGCCCGGTCGTTCCAATGAGAGCAACCGGCTGGATGTCGCCGATCGGGTCGTAGCGCAGCTTGTACAGCGCGGCATTGGCGCCGTAGCTGCCCGAGACCATGATCAGCGTATAGCCGTCGGGGGTGGCGCGCACCACTATCTCCGCGCCAATAGAGCCACCCGCGCCCGGTCGATTGTCGACCACGACCGTCTGCCCGAGCGTCTCGGACATGCGCTGCGCGATCGCGCGAGCCTGTGTGTCGGTGCCGCCACCGGGCGAAAACGGGACGACCAGCCGGATTGGCTTGGTCGGATAACCCTGTGCCCAAGCGCCTGACGCGAAAATGGAGAGAAGCGCCGCGATAAACAACAATAGTCTGGTCTTCATGTTGCCCCCCTCAAAAGAGAACTCGCAGCCCGACGCGACCGGGACGTCTGTTTAAGTTCATATGATGGACGTCCTCGATTCGACGTCTCACTCGCTGCGACAGCTGCCACCTCGGGCAGGACTGGTCGCAGGTGTTACGTCACAAACCCGAGCATTACGGGACTACGTGGGGCGACAAGAATAACCCTGATGTTCCATCTCTGTCACGCGCCATGGAGCGCGTTCCGCGTAGTCCAGCTTATGGAAATGTTCGCTTCGGCCGGCGCCATCCGATGCAGTTTGTCTGGCAGCGCAGTGGGGCGATCTGATAAGCTCGCCGTGTCATTTTTTGGCGCTGGCCCAACCTCATCGGCCCCAATGGAGGGCAACTATGAAATACCGCAAGCAAGACGCGAAAGAATATGCGAAGACGGTCCTGAAGGGCGTATGGACCGCGCTGCCAACCACTTTCACCGCGAATGACCGGCTCGACGAGGCGGGCAATGCAGCGAACCTGGAGCACTGCATCTCCAAACTGAACCTCGACGGCCATTACTGCATCGGCAATGTCGGCGAGTTCTGGGCGATGACGAATGAAGAGCGCATGCGGGTCGTGGAAATCAACGTCGAGACCGCGAAGGGCCGGATACCGCTGATCGCGGGCTGCCACCACCAGAACCCTTATGAGGCGGTAAAGCTCGCTCAGCACGCGCAGTCTGCAGGCATCGATTTCGTCATCATCCTCACGCCTTTCATCGCGGCGCGCAATGACGACGCGGTCTTCGACTATTTCCGCCTGGTATGCGAGCGCGTGGATATCGGCATCGTGCTGTTCAACACCGAGCAGACCTACCCCATCTCGACGAAGCTCGCCAAGCGCCTCGCCACGCTGCCGAATATTTGCGGCTTCAAGCAGGGCGTGAGCAAGCCGCAGCCGACCACCGCGCTGCGCGACGCCATCGGCAAGGAGGTGGAAGTGAGCGTGGCCGATGAAGCCCCGTTTCTCTACAACCTCAGCGTGTGCGGCGATCGCTGGCTGTTGAATTACTGCCCGCATCTCTTCCAGGTTCCGGGCTACACGCCGGTCAACGATTACGCCCGCGCCGCGCTCAGCGGGGACATGAACAAGGCGACGGAGATTTGCCGCAGCTTGAACCCGCTGCGCTCGGTGCTCGCAAAATGGATTCCCGGTTATGGCGGCAGCGGCCGCATGGCCATTGCCGAGCAGAAATTCTGGATGGAATGCATCGGTATGGTGGGCGGCCCGGTGCGCGCGCCCTGCGCCGAGATGACCGAGCAGGCCAAGAAAGAGATGCTGGCGGATCTCGAGGCGACGGGACTCGTCGCCAAAGTGAAAGCCGGGGCCGGCAAGGCCCAGCAGCGCGCCGCTTAAGCGTTACCAGCCTTCGCCGCCACGACGAGGCGGTGGCGCCAGGCTGCCACTGCGCGCGGCGCGGCAGCCGAGATCTGAAACAAAAACGGGCCGTGCGCTTCCTGCTGCACGGCCCGAACGTCTCTCCCGATATCGTCGCCGGGAATCTCCCTCCCGGCTTCGTCTCGGCGCGCTAGGCTTAATGCGCTACTGCGCCGATGTCCTTCACCACCTTCGCCCAGCGATTGTGCTCGCTCAACCAGAACTTGCGGAAATCCGCAGGCGATGCGCTCGTAATGGCCGCGGCACTGGCCGTCCCGAGACGGCGCACGACTTCAGGATCCTTCATCGTGTTCACCACGGCCGGGAACAGCCGCTTGACCACTGCCTGCGGCGTGCCCTTCGGCACGTATATGCCCTGCCACGAGCCAACGACCAGGTCCGGGAACCCCGACTCCTTCATCGTCGGCACGTCGGGCGCTGCGCTCAAACGGTTCGGCGCGATGACCCCGATGGCCCGCAGCCTGCCGCTGCGTATGAACGGCAGCAGCGATGACGAGGTCAGAATCGTCATCTGAACTTCGCCCTGGACCACCCCTAGCGAGGCGCCGCCGGCGCCGCCTTTGTAGGCCACCATGACGACATTGATTCCGGCCTGCCGCATGAAGTACTCCATCGCCAGCCGCGAGTTGCTGCCCGCGCCGGAAGCGGAGAAGTTCAGCTTGCCGGGCCGCGCCTTCGCGTAATCGATAAACTCCTTGATCGTCTTGACCGGAAGCGAAGGGTGCACCACAACCATGCCCGGCACGTCGACGACCTGCGAGACGCCGATGAATGCCTGCAACGGTTTTACCTTGAACTTCGGAAACACCGAGGCATTGATCGCCATCGTCCCGATATTGCCCAGCAGGAACGTGTAACCATCAGGAGTCGCCTTCGCCGCCGTCTCGACCCCGACGTAGCCGGATGCACCGACGCGGTTTTCCACCACGATGTTCTGGCCCAGTTCTTCAGACAGCTTGGGCTGGATAATGCGCCCCACGAAGTCGGATGCGCCGCCCGGTTGAAACGGCACGATCATGCGCAATGGCCGCGAGGGATAGTCGCCCTGGGCCGCGAAAAGCGCTCCGGTAGCCAGCAACAATGCGCTGGCCACCGCGCCACGTAACACTGATAGCTTCATTGACTTTCTCCAAGAATATTATTGGGAATATCTTCCGCCGGCTTATCGCGAGGACAATCGGCACGAGGGAAGGACTTTCACTGCATTGGCACGCCAGCGCTTTTTCCGACCACACTGCGCTGGCGAAAATCCCTGCCGCGGGGCGTTATTGTGCACTGCCTGCCGCCTCAAGCGCAAACGCTGAGGGACTGCACAGCATTGCCGCTGGGACTGAGCCCAATCAGGACGCCTTGCGGGCATCCGCGGGCGCGGCAGCCACCGAAGCGCGCGCCACCTCGCCCGCATCCTTGAGTTTTGCGACATCCCAGCATAGACGAATCAGGTTCTCGGTCTCCAGCCGCGACAGAACCCCCTCGGCAAGTCCATGGAACTTCGCTTCGAGATCACCGTCGCTCATTGGCCGGTCGAGGCTCCCCACCGCGTGCTCGATGTATTGTTCGAGTGTCTGGCCGTTCTTGAGCTTTACGGTGACCCGGACCTGGTCTTCGTGCAGGCCCTGCTCCACGGTCGCGTTCACGCGCTCGCGCAATGCGACCGCGCGCGGGTCCCTCACTGCTTCGTCGCTGTACTGCGACTCCCCCGCCGCGCCGTGAATGATCGCCACCGCACAAGAGTGATACACGCTGAACTTGCCTTCCAGCCCGACCTGCGGGGCCTTCTTGCCAGTGAGCTCCAGCACCAGCGGATGGACCTTCAGATCGACGCGCTCGATGTCCTCGGCCTTCAGGTTGTAGTTCTTGCGCAGCTGGATGCAACCGTCAATCGCGGGATGCTCGACGATGCCGCAGGCGAATGGCTTGTAGGTGTTGAGCGCGATCTCCCAGGTCTCCCCGAGTCGCTTCGTAATCTCCTCGGGCTTGAACCGGGTGGAGAGCACGTTCGCGAAGCCGCGCTTGGCCTCGATGCCCTGGGACGAGCTCGTAAAATCCCGTTGCGCGAGCAGCGCCGCAAGCAGGCCGTTCCTGGCTGCGTTGCCGGGATGAAAAGGCTTGCACATCGTGCCGAACATCTCGCGCAGCCCGGACGACTGCGTCGCGGCAATGCCGAGCGCCCACACCATCTGCTGCTCGCTCAGGCCCAGCAGTCGCCCGGCGGCAGCAGCAGCCCCGAACACGCCAGCCGTCCCGGTAATGTGCCAGCCCACATCGTAATGCGGCGGATAGACGGAGTTGCCGATGCGGCATTCGGCTTCCACCCCGAGAATGAATGCGTGCAGGAATTCATCGCCGCGCACCGGCGTCCGCTCGGCGAGCGCCAGTATCGCCGAGGCCACGGGACCGCTGGGATGAATCACAGTCTTCAGGTGCGTATCGTCGAAATCGAAGGTGTGCGAGGTGATGCCATTCAGCAAGGCCGCCAGCATGATATCGACTTTGTCGCCGCGGCCAAGCACGGTCGCTTCGCGCGGACCCGAGAATTCCGAAAGCGCCGCCAGAGCATTTTCCACGGTCTCGTGGCGGCTCGCCCCAACCGCGCAGCCGACCCAATTCAGAAAAGACCGCGCGGCCTCGTGCCGCACCTTCTCCGGAATGTCCGCGTAACGGTGCTCTACGACAAATTTGGCAAGGGTGCGTGTGACTTCCATATTCTCAACCCCGTGAACGGTGAATCGTGAATGGTGAATGGCGAATTGACGGTGATGTGTGATGGACAACGCAAAGCGACGGACGGTTCAGTCCATTCATCATTCATCACTCGCTACCGGAGGTAGCGCTGCTCCCACTCCTCGACCTCCGACAGCTTGAGCGCTTCGTTGTATTCCTTGAACGTCAGCATGCGGTCGCGCGCGTTGGCGGTGCTGCCGTCGTGCTTGAGCACCTTTAACGCTTCGCGTATCCCGTAGCCCGCAGCGCAACGCCCGAGTCCGGGATAAATTGCGATCCGAAAGCCGATATCACCCAGCTCGGCGGCCGTAAGCTCTCCGAGCCTGCCCGACTCAGCGACGTTGACCAGGCACGGCGCGTCGATCTCGCCAGCGACGCGCTTCAGTATCTCGACGATGTCCGGGCTGCTGTTCAATTCCACGAAGACGACGTCGGCACCCGCCTTGCGATAGGCCTGGCCGCGGCGGATGGCCGCGTCGATGCCCTCGCCAGTGGCGGCGTCAGTGCGGGCGATGATCGCGAAATCCGGGTCGCGGCGAGCCGCGACGGCGGCCTCGATCTTGCCAACCGCTTCCTCGAGCGGCACCACCGGGCGCGAGCCGGGCAAGTGCCCGCATCGCTTTGGCGAAACCTGGTCTTCGAGATGGATCGCCGCCACGCCCGCACCCTCGAACTCCTGCACGGTGCGGCGCACATTGACAACATTGCCGTAACCGGTATCGGCGTCGCAGATGAGAGGGATCTCCACCGCCGACGCAACGCGGTGCGCATGTGAAGTGATCAGGGTCAGGTCCACCAGCCCGACGTCGGGACGCCCCAGCAGGCTGGCCGAGACGCCGTTGCCCGTCATGTAGACGGCTTCGAAGCCCGCCTGCTCCACCAGGCGCGCGCCGTACGCGTCGTAAATGCCCGGCGCGACGATCAGGCGCTTCGACGCCAGCAGCTCGCGCAGCCTTTTCCTCGGATTATTACCGCTCACTGCTCACCGCTCCCGCGCGTGCCCAAAAACCATTTTAGCCGCAGATAAACGCAGATAAACGCAGATCACATCATTCAAAACAACATCAAACCTGAACCCCAGAACTGCGAACCCAGAACGAGGTTTCTCAGACGCCGATGAACGCCGATCAGCACCGCTCAAAAAACGGTTCCCGGATAGGTTTGAATTTTTCATCTGCGTGTATCCGCGTTTATCTGCGGCTATATGCGATTTACAAACGGGTTCGTCCGCTCGCCACTCAAGTCGTTAAGCAGCGGCCTTGACGTCAAAGCGGTACTTGTCGAGCTTGGCGTCGTCGAGCGTCACCCCCAATCCGGGACCGCCGGGCAGCGCGATGCCGCCCGAAGACAGGTCGAGCTTGCGGGTCACGATGTCATCCGCCGTCTTGAGGGGACCAACGCACTCCAGCCCATCCACCACGTTCGCCGACGTCGCGGCCAGCATGATCTCAGCCATCGTGTTGACGCCGAGCCCGAAGCCATGACCGACGACGCAACGGATGCCTGCGGCCTCGGCAGTTGCGATCATGCGCCGCGTATTGAGAAAACCGCCCTGCTTCATGACCTTGACCTTCACGATATCGGCCGCATCCATCTTGATAATACGGATCAAGCTGGCGTGGTCGAGCACCGACTCGTCCGCCATGATCGGCACGCCGACCGCGTTTGCTTCTTTGCGCACGCGCGCCATGCCCGCCAGGTCGTGATCGGGCACCGGCTGCTCGAAGTGCTGCAGACGGAATGGGGCAACCATCTTTGCCAGCCTGATCGACGTCTCGGCATCGTAGCCCGCGTTGGCATCGATGCGCAGCTCGAAATCGGGACCAACGGCCTCGCGCACAGCCTCGACCCGGTCACGGTCGGCCTCGATGCCGCCGCCGACCTTGATCTTGGCCGAGCGAAAGCCCTTCTGCTTCCATCCCAGCGTTTCGCGGGCCGCCTCCTCCGGCGACAGAATGCCGATCCACGCGTTGAACAAAAGGCGCTCCTTCACCGCGCCGCCAAGATAGGTGTGTACCGACATGCCGGCCGCGCGCGCGGCGAGATCGACGCACGCCATCTCGATCGCCGCCTTGGAATCGAGGTAACCCTCCACCGCCGGCTCGATCGTCCCGAGAATCGCGTGGATATTGGTCGGATCCATGCCGATCAGCAGCGACGCGAATTTCGAGCGCAGCACCTCGAGATGACCGGAGACCTGCTCCTTTGAGTAGCCCGGCGTTGGATCGATGTTGCCGAGCCCGACGACACCTCCGGTGGCCGTAATTCGCACGACAGCGCTCTTCTGCACAGTCTTGGAGAGATACGCGTTCTTGTATTCGCCGACCAGCGGCACGGCGACTCCGAATACTTCGACTCGCTCTATCTTCATTTTTCGGTCCTGTTTCGTGAAACGCGACACGGAAAACGTGACACGGTATTCAAACGCACATTACGGGTCACTGGTCACCGGTCACTGGACACGCGTTCCAGCGTCCAGTCGGGATGCTTCTGCAGAAACGCGATCAGCCCGCCAGCGGCGAGAATCGCCTGAACCTCGGCCGGCAATGCCGCCACGGTGCGGGCGATCTTGCGTTGCGGCACGGCGACGCGTCCAGTGCCGACATCGACCTCGATCTCGTCGCCCTGGTCAATACCCGTAATGTCGCATTCGACCACAGGCAGACCGTTGTTGATGCAGTTCCGGAAAAATTGCCGGCCGAAAGACGCCGCGACGATCGCGGCCACGCCCATCGCTCGCATGATGTGCACCGCCTGCTCGCGCGAGGAATTGATCCCGAAGTTCTTGCCGGCGACGATGACGTCGCCCGCTTTGAAACGGGCCGGAAAATCGGGCACGAGCTGCTCGAAGGCGTGCTGCGCGATGTAGGCGTTGTCCTTGCCCGGCAGGTATTTGCTCGAGCAATGCAAATCGGTATTGATGTCGTCACCGAGCACGTGTGCCCGGCCGCGAATGACAGTGCTCATGTCATATCCCCGTTATCCTCAGCCACGGAATCACACGGAAATACACGGAAATACACGGAAAAGAGTCTGAACCGAAAAGTTGATTGCGACAGGGTATTGTCCGTGTGGTTCCGTGTGGTTCCGTGGTTAATTGACCTTTACGCTGCAGCTCTTTCCGAGCGCCAAGTGCCACCGGCGACTTCGCGCGGATCGGTGATGAAGCCGGTCAGCGCGGATGCCGCCACCGTCGCCGCAGAGCCCAACCAGATATCCGATTTCGCGTTGCCAAGGCGCCCCTTGAAGTTGCGGTTTGCGCTCGAGATCACGACGTCGTCGTCGCCCGTGATCAGGTGACCGGTGATGTTGACGCAGGTTCCGCAGCCCGCGGCCTCCACCGACGCCCCGGCCGCAGTGAGCGCCTCGACAATTCCCTCGCGCGCGGCCGCAAGCCACACCTGCCGCGAGGCGGGGGTGACGATCATCCGCACCCCTTTGGCAATGCGCTTGCCCTTCAGAATTGCCGCGGCCTGGCGCAAGTCGTCCAGCCGGCCGTTGGTGCAGGTCCCGACAAGCGCAAACTGTATTTTCTGCTTCTCGACTTCCGTCACGCTCACCACGTCGTCGATCCGGTGCCGGCGCGCCACCTGTGGCGCGAGCCGCGATGCGTCAATGTCGATGCGCTCGCAGTAGCGCGCGTCCGCATCGGCAGCGACCGGACGCGGTGGACGCGCGCCGCGCGCCTTGAGCCAGGCGAAGGTTTTCTCGTCCGCCTCCAGAAGCGCCGCCTTCGCGCCAAGCTCTGCAGCGTGATTTGCGAGCGTCATGCGGTCGTCCACATCCATCGCCGCGACGGCGCTACCACGGTATTCGATGGCGCGGTAATTTGCCCCCTCGGCACCCAGGCGTCCCAGCAGCGTAAGCGTCACGTCTTTCGCCCACACCCCCGGCTGCAGCTGGCCCTTAAGCTCCACGCTGATCGTCTCGGGGACCCGGAACCAGAGCTTGCCGGTCATCATCACGGCCGAGAGATCGGTGCCCTCGATGCCGCAACCGAAGGCGTTGAACGCCCCGTATGTCGTCGAGTGCGTGTCGGTGCCCACCACCACGTCACCGCAGGTGAAATGCCCGCCCTCGGGCAGGACCTGGTGGCAGATGCCGTCGCCCACATCGTACAAAACCGCCCCGTGTGCATCGGCAAATTCACGCATCGCGCGATGGGTGTTGGCGGCCTCGGGATGGGGCGGAGGAGAATAGTGGTCAAGAACAAAAGCGGTGCGCGAGGCAAACGGCAGCTGGCCGGCGCCGAGCTTCTCGACCATTTTCAGCGCGTTGCCCGCACGCGCGTCGTGCAGCATCGCGAAATCTACCTCCGCGACGACGACATCGCCCGCTCCTACCGTCTTGCCGCCGGCGTGATGGCCGAGAATCTTTTCGGCGATAGTCGAACCCATTGATCTCCTCTTGGATACGCGGCGCGCCGCAGCGCCGGGCCGCCAATTGTATCAGCCCCGGCGGCGGCGGCCGGCGGCGAGCGCGTCGCGCAACACGTAAGGCAGAATGCCGCCATGCTGGAAATACTCCAGCTCGCGCGGGGTATCGATGCGCACCCTCACGGGAATGCGTTGCGCCGCGCCGCTCGCGCGGTGAGCCATCAACTCCATGTCCTGCAGCGGCTCGAGCCCCTGCCCGAGCCCGACGAGGTCGAAGGTCTCGGTGCCATCGATACCAAGGCGCTCCGCGCTGTCTCCCTCGCGAAACTCCAGAGGCAGCACGCCCATGCCCACGAGATTGGAGCGGTGAATGCGCTCGAAGCTCTGCGCAAGCACGGCGCGCACGCCGAGCAGCGCGGGCCCTTTCGCGGCCCAGTCGCGAGACGAGCCGGCACCGTAGTCGCGGCCGGCGATCACGATAAGCGGGACGCCGCGGGCGCGATAAACCTCGGCCGCGTCGTAAATCGGGAGCACCTTGCCCTCCGGCTGCAACCGCGTGAAGGCGCCCTGCTGCCCCGCTACCAGCTTGTTCTTAAGCCGCGCCGACCCGAACGTCGAGCGCACACCGACCTCGTGATTGCCACGGCGGCTGACATAGCTTTGAAAATCGGCGGGCCTCAGGCCGCGTTCGGTGAGATAACGCCCCGTCGGACTGTCGAGGGGAATCGCGCCTGACGGCGACATATGGTCCGTCGTCACCATGTCGCCGAGCATCGCGAGCACGCGCATCCCCTTGAGGTCACGCATCGGGGCGGGCTGCGCACCGACGCCATCGAAGAAAGGCGGGCGCCGCAGGAACGTGCTGTCGGACTGCCAGGGAAACAGCGGCGGCGCATCGCCGCGCAGCGCCCGCCACTCCGGCGCGCCTTCGAACAGCCCTTCGTAGCTGCTGCGATAGAGGTCGGCGCTCACGCACGCAGCCAGCGTTTTCGCAACTTCCTCCGGGTCCGGCCACACGTCCTTCAGGTGGACCGGTTCGCCGCCGGCGCCGCTGCCGAGCGGCTCCGTCGAGAGATCGCGCGACATCGTGCCGGCAATCGCATAAGCCACGACGAGCGGCGGCGAGGCGAGATAAGCAGCCTGCGCCAGCGGATGCACCCTGCCCTCGAAATTCCGGTTTCCGGAGAGCACCGCGACGGAGACCAGCTCGCCGCGTGTCACCGCTCCCTCGATCTCCGGCGCGAGCGGCCCTGAGTTGCCATTGCACGTCGTGCAGCCGAACCCGACCAGGTGAAAGCCCAGCTTCTCGAGAGGAGCAACCAGACCCGCGCGTTCGAGATAGGCCATGACCACTTTCGAGCCCGGCGCAAGGGATGTTTTCACCCAGGGCTTGGACGCAAGCCCACGTGAGACGGCATTGCGCGCGAGCAACCCCGCCGCAATCATGTTCGCCGGATTCGAGGTGTTGGTGCAGCTCGTGATGGCCGCGATCACCACGTCGCCATCGCCCAGCTTGTAGTCGCGCCCCTCGACCGGGGCGCGCCTCGTCGGCTCCGCGCGCCCGTCGCGCGCAAGCGACGATACCGCATCCTTGAACCGCGCAGCCGCCTGCTCCAGGGGAACGCGATCCTGAGGACGACGCGGGCCCGCGATGCAGCGCTCGACGCGCGCGAGGTCGAGGTCAACCACCACGTCGAAGCGCAGCGCCGGCGTTGCGCCATCGCGCCACAGGCCTTGCCGCTGCGTATAGGCACGGGCGAGCGCGACCGTCTCGGCGTCGCGGCCTGTCAGCGCCAGATAGTCGAGGCACTTCTCATCGAGAGGAAAGAATACGCAGGTGGCGCCGTACTCCGGTGCCATGTTGGAAACGGTCACGCGGTCCGCGACCGGAAAGGCGTCGAGCCCCGGCCCGAAGAACTCGACAAACTTGCCGACGACGCCGTGGCGGCGCAGCAACTCCGTGATGGTCAAGACGAGATCGGTGGCAGTTGCGCCGAGCGGCAACGCGCCGGAGACGCGCACGCCGACCACTTCCGGCACGCGCAGCGGCAGCGGATGCCCAAGCATCGCGGCCTCCGCCTCGATGCCGCCGACGCCCCACCCCACCACACCGATACCGTTCACCATCGGCGTATGACTGTCGTTGCAAATCACGGTATCGGGGTACGCCATGCAGCCCCCGTCAGCAGGCGCGCTCCACACGACGCGAGCGAACCGCTCGACATTCAACTGATGCACGATGCCGCTGTCCGGCGGCACGACCCGGACATTGCGGAACGCGCCCTGGCACCAGGCCAGGAACGCAAAGCGCTCGCGATTGCGGGCGTACTCGATCTCGATATTGCGCCGTGCCGCATCCGGGGCACCCGCCACATCAGCGACGAGCGAATGGTCGATCACGAAATCGACCGGAATCCGCGGATTCACGGTCAGCGGATCGCCGCCTGCAGCGGCGATGGCGTCACGCAGGGCGGCGAGGTCCACCATGGCGGGAACGCCCAGCCCATCCTGCAGCAGGACGCGGGCGGGCCGGAACGGAATTTCAAAACCGCGCTCCCCGCGGGCGATCGCCTCCAGCATGCCCGGCGCGACATCGGGCTCGCCGGCATGCCGCAGGAGATTTTCAGCAAGGATGCGCAACGAAAACGGCAGCGTATCGAACCCTGGCATTTCCGCTTGCGCGGCAAGCTTCGGCAGGCTGTGATAACAGTAAGCCGTGCCGTCCACATCGAACTGGTCTAATGTTGCGCGCTGCAGGTCGGTCATACCGCTATCTTCTCGAGAAGGCCGACCAGGATGCGGGCCGCCACTCGCCATGAGGCCGGAAGCGCTTCTATTCCAGAGATGTTCATAATCGCGAGCCGGTTGGCGGCACAGGCAGGGAAGCGCGAGGTTACCCGCTGGTATTTCATCCGGTCAACCACCGCGCGTCGCGCTGGCAACGCAGCGCGAGATGTGGTATCAGATGTGGTATCCAGCACCCCTTTCCCGCAGGAAGCTACGGTATGTCTTCAACCCAAAATGAATCCCTCACCGGCTACGTTGCACAATTCTTAACGACCACACGGGCGGGCGACATCCCGAAGGACGTTATGCGCCTCGGCAAGCGCTCGATCCTGGACGGCCTCGGCCTGGCGCTCGCCGGCAACGCGGCCGAATCCGGTCACATCGTGCGCCAGTATTTGCGCACCCTTGGCTGCGCGACCGACCGCGGCTGCACGGTCATCGGAACGGCGCTCAAGTTGCCGCCGCGCTTTGCAGCCTTTGCCAACGGCATCGCGATCCACGCCGACGACTACGACGACACGCAGCTGGCGGTCGCGAAGGATCGCGTGTATGGCCTGCTCACGCATCCTACTGCGCCCGCGTTGCCCCCGGTGCTCGCGCTGGCTGAGCGCGACGGCCGTTCCGGCCTCGATATGCTGACGGCCTATCAGCTCGCCGTCGAGGTCGAAACCAAGGTCTCCGAGGCAATCAATCCGCGGCACTACGACCATGGGTTCCATTCGACCGCAACGATTGGCACGATCGCTGCGGCCGCCGGCGCGGCGCGGATGTTGCGCCTCAACCATGAGGAGACGCGCCGCGCGCTCGGCATCGCGGCAAGCCAGGCGGCTGGCCTGCGCGAGAACTTCGGCACAATGACCAAGCCTTTCCACCCCGGGCGCTCCTGCGAGAGCGGGATCGTGGCCGTGGATTTCGCGCGACTCGGGTGGACCGCCACCCCGATCGTGCTTGAAGCCGGGCGCGGATTCTTCAAGGCGGCTGGCGGGGGCTACGATCCGGCCGCAATCGAGGGCAAGCTCGGTCATCCCTGGTCGTTTGCTTTCCCCGGGGTCTCGATCAAGCCGCACCCGAGCGGATCCCTGACGCACCCAGGCATGGGCCTCATGCTGGATCTCATCCGGCAGTACGACATCCGCCCTGCGCAGGTAGCCAGGGTCAAGGTCGGCACCAACCGGCACATGCCCAATGCGCTCATCCACCACCGGCCGAAGAACGAGCTGCAGGCCAAGTTCAGCATGGAATTCTGCATGGCCATCCTGCTGCTGGAGCGAAAGGCCGGGCTCGCTGAATTCACGGACAAGACGGTCAACCGCCGCGATGTGCAGGCCATGATCGAAAAAGTTGACTTCGGCGTGAATCCGATTGCTGAAGCCGCAGGTTATGAAAAAATGACGACCCTCATCGACATCGAGCTGACCGACGGCCGGACCTTGAGCGGACGGGCCGATTTCGGCAAGGGCAGCCCGGCCAACCCGATGAGCGACCAGGAACTGGCGGACAAATTCCGCGAATGCGCAGCCTGGGGAAAGCTTCCGAAAGCGAGCGCAGAGAAGATCGTGGAAATGGTGTTTGATCTCGAGAAGCTGAAGAACGTGCGCGAGCTCACCCGCCTTCTTGCCGTCGGCGGTTCGCGTCGCGTCGCAAAGAAGAAGACGCGCAAGCGCCGCTAGCCGGACTCCGGCCCGATCGTAGATCAACGACAAGACCTCATTAGCCGCAGATAAACGCGGATAAACGCAGATTCTTATTAGCAGAGAACACAAATCAGCGAAAAAACTATTTTGCTGCTAATGGAAGGGCGCGTAATCTGTTCGTAGTTGGTTTTCCGATTTTCGTTCTTTTAATTTTTTGGTTCGGATTCATCTGCGTTTATCGGCGTTCACCGGCGGCGGCGCCCAAAATCAGAAGGCAGAAGGCAGAAGGCAGAACGGTTTTTGTTTAAGTAAATCGGCGTTCATCGGCGTCTATCGGCGGCTAATTCTTGGCCTTAAACGGGTTTTCCGATTCACGATTTACGATTCACGGATCTTAGAGAGTTTATCGGCGGCTAGATACGACTTGCGAGCGCCTCTCACCACTCACGTACTATGAACAAGCCCCTGATAGGCCTGATGCTCGGGGATATGACCGGCATCGGGCCCGAGGTCTCGGCCAAGCTGCTGGCCTCCGGAAAGCCCGCCGAGTTTGCGCGCGTCATCGTGATCGGAGACGCGCGCGTGCTCGAGCTGGGCATGCGCGATGCCGGCGTCAAGCTGGGCTATCAGACGTATTCCGGCGTGGACGAAGTGCGCTGGCCGGCAGAAACGCTGCCCGTGGTGGATCTGGGAAATATCGACCCGTCGCGCATCGGGCGCGGCGAAGTTTCGGCGGAGTCAGGCCGCCTGACCGGCGAGACGCTCAAGCTCATGATCGATCTTGCGCTGTCGCGCAAAATCGACGGCATATGCTTTGCGCCGCTCAACAAGATGGCGCTGCACCGGGGCGGGTGGAATTTTCCCGACGAGCACCGGATGTTTGCAGAGCTCACCGGCCATACCGGAGTATTCGGCGAAATGAACGTGATTCCCGAATTCGCCACGTTTCGGGTCACGTCGCATGTCGCGCTGAGAAAAGCGCTCGACTTGATCACGCCGCAGCGTATTGATGACGTGGTTCAGCTCGCCCACCGCACCTTGCGCGCGATGGGCCATTCCGCTCCGCGCATCGCCGTCGCGGCGCTGAATCCCCACGGCGGAGAGAACGGGCTCTTCGGTGACGAGGAGATTCGCATTATTCGTCCGGCGGTCGAGAAACTACGTTCTGCGGGTGTCGGCGTGACCGGCCCCGTCCCCGCCGACACACTCTTCTTGCGGGCCAAGCGCGGCGAGTTCGACGGCGTCGTGATGATGTACCACGATCAGGGCCAGATCGCGACAAAGCTGCTGGGGTTCAGCAAAGGCGTCACGGTCACGGCGGGTATGGATACCGTCTTCGCCACGCCGGCCCACGGCACGGCATTTGATATCGTCGGCCAGGGCAAGGCCGATCCGGGCGGGCTCGAGTACGCGTTACGGCTCGCGGCAAAGCTCGCCACCGCCCGAAAGTCCGTGAATCGTGAACCGTAAAACGCGAAACGGAAAACTCAACCGCAGATAAGCACAGATCAGAATTCAGACTGCCCCAACTGCGTACATGTTGGGTCAATTTGGCGGCCACGGGTGACCGGTCACTGGTCACCGCAGTCATGGCCGCCGAGAGAAGCAGAACGCGTTTCACGACAGGTTTTTGACTGTTTTTCCACTCACCACTCATCAATCACGGTCCCGAACATGTTCAATCCCTTCAAGCAACTCGAACTGATCAAGGCGGAGGTCTATACCTCCATTCCAAAAAAGTTCCGCAACAAGAGCCGCAGCGCCTGGTCCGACCCGAACCGCCAGGGCGCGGAGGTTGAGTGCTTTCTCGAGGCCCCGTCTTTCGACCGGGAGGGCAACCTGTGGTGTGTGGACATTCCCTTTGGCCGCGTATTCCGGGTTTCGCCAAAGAAGGAGTGGGAGCTCGTCGTCCAGTACGACGGCTGGCCGAACGGCCTGAAGTTCCACAAGGATGGCCGCGCGTTCATCGCCGATTACAAGAAGGGGCTCCTGGTCCTCGATCCCAAGACCGGCAAGCTCGAGCCCATCCTCGAAACCGCCTTCAGCGAGGGCTTCAAGGGCCTCAACGATCTCCACTTCGCCTCGAACGGCGATCTCTATTTCACGGATCAGGGCCAGACCGGCATTGTCGATCCCACGGGACGCGTCTTCCGGCTGCGGCCGGATGGCACACTCGATCGTCTCGCGAGCAACGTTCCGAGTCCGAACGGCATCACGCTGTCCACAACCGAGAAACATTGCTACGTCGGAGTGACACGATCGCAGCAGGTGTGGCGGCTGCCGATCATGGCCGATGGCAACGTGTCCAAGACCGGCGTGGCGATCCAGCTATCGGGCGGCGTCGCGGGCCCGGACGGCATCGAGATGGACGGGGAGAATGGATTGCTCGTCTGCCAGCTGGGCGTGGGCATCTGGCGCTTCGACGCCAACATGCTGCCAACGCATCTCGTCCATGCCGAGGGCTCGCACCATCACCACCTCGACAATGTCGCGTTCGGCGGCCCGGACTTCAAGACGATCTACATCACCGAGGCGCTCACGGGCGACATCCTGACGGCGAAGATGCCGGTTGCCGGCAAGAAGCTCTACGGCCTCAGCTGAGAAGCGTGACCAGTGACCCGTGACCAGTAAAGCAGGAGGATTTTTGAGCCATATCTGCGTTCATCCGCGTTTATCTGCGGTTAAATTTGTTACTGATTTATTCGGGTCACGCGTCACGGTTTCTCGATCGGCAGGTCGCCGCGCGCTGACCACTCGTGCCACGACCCGATGTAGTTTCGCACCTTCGGCAGCCCGGCACTGAGCAGTGCATAGTAGGTGTTCGCCGAACGCGCGCCGCGATGACAGTACGGGACGAGCTCTGAGTCCGGATCCACGCCGCGCTGCGCGAGCAGCGCCCGGATCGCATCACGCGATTTGTATCTGCCACCCTCGAGAAACTCGGTCCATTCGATCCATACGGATCCCGGAATACAGCCGCGCCGCGCGCAACAGGCCGTGTTATCCGAACCTGCGTGCTCGTTCGCGTTCCGCACATCGAGCAACGTCAGCCCCGGCTGGCCAAGACGCGCCGCGATCTCGTCGCAGCCAATGACGAGCTCCGCGCGCTCGCGGACCCTCAAGGCGACGGTCCAGTCCCCCGCCCGCTCCTGGCTTAACTGGCACCCCGCTGCGCGCCACGCCGTCAGGCCGCCGTGGAGCATTTGCACGCGCGGGTGGCCGACATACTGCAGGATCCAGACGTCACGCGCCGCGCGCATGCCGGTCTCTTCTTCGTATATGACGATGGGGCGGAATTTTGAAACGCCGGCGGCGGCGTAGCGTCGCGCCATGTCCTGCGCAAATTCTGCAAGGCCGGCCGCGCGCGTATCAAGCGCGAAAATGTCGTACGTGCTGAAGTTCACCGCGCCCGGAATGTGCCCTTGGGCATATTCCTGGGCCTTGCGCGCATCGATAATCAGGACCTCATCCTGACGCGCCAGGCTCTCCAGGTCGCGGGGCTCTATCAGTACGTCCATACACTGTGATGGTGATGAATACTGGTGATGACAAATGGTGATGAAAAATGGTGATAAGGGGCTCCAACTCGTCTTGCCAACACTCGGTTTTCATCACCAGCATCCATCACCAGTACTCATCACCATTTGGAGAATAGAGAGGCTCAAGCCCTCAGAAAATCCGAAAGTGCCCGATAGGTCTCCTCCGGCGCCTGCTCCTGCGGGTAGTGCCCGGCAGGCAGCGCCTCGAAGCCCGCGATGTTCGCGGCGTACTGCGGCCAGACTTCACGGGGCTTGAAGTGCTGCTCGACGTGGGATTTCGCGCCCCACAGCACGAGGACCGGGCAGCGGATCCTGTTTCCCGCCTCGAAGTCCTTTGTGTCCATCTCGAAATCGATCGTCGCGGCCGCCCGATAGTCCTCGCACACGCCGTGGATCTGCTCCGGCGTGCAGCAGCGGATGTACTCGGCCACCGCTTCGGGCTCGAGCCCGCCTTGCCCGTGCATGTGCTTCTCGAGCTTTTTCTTCATGTAGTACTCGAGATTCGAGGAGAGCAGCCGCTCCGGAAAATCGTACGGCTGCGCCATGAACATCCAGTGATAGGAATGCAGCGCCCAGCCGCGCGGAAAGGCCGTCCACACGTGATGCGTCGGCACGATGTCGATGCTGGCGAACTTGCGCACCCGGTCGGGATGGTTGAGCGCCATGCGAAACGCCGTGCGCGCGCCGCGATCGTGCCCGACCAGGAAAAACTCCTTGAAGCCGAAATGCTCCATGACCTCGACCTGGTCCAGGCCCATGCGCTGAAAAGTATAGTTGCTGTGGTCGGGCCTGCCGCGAGGCTTTGAGCTGTCGCCGTAGCCGCGCAGGTCCGTGGCAACCACCGTATAGTGCTCGGCGAGCCGCGGCGCGATCTTGTGCCAGGTGACGTGTGTCAGGGGGTTGCCGTGGACCAACAGCAGACCGGGGCCCTTACCGCCACGGCGCCCCACGATCCGGACTTCCGGATCGCTCGTCTGCACTTCGAATCGTTCGAATCCTTCGTACATGATGAAGTTCTACTCGTGTTGTTATATAAAAAGCCCGTGAGCGACGACCTGGGTCATGATTTGCGCGCCTTCGCGGCGACCGCGCGCAAGGCATCGATCAATTCACTGTCGTTGGCGTCTCCCATCCCAACGTCGACCATCTGGCTGAAGACCGCCACGGCCGCGTTGCCGACGAGCGACTGGCGCCCCATCTTCTCGGCCAGGCGCACGCCGTACTGCGCATCTTTCAGGCGTCCGCGCCCCGAGAAGGCGACCGCCTGGCCCTTCTTGCCATCCGCCATCGTGGCCGAGTGCAGCGTGACATGGCGGCTTCCAGTATATCCAGTAGCGAAACCTTCCGCGGCAGCGTGCAAATCGATGCCAGCCGCCTCGCACTGCGCCATGGCTTCTCCTACCGATGCTACCTGAATCACGCCGAGAAGGTTGTAGATCAGCTTGAAGGCGGTGCCGGCGCCAACGCCGCCGAAATGAAAGATCTTCGTGCTGAATGCTTCCAGCAGCGGCCGCACCGCTTCCAGATCGGCCGGCGTTGCGCCCGCGAACACGCGCAGCTTGCCGGCCTCCGCATCGTGAGGGCGGCCGGCTACGGGACAGTCAACATAGCGCACGCCCTTCTTCGATGCCAGAGCGGCAAGCTCCATCACCCAGTCGTGAGACAGGGTAGAGCACTCGACGACGATCGTCGATGGAGGCAGAGCCGCGGCCAGCACGCCGTCGGACCCGGTCCAGACCGCGCGGGACGCCTCATCGTTGGTAACCGAAGAAAAAACGACTTCCGCGCCCTGCGCCGCCTCGCGCGGACTGTCCGCGATGACTGCGCCTGCCTCCCGCGCGCGGCGCGTTTTTTCCACACTGCGGTTGTACGCCGTAACCGCATGCCCCGCGGCGAGCAACCGCAGAATGATGGCGCCGCCCATAGCGCCCACGCCGATCCAGGCGATTTTTGCCATGCTTATGCCTCCCGATGCTCTTGCGCCGCCGACCGAGAGATCAGCGGTCTCTGTTAGCCATAAAAAAAAGCAGCTCCGTTCCGCGGGCAGCTTACTGAACGATCCCCAGTCCCTCGAGCGCCAGCCCGTAGCCAAGCAGATCATTCATCGGGCGGCGCAGATACTCGTTCAAGATGACACGAGTGTAGCGCCGGTTGATCACCGGCTGCTGGAGAATCTGGCGCGCCAGCTCCCAGGCACGGGACATGAGCTGCTCGCGCGGCAGCACCTCGTTCACGAGACCGAACCCAAGCGCCTCTTTCGCCGACAGCAGCTGCGCCGTCAGCAGGAAATAACGGGCGCGGTTAAGCCCCATCAGCATCGGAAATACGACGTGAACGCCGTCGCCCGGCACCATGCCGCCACGGAAATGCGCCGAATCCTGGAACGCCGCCTGCTCGGCAGCGAGGACTATGTCGCACATGAGCGGGACTTCGGGGTGGCGCAGCGCCGGCCCGTTGACCGCCGCGATCATCGGCACCTCGATCGCCAGCATGTTCATCGTGAAGCGCTTGGCTTCGCTGCCGAGCTTCATCCACTGCTCGGGCGTCAGCTTGGGCACCGCCCGGCCGACCGATGAGGCTACAGCTGGCCCGGAGAACTCCTCGCCAGTGCCGGTGAGGATGATGACCTGGTTATCAGGATCCCGGCTCACGTCCAAAAACGCCTGCTCCATTTCCGCGTGCGGCACCGGGCCGAAACGCTGCGAGCCGCCGTTCGTGTGCAGCGTCATCTCCAGGATGCCCTCCTCCCGCCGGAAGCGGATGGTCTCGAACTTCTGCGCGTAATCGTCCAATTTCGTCATGTGCAGTCCCCGTAGGTGAACGGAAAAATAAAAACGTGCAAGCGATTAAGGCCGCCGGTTATGGTGTAAGAGCGCCCCGAGCAGCCATTGCGAAAAACGGGAACCGGGTCAGGGGCTCTAAGACCTCGTCCGGCGCACCTTCTCCAGCGAATCATCGAAGAGCGTGATCGGCGGATACGCTTCGGGATCGGTCATTACGTCTATGATGGTTGTCTCTGGAACCGCAAGCGCGGCGCGCACGGCGTCGAGATAGTCGCCCGGCCGCTCGATCCGGATTCCGCGGCAACCGCAGGCTCGCGCGATCTGCGCGTGATCGACCGGCGCAAACACGCAGCCGCCGGTGTGACGGCCGAATTTCACGTCCTCCGCATCTTTCTGGTACGCGAGCACGCCATTGTTCAGCACCGTTACGACCACCGGTGTCCGCGTGCGGCGCGCCGTTTCCATTTCGGACCACACGTGCGCAAAGGCGCCGTCACCGGCCACGCATAACACCGGGCTCTCCGGCCGTGCCACCCGGGCCCCCAGCGCCATCGGCAGCCCCCAGCCGAGACCGGCCATGCCGCGCGGGGTCAGGAAACGCATTCCAGGAACGAGCGCGCGCAGATAGGACGCGACCCATACGGTCGAATAGCTCGCGTCGGCCACGACAATGGCATCCGGAGTGAGAACCTGTTGCAGGTCGGCCATGAGCCGCTCGGGCCGAATCGGAACCGCATCCGAGCGCAGCAGAGACGCGATCTCTTTCGCGTGACGCTCGCGTGCCGCTGCGATTTGCCCCGCCACCGCCGCCGCCGGCTTGCGCCGTCCGCGCAGGCGCTGCGCAAGCGCCGCCAGCGTCAGCTTGGCGTCTCCCACCAGGCGCAAGCCTTCGTAATTGCGTCCGACCTCGGAATGGTCGATGTCGAGATGGATGAAGCGCGCTCGCGGCGGAAACAGTGTCCAGGAATCCGTGCCGTTCTGGGCCGTGCGGGTCCCGACCAGCAGCACCACGTCGGCTTTATCGACCAGCGACTTCAGATAGCGCCCGGGCGAGAGCCGGCCGAGCGTGTTGCCGCCCACCCCGAGCGACAGCGGATGCTCCTCGCTCACCGCGCCCTTTCCCATGACGGTGGTCATGACCGGCAAGTGCGCCTGCTCCTGGAGCGCCGCGAGCTCGGCCGCTGCACCCGAGAGATGCACACCGCCGCCCGCCATCACGATGGGGTTTTGCGCCGTCGCGATGAGCTCGGCTGCAGCCTCGATCTGCGCGGGATCGGCGCTCACCCGGTCGAGAGGAAAATGGCCGAGGCAGGCCCGACGCCGGCCGAAACCCGTGGCCGGTTCCTTCAGGAGGTCCGCCGGCAACAGCAGCACGGCGGGACCCGGGCGGCCACCCGTTGCAGCAGCAAAGGCCATGTCCACGTAGTCTTCGATGCGCCCCGCTTCGGTGACCCGGCGCACCCACTTCGTGCAGCCTTGAAACAACGCGACGTGGTCGAGCTCCTGGAATGCATTGCGGTCAGCCGTGGGACGGTCCACCTCCTGGACAATGGCGACGAGCGGCACAGACGACTTGAGCGCTTCTGCGAGAGGCGGCACCAGCAGAGTCGCCGCCGGCCCGTTTTGCGCCGTTACCACCGCAGCTTTGCCGGAAATACGGGCAAAGCCGTCGGCCATGGCGCCGCCGGCGTTCTCCGTCCGATACGTGAATTGCCGCAGCCCGATCGACACCGTGGCGCGCCAGGCAGTCGGCGACCACCTGGGCCACGGTCCTGTCGCTCGCCATGGTGACTCCCCGAGGCAGGGTCCGCCCCATTGTTCGTTGTGATTCGGAGCGCTACCCTTGCGCTGTGCGCGCGCTTCCCGTTTGCCTGCGAATGATAAGGGCGCGCCAAGGAGTGTCAAGTGCGGGCGATCGCGACTCCGCGCGTCCAGCCCAATCGCTGAAAACCTGAAAAGGATGCACTGTGAAAATACTCGTTCTTCCCGGCGACGGCATCGGCCCGGAGATCACCGTCGCGACGCTCGCCGTCCTCGATCGCGCCAACGACAAGTTCAAGTTGGGTCTCGAATGGCAGCGCGAGGAGATTGGCCTGTCCGCACTCGAGCAGAGCGGCTCTACTCTGCCGGACGCCGTGATGGAGGCCGCACGCAGCGCGCCCGGGATCATTCTTGGACCCGTCGACCACCTTCAATATCCACCGCGCGAGCAAGGCGGCATCAATCCGTCAGGCGAGCTGCGCGTGAAGCTCGACCTCTTCGCCAATATCCGCCCCGCCAAATCGCGCATGGGCGTGGGTTTGACCGGCAAGCCCGTCGACCTCGTAATCTTCCGCGAATGCACCGAAGGCTTCTACGGCGATCGCAACATGTTCATGGGCCGCGGCGAGTTCATGCCGACCGAGGACATGGCGATCGCGATCCGCAAGGTGACGGCGCGCCAATGCGAGCGCATCTCGCGCGTCGCATTTGAATGGGCTCGCCGGCGCCGCAAGAAAGTGACCGCCGTGCACAAAGCCAATGTGCTGCAAATCTCCGACGGTTTGTTCCTCCGCGAAGTGCGCAGGGTCGCCAAGGACTATCCGGATATCGAACTCGACGAAAAAATCGTCGACGCCATGGCCGCGCTCCTGGTGAGGGATCCGACCCAGTTCGATTGCATCGTCACCGGCAACATGTTCGGCGACATCCTGTCGGATGAGGCATCGGAGATCTCCGGCAGCCTTGGCCTTGCCGGATCGGTCATGGCGGGCGACGAGCGCTGCTGCGCCCAGGCGCAGCACGGCAGCGCGCCGGACATCGCAGGACAGGACAAGGCCAATCCGACCTCACTTATTTTGTCCGCTGCGATGCTGCTCGACTGGATGGCGACGCGCCACCGCAACAATGCTTACGCGCGCGCAGCGCAGGCCATCGAGGCCGCCGTTGACCGCTCGCTGCAGGACCCCGCGGCGCGAACGCGCGATCTTGGAGGCCCCCTCGGGACGCGCGCCTTTGCCGAACGTGTCGCCGCCCAACTGGCTTGATTTTCTCCGAGGTGGAGTTGAGCGCGCGGGAAAGCGGCACGATTTACGTTTTACGTTTTACGTTTCACGAAGAAGAGCCGACGCGCGCGTCGTTACCGCTCGGCATCAAGCACTAACAGCGCCCGATCCATAAAAAACGACGCGTTTCCAGCAAGTTAATGCGTTGAGGAGCTGCGCGGCGATCGATCAGCGGGATATGCTGCTATCCTGTACGCTTGTTGCGAAGCGCCCGCACTCGGCGCGCGGTTGGTCTGCGCGATTCGAATAAATCTATAAATAAGGAGGCGTAATGGATTTCTCCGCACTTTTCACCGCTTTCGAAAGCACGCTGGGCACCCAGCTGCCCCATATCCTCGGCGCGATCGGCATCCTCGTGGTCGGTTGGATCATCGCGGTCGCCGTGCGCGCGGGTGTGCGGCGCCTGCTCGCGCTGCTTTCCGTCAACCAGCGCATCAAGGAGACCACGGGGCAGCCCATCGACGTGCAGTCGGGCATCGCCATCGGCGTGTTCTGGCTGATCATGCTGGTGACCCTGATCGGGATGTTCAATGTCCTCGACCTCGAGCTCATCTCGAACCCGTTCCAGGCGCTGGTGACCCAGATTTTCGCCTATCTGCCGCGACTCCTCGCTGGCACGCTCCTCCTGCTGCTCGCCTGGCTCGTAGCGATGCTGTTGCGGGGACTCGCCGGAAAGGTCTTCGCGAAGACCGACTGGGACGAGAAACTTGCGGCGCAGGCGGGAATGGAACCGATGAGCAAGAACCTGGGCAATGTCCTGTTCTGGCTCGTGATCCTGCTCTTTATTCCCGCGATATTGGGGGCCTACGACCTCCAAGGCCTTCTCGCGCCAGTGCAAGGCATGATCAACAAGGTGCTTGCGCTGCTGCCCAACATCTTTGCGGCGCTCGTGATCGGTTTCGTCGGCTGGATCGTCGCAAAGGTCATGCGCGGGCTCGTGACCAATCTGCTTGCCGCCGCGGGCGCGGACAAGGCCGGCCATAGCGCCGGGCTCGACCAGTCCGTCTACGTCTCGCGGGTCGCGGGCACCCTGGTGTTCATCTTCATCTTCATCCCGACACTCATTGCCGCGCTCGACGCGCTGCAGATCGAGGCGATCTCGCGCCCGGCCACCGAGATGCTCGGCCAGATCCTCAACGCCGTGCCGCACCTCGTCGCTGCCGCGCTGATCCTCGTCGTGACCTACTACGTCGCAAAGTTCGCCTCGGCGCTCGTGAGCCGCCTGCTCAACGGCATGGGTTTCGACACGCTGCCGGCCAAGCTCGGCCTCGAGAAAGTCTTGAGCGGTGAGCTCCAGCCGTCCGGCCTGGTCGGCATCGTCATCATGTTCTTCGCCATGCTCTTCGCGACGGTAGAAGCCGCCAACCAGCTCGAATTCAGGCAGGTCGGCGTCGTGGTCTCGACGTTCATCCGGTTTGGCGGCGATGTCCTGCTCGGCGCGGTGATCCTGATCGTGGGCTTCTGGCTCGCGAGCCTCGTCCACGGGGTGATTTCGCGCGGCACCGGCGAGCATGCGCAGGGACTGGCGCGACTCGCGCGGCTCGCCATCATCGGCCTCGTCATCGCAATGGGCCTGCGCGCAATGGGAATCGCCGACGATATCGTGAACCTCGCGTTTGCGCTGACCTTCGGCGCAATCGCGGTGGCTGTCGCGTTGTCCTTCGGGCTCGGCGGGCGCGAGGCCGCGGGCAAGCAGATGGAGTACTGGCTCTCTCGCTTCCGGAAGTGAAGCGTGATGGGTGATGAGTGATGGATGACCGGCGACGGTACAGTCCATTCACTATTCTTCACGCTTTTCCGCCATAAAAAAACGCCACCGCAAGCGGTGGCGTTTTTTTATGGAGCGGGAACAGGCTATTTGTCGATGCCGCCCATGCAAAGATATTTGACCTCGAGAAACTCGTCGATGCCGTACTTCGAGCCCTCGCGCCCGATGCCGGACTCCTTCATGCCGCCGAACGGCGCTACCTCGGTTGAGATGATGCCGATGTTGATGCCGACGATGCCTGATTCGATTCCTTCCGCTACCCGCCAGATGCGGCCGATATCGCGGCTGTAAAAATAGGCCGCGAGGCCGTACTCAGTGTCGTTGGCGAGCTTGATGAGTTCCTCTTCCGTCTTGAAACGGTAGAGCGGCGCCACCGGGCCGAAAGTCTCTTCGTGCGTGATCTTCATCGAGGTAGTAACGTCCGCAAGCACCGTGGGCTGGAAGAACTGGCCGCCCTTCTCGTGGCGCTTGCCGCCGACAACCACGCGCGCGCCCTTAGCGAGCGCGTCCGCGATATGCTCTTCCACCTTCTCGACGGCCTTCATGTCGATGAGCGGCCCCTGGACGACGCCGGTCTCAAGCCCGCTGCCGACCTTCATCGCCGCGACCTTTTCGGCAAGCTTCTTCGCAAACTTATCGTAGACAGCCTCTTGCACGAACACGCGGTTGGCGCAAACGCAGGTCTGCCCCGAGTTGCGGTACTTCGAAGCCAGCGCGCCCTCTGCGGCGGCGTCAAGATCGGCGTCGTCGAACACGATGAAGGGCGCGTTGCCGCCCAGCTCGAGTGAAACTTTCTTCACCGTCGTCGCGCATTGCTGCATCAGCTGCTTGCCGACCTCGGTCGAGCCGGTGAAGGTGAACTTGCGCACCAGCGGATTGCTCGTGAGCTCCTTGCCGATGGGGCCAGAAGCGCCAGTGATGACAGACACCACTCCCTTGGGTATGCCGGCCCGCTCGGCGAGCTCGCATAGCGCGAGCGCGGAATACGGCGTCATGCTCGCCGGCTTGATCACCATCGTGCAGCCCGCAGCCAGCGCCGGCCCCGCCTTGCGCGTGATCATTGCGTTGGGAAAGTTCCACGGTGTCACCGCGGCACACACGCCGACCGGCTCCTTGATCACGACGATGCGGCGATCCGGTGATTGCGCGGGAATCGTGTCACCGTAGACGCGCTTGGCTTCTTCCGCGAACCACTCGATGAACGAGGCGCCGTAGGCGATCTCTCCGCGCGACTCGGTGAGCGGCTTGCCCTGCTCCACCGTCATCAGCACGGCCAGGTCTTCCACGTTCGCCATCATGAGCTCGAACCACTTGCGAAGGATGGCCGCACGCTCCTTGGCGGTCTTCGCGCGCCATGCCGGCCACGCGGCATTGGCAGCTTCGATGGCGCGCCGCGTCTCGGCCTGACCCATGTTCGGAACAGTGCCAATCTGCGCGCCATCAGCAGGATTGTGCACCGCGATAGTGGCCTTGTTGTCGGCATCCACCCAAGCGCCATCGATATAGCATTGCTGCCGAAACAAGCTCATGTCCTTCAATTGAAAAGCAGGTTTCACTTTTTGCAGCATGGGAATCCTCGTATCGAAAAAAGAAGCGGGCGGCGTCACCACCACGCATGTGGAAAAAACCTGGGAAAAGACAGTATAGCAGCGCTCGCGCACCATGCCATACAGCTAGCAGTGCGCCCTGTTTGTCCTGGCGTCTAAAGCCGGAACTAAGCCGCTTTTTGCACCATCCATGACTTGCTATAATCCGCCGTCCTAACAATAAGTTCGGTACGGTCGATGACACCGATGCTGCCCCGGGTTCAATTGCGCACGATGACGGTACTGCTCGCGCTCGCCCTTTTCGCCGGCGGTTGCGCGACCAATGGCAATCCGCGTGACCCGCTCGAGCCCGTGAACCGCGCCATTTATCATTTCAATGATGGCGTCGATCATCTGCTGGTCAAGCCGGCCGCGGAGCTCTACCAGGGCCGGATGATTCCTGCCTTTGTCCGAACCGGACTCAGGAACTTCTTCTCCAACATCAATGATGTGATCGTCCTGGCCAATGACCTGCTGCAGGGAAAATTCGAGGATGCGGAGAATGACCTCGGCCGGATCGTCATCAACTCCACGGCTGGGGTTCTGGGTTTCATGGATGTCGCGGCTGATGCCGGCCTTACCAAGAACAATGAAGATTTCGGGCAAACGCTTGGGGTCTGGGGCTTCGGCGACGGGCCTTACCTCGTGCTGCCTTTCCTCGGTCCGAGCAATATTCGGGATACGGTTGGCTGGTTTGGCGATGCGTATGTATGGCCCATCACCTACGTACGGCCCTACAGCACCCGCAGGAACATCGTAATCCTGCGTTACGTCGGTATACGCGCCGATTTGTTGGCTGCTTCGAGAGTCCTGGAAGCCGCCGCACTCGATCCCTACGAGTTCGTGCGTGACGCCTATCTCCAGCGCCGCCGCAATCTGGTGTACGACGGCAGGCCGCCGCGCGAAGACGAGGTCCCCGAGCCGCAATCCAAACCGGGCGCCTCGAACAGCCGCCTCGGCATACCGCCGTTTGCCGACCCCTTCGATGGGCCCTTCAGCTTTGGACCTGGTCTCTTCGATGGCGCCGAACCCAAATCGCCGGGACTCAAGCCCGATACGGAAACCTCGCGGGAGCCGAGCGCCATTGCGCCCGCCGACTCCCCGACGCAAGCGCGCGTCGTTCGGGTCTGGCTGCCTTCCTCCGGCCAGAATCAGTGACGAGGTGACTCAGTCACTGCGTGTGATCGGTCGAGTGCGCTGCAAGCGCGCCATCGACAAACCTGCGTAGGGTAGTTAACAAAATGAATTCCCCTCTTGCGCGAGGGCGAATCGGGGTTTCGAAGAATGTGCACGCGCACATTCGAGCCGACGAAACCAGCTGCCTCTGTGCAGCTAACCGGGCGTTGTGGCGCGAGGCGACGAAGTGGCGGGAGCCATCCACAGCCGCTTCATTTTGTTACGCGCTGTCTCCTGGTTTCCTGACCTACTGGTTTCCTAGTCTTAGCCTCCTAGTCTCGTAGTCTCCTCCTCCCCTCCTCACGGAGGCGCGCGTTACCGGTTCGTGCAGTCCGGGCGCGCCGCGAGCGTAGACGCCGGGCGACCCCTTTCACGCTGCCCGTCGGAACGAAAAAAATCCGTGTGCTTATTGACTTTCATCAATACGCCTTCGACTGCGAAGAGTATTATTTTTCAATACAAAAGTAGCTCCATTTAATGCTGCTGCTTAGCTCTTTGATTACTTTCTTGTTAATGAGGCTGGCGATGAATTGTTTTCTTCCGGTGGCCGCAGCGCTAGCCCTTGCAGTTGGAACTGCAGGTGCGGGCGCGCAGGGTCGATCCCAAAGCATGGAACCCGAGCGGATGCAGCGCACTGAGCAAGCTCAAACCGAGGCTCGGCAGCGCTCCGTCTATGGGTGGGAAATGATGAGCCCCCGGGAGCGCAACGAATATCAGGAGCGGATGCGCAAGGCGACGAGCGAGCAGGAACGGGAAAGAATTCGGGCCGAGCATCACGAGCGCATGAAAGAACGAGCGCATGAACGCGGCGGTGCTATCCCCGATGAGCCACCTCAGAAGGGAATGGGCCGGGGCATGGGCCCGGGAGGTGGCATGGGCCCGGGCGGGCGCGGCCGCTAGTCAAAGGCAGAGCCGATCGGGCGAAGTCATGGACCAGAGAAGACAACCCGGATCGTGGATTTTCTGGAAATTGGAGCGGGGTGATTCGATGGAGCATGAACGCTAACTCATGAACGGTGATGTCCAGGGGCCGTGAGGTTGATTAACTCGCTGCTCAGATCATCCCAGTTAATTTGTGAGGAATATTTCAAGCAGCGGAGAAAAGAACATCGAACAGGTGGGCCGCTTGTGACAGGCGCCACCGAGCGTAGGGGCGTAACTAACACCACAAAGGCCAGCAGCTAATCGGGGCGTCGGCGGTCTCGCTGGAAAGCAGATTTCGGAAGGAGACGTGAGATGAGACCGACTCTAATCAGCAAATATGGATGGCAACAGATCGGTTCATGGTTTACCCCTGTTGTAATCCTCGCGTTTATAGCCTTTTTATTTGCGGGCTGTGGCGGGGGTGGCTCGACTCCCGTTGCAGACGACGGCACGGCACCGGCTCCACTGCCGGCTACTGTTGAAGCACCCGGCGTGCCGACAGGTTTTGCGGTAGCAGCAACGCCGAACGTTGATTATTCGGCGACGCTGAGCTGGTCACCGCCGACTACAGGGGGCGCGCCAGCCACCTACGAGCTCTACCACAGCACCACAGCAGGGCAAACATTCCCGGATAACCACATCCAAACAATAGATGTGGTTGCGGGCCAGGCAATCTATGAGTTTGTACACAACGCGCTGGAGCCGGTTGAAAACTACTGGGTTGTCAGTGCGAAGAACGCCGCCGGAGAAACGGCTGCGGCAGAAGTGATGTACAAACCGCTTGACCCGACGGTTGAAGCACCCGGAGTACCGACCAATTTCACGGTGGCGAAAACTGAGGGAGAGGAGGTCATCCTTTCAGCGACTTTGAATTGGTCACTACCGACGTCGGGGGGGCCGACGGAGACTTTTGAGATCTACCGCAGCTTGACGGCAGGGGAGGCATTCTTGCCAGGTAACCACCTCATCTCGATACCGGTGGTCGCCGGACAGGCGAGTTATGAGTTCATAGACAATGCCGGCCTGACGCCAAGAGTTGACATCTACTGGGTTGTCAGCGCCAAGAATGCCGGCGGGCAAACGCCTACTGCAGAAGTATCTTTGTATCTGCAATCCGGCCCTCCGGGCGGCACCGGTGACACCGGCTTCGGAAACAACTTCGCGGCGGCGATGATCTTCGCCGACGATATCGGCCTGGGTGGCGCACCCATCACCGGAACGCGGACGACTGACTTGGCCGCGATCGACTTCAACACCGGACTGCGTCCGTCCAGCGGGGAGGCAGCTGCATTGTTGAGCTTGCCGGTTCCCGTGACCCAGCTGCCGTATTTCGATCCAGGCACGGCCTATGACCTGGGCGGCGTGGCCTATTACGAGCAACAGACGGCCAACACGTGGCAGGGATGGTGGGAAAAAGGCGCGGGCACTTTGCAGGAAGTCACTGCCAAGTGGGGCGACAACCTGATCAGCCAGAGATTGACGGGGGGTTCAGTAGTCAGGATCGAGATGGTGCTCACCAAGCCGCTGACGGCGGCTGTGAAGTCCTACAACATGCAATCCCTCTACGGGACCATGAGAAACGAGATTTACGGGACTGACGGCACCGAATACGACAACCTGACCGCGTTCGTCTTCGCGGCGAATGCCCACCTGAAGATCGAGAAACTGGATGCAGACGGCAACCCGGCGGGTTACACCGCATTCGATGGAGGGCTCTGGGAAGGCGACGGACCTGGCTTCCTGGGCGCCGAAATCAATGTGGGCGGCAACCTGACCTACGGATTTGTCTGGATGCTGAAGGACGAGGTCATGCCTGGCGGCATTCCGAAGGAAGGCCAGTGGAGGCTCACCTTCTCACTGGATCCACAATCGATGCATGGAGACAACACAAACATCATCGCGGCCGCCAACGGAACGCTGGTAAACGAGAATGAGGTCTATATCGATATCACGATCCAGGGGGCAACCACCAGCCTGCAGGGGTCTCGCACTCCTTCAGGCGGTGCCGGGCACCTGCCAGCGAAGTAGCAGTGCAGAGCCGGTCCGGACGCTGTGAAGTGGGGATGCGCTGGTCAGCCGACTCACCAAGGCGAAGGGCGTATCCCCAACGATTTTGCTGCGGAAACGGGGGCTTCTTCTGCGATTGGGGTCAGAACCTACGAATTTGTGACGAAGTAACGGCGCCTAACAGCGCGCGAAAAATGGCCCGGAACGTCCTCCGCAAACTGCTCGCACGACCACGGGTCGGGTAGCGTCTTTCCGGCGGACGAGGAGGTGGCCATGAAACACCTGCTTTACGCTTTCTGGATCACTGCTCTTCTATTCGTCGCCGGTTGCGGTGGTGGTGGCGAGGTGGGCGTTAGCGCTCTCGATACGACCGACAGCTCTCCCCCTGGTGGTGACGATGGGGAGGTCAGCCCTCCCGATGGGCCTGACAGCCCTCCTCTGCCGTCAGACCCGATCGCCGTTCAGACGCCATTCGCGCTGAGCGACGGCATATCCGGTGACAAACCCAAGATACAGCGCCTGGGCGACGGCACGCTGGTCGTGGTTTACGGCGATTCGCCCGAAGGTGTGGGCTGGGTGTATGACGTCAAGGCCGCAGAAGAGCGCCCGGCGCGTGACATTTTCGTCAAGACCTGCAAGCCGAGCGTCACCAAGACCTGTAACCAGATAGGCGATTGGTCAGCTGCGGTCAACGTCTCGCAGTCGGCGGACAAGTTCAGCACGGGTATTTTCGACTGGCGCGGCACACTGGGCGATCCTTCTCCCTACCCGGGCGACATCGACAAGGCCAACATCAAGACCAGCGGTCCGATGATGGTGCTGACCTGGGTCAGCAAGTACTGTCCCGATGGAGATCTCGCCACAGCAGGTATCCAGCCCTCCGTGCAGCGCGCCGTCCTGTATGTTGAGCGGGACAATCGCGTCATCCCGTTCTCCTGCGTGTGGACGTCTTATTCCACGAACAAGGGCGCCAGCTGGAGCACGCCACTCCAGCTCAACACGGGCATGCGCGACGCCATCATGGACTTTAGCCGAGGCAGCATCAACACCGACGCCGCTTCGGCCAACTACAACAAGGGTCAAATCGGCATTACCTGGCAGGAAGATCCGCAGGGCCTGCAACTGGGCGAAGGGGACGGCCCCGGCGATGGGGCATCGGGGGCCAAAACGGGAGGCGGCACCGATATCTGGTACGCCTACGCCACCGTGGACCTCTCAGTACCGGGCACGCCGGCCGACGATTTCGTGCTGCAGCCCGCGGTGCGGTTGACCGACAACTGGACCGGTCTCTATGGCGTCCCCGGGGCATCCGGCGTCCATGGAGCGGCGACCTACGTTTACGATGGCGCGGGCGCGCTGGTTGATCCGAGCGCGCTTGAAACCGGCCAGGCCGGCGCGTCGCGTCCGAATATCGACATGGTGGGCACGACAACGATCATCGCCTACGAGGAGACCAAGGAAGCGGCCATCAAACACTCGGGGAAATTCATCCGCTACCATGCGTTCCCGTTCAATGCACCGCCGGCAACGGCGGAAGCGAAGGCGGGTTGCATCCTCAGCGATCCGGCCAAGAATGGCCGCCGCGTTCGTTTGTTGACGCAGAGCCCAACCGACGCCGGCGCGGACGGCATCCAGATCGTGATTTTGTGGAAGGAAGGCCTGTTCACCATGGGCGGGCCGTCCGACATCGTGGTCCGGCGCGGCATGGGAGGGCTGCAGCCGGCCGACCTGGTGCCTGCTGTCGATGCCGCGGCCTGCGAGACCTCGGACTACGCAACGGCAACCACGTTGACGAGCGAACGCGCCGAAAACGTGAGCAGCCAGACGCCGGTCGCGACGACGGCTAATCTCACCGATGATACGGAACTGAACGCTGTCGAGAACGCGCTGGCGCACCGCGGCGTGCTACGCGGCCGGGACCTGTGGATCGGCTACAACTATACCTCGGATCTTGTCCAGCTCGCGGCGCAGGCGGACAACTACAACTTCTGGATCCGCAAGTTCAATGTCGACACCGGCAGCTGGGACAATCCCCAGAACGTGACCAACATTGCCGACAAGGGCATCAACGCGCGTGAGCCGCGCATGTTCGGCACGCCCAAGACCAATGGCACGCTCTGCCCGACCGATCCGGCCTTCTGTCAGAATCGCGAAGTGATCTATCTGGCCTGGGGCACGCAGACCAACGTCGCTGACCCAGAGGACCTGGGCGAGTACATCACGGTAAGCCTGGACTCCGCAGCGACCTTCGAGACGCCGGTTAAGCTGTCCGCGGTCCAAGGCGTTCTGTGGGGTGACGACGAGTCGGCTTTCGAGGC
>Ga0111145_1002_pt1 | contig 101477 bp, 95 predicted proteins | sample DeeMarSeWOR28_12_FD_80392 | JGI IMG/M metagenome (GOLD analysis project Ga0111145, IMG submission 80392) | Betaproteobacteria bacterium SG8_41 | reverse complement strand
AGAATGAGGCGCGGGCCGAGGCGGCTGGGGTGGCGGAGTTTCTGCGCAAACCGCTCTCGCCCGAGGCGATCGAGGGCAGCGCCGCGAAGGTGCTGCAGGAGCGGGTGGAGCGTGCGGTCACGGAAGAAGCGGTGGCAACGGTCGCGGCGCCTGCGGCAGGCAGCGCGCTGAAGAACGTCGCGCTCTTTTTCGCAGCGCCTTTCATCGGGCTCGCTTACCTCATCACCTTCCCGCTGGTCGCGCTCGGAATGCTGGCGTGGATGGGTGCCAAGGCGCTGCTGAAGCTTGAAACCCCGGGCAAGCTCGGGCATGGGGCGATCGAGGGCGGCGCCGAGAAAGCTCGTCTCGAGAAAGCCGCCACAGCTGTGCCGCACGAAGCGGCTGGGGTACGGCCGGCAGCTGAGAGCAAAGGCGCGGGCGCGGCGTTCAAGAATGTGGCGCTCTTCTTCGCGGCCCCGTTCATCGGGCTTGCCTACATCATCACCTTTCCGTTGGTTGCGCTTGGAATGCTGGCATGGATGGGCGGCAAGGCGCTGATGAAGTATGAGACCGCGCGCAAGCTCGCGCATGGAGCGAAGGCGGTCGGGATGTTCGTTGCCGCGCCGTTCATCGGCCTCGCTTACATAGTAGTCGTGCCGGTTGCTGCGCTCGTCGTCCTTGCCTGGATGGGCGCCAAGGCTTTGTTCAAGCGACCCGGACGGGGATACGCCGGCGGCCGGGCGCTCCGTCAATGACAGGGGTCGCATAAGAGCGCGAAGTAGCGCTAACCCCTGGTCCGTAGTTGACTTGCGTCAAGCCCGCGCGGAACAGAGCAGTTTAGATTAACAAGCTGACGGGAGAGCATCGAATGGCATCTTCCCGGACAAAACGCACGGCAACAATAACGAAGTTCCGTGGCAAGGGGTCTACCGCGCCTGCACCCTCTCTTCAGCGGCTGGATCGCATAGCGGTAAGGGGCGAGTTCCCTGACGACATTCCTGACCGTCGCTTGGCGACGGGTCCGCCCCGCGTGGCGGGCAGCTGCGGTCCAGGGCAGGCGTTTCGTGGCAGAAGCCCGAGTCGCCCGCGCTTGAACCGGCTGCAAACCTCACACCACGCAGGGCGCAATTCCGCAACCCTACAGATGCGCGCGCGTCCCCTTCAAAGACTGCGAACGCGCGTCGCGGCCGCCGCAGCGTAGCGACCGAACTGGAGGTCCCAACGTGATGCTGGATTCGAGCGCAGCGCGAATTTCCTGAGTGCCAACGTGCATATGGCTTGCAGCCATGCCTATCCCCCTCGGTTTACCCACCCCAACTCCTGAGGCCTGTTTGCTTTTAGGGCTTATTGGAACGCAGGTATCTTGCGGAGGCCCAAAATGGTTCTGTTAATCGTAGTCGTCACGATTATCGTTTTCATAATTGTCGACTTTTCACTGCGCGTCTATTTTCAAAAGAGACAGGAACTGAAGCTCAGGAAAGAGCGGGAACAGGCTCTTGATATCGGATTGAAGCTCGATTTCTCCGAGGAAGCAAAAACCCTGAAAAGAGTGGAGGTCAAAGAGCCGAAGGCGAGAATACTGGCGGTCGACGATGAGCCCGTAATTCTGGACAGCTTCAGGAAGATCCTGGTTGTTGCCGGCTACAGCATCGATACCGTGGAAAAGGGAAGCGAGGCGCTGGGGCTCATTCTGAAGAACGATTACGACTTCGTTTTTACTGACTTGAAAATGCCGGAAATGGACGGCCTTGAAGTAACCAAAGCCGTCAAGCACCTGCGCCCCGATATCGATGTGATAGTCATAACGGGCTATGCATCGATCGATACCGCCGTCGAGACGATGAAATACGGCGCAATGGATTATGTGCAGAAACCTTTCACGGAAGACGAGTTAACCGAGTTTTTCAACAAGTCGCTCATCAGGCGCAAGGACAGAATCGAGCGGCAGATGAAGCCGGACGTTCGTCTGATTACCCCTTCCACCAAGGAATCCGACTCGAGGCACGAGTTCAATGTGCCCGCAGGATTCTTCGTTTCCCAAAATCATACCTGGGTAAATATAGAAATGAACGGCACTGCGCGTGTCGGCCTGGATGATTTCGCTCGTAAGATCGTCGGCAAGATTGACAAGGTTGATCTGCCTGAACCGGGCAAGGAGATCAAGAAGGGCGAGCGTCTTTTTTCGATCCGGAAAAACTCTCAAACCATTGATATTTCCTCTCCGATAAGCGGAACGATTTCGCTGATAAACGCGGAACATATTGAGCATCCGGAGTGGATCGGTTCAAAACCCTTTGAGTTGAGTTGGATGTGTTGTCTCGTGCCGTCAAACCTCTCTGAAGAGCTGCGTTCCCTGAAAATCGGCGCAGATTCCATTGCCTGGTACCGCAGGGAAATAGACAAGTACGGCGAAATTGCGAGAGAGCTTTACAAGGCAGAACGCCAAGTGGACTCATCGGGCAGGCAGCCGGATAAAGCCGGGGATCAGCAGCAGGAAGAAAGGTTCCTGGGCGAGTTTGCCACCGCGTTTCTCCTCAAATAGATAACGAACTCCGGGTCGCTGTATTCCTGTTGAAACCCCAATCGAGGTCGTTATGATCAAACACCTTCTAGCAGCGGCGTCGGCGGCCATTCTTGCTGCTGCCAGCGTGTCCTGGGCGGCAGGGCCTGCCCAGGCGGCGCCTTCCGGACCAGCCGCGCCGGCGATCCCGGCAGAAATCGGGTTTGCGTCATCAGTGGGTGACGTGAAATTCCCTCACCAGCGGCACATAAGTGAATTCGGAGTCCAATGTGCCGACTGCCACCATCAAATAGATGCCAGGCCGCTGAAGACTCCCCACCCGGACTATTTAAGCTCCTCGTGGATTAATTGCGGCACGTGCCATACCGAGTCGGGAAAGGCCGTACAAAAAGCCTATGTCTGTTCAGCGTGCCACCGGACCATGCCGAAGAATATTGCGGACGAGACGCTCAGTGCCAAAGTCGTGATCCACAAGCAGTGCTGGAAGTGCCACGCAGTGGGTACCGGCAAGGAAGCGAGCAAGGGTTGCGAGAAATGCCACTCGGTGAAGAAACCGCAGTGATCAATGGTATTGAATCCATAACCTATCTTTGAATCGGAAATATCATGGATAGAAGACAGTTTTTCGTCACCTCGGCTACGGCTGGTGCAGCGGTTCTTGGGATAAAGAGGTCGCACGCGGCCAGCGAAAAAGAAAAGCAGGAATTTGTCGGCGTGCTCTGCGATACGACCAGGTGTATCGGCTGCAGATCCTGCGAAGTGGCATGTTCGGTCACGAACGGCAATTATGTTCCGGACGTAAAGAATGACAACGCACTCGAGAAGGTCAGGGACACCAGTGACAAGCAGTACACGGTTGTGAACCGTTTCAAGACGGCAAAGGGCGAAGTATTCGTCAAAAGGCAGTGCATGCACTGCTGGCAGGCGGCCTGTGTGGCGATGTGTCTTGTCAATGCAATGCACAAGAACAAGGAGGGCCCCGTTACCTGGGACGGAGACAAATGCCTGGGGTGCCGATTCTGCATGGTGTCCTGCCCGTTCGACATTCCCAAAGCCGAGTATCACTCATGGAATCCCAGAATCATGAAGTGCACCATGTGCTACGAGAGGCTGCAGGCTGGGAAGAAGCCCGCCTGCGTGGAGGCCTGTCCGACGGACACCCTGATGTTCGGCCCGAAAAGGGAGCTCATGGAAATTGCGCGCCATCGCGTCTACAGCCATCCGGACAAGTATGTGCGCAAGATTTATGGCGAGCATGAAGCCGGAGGGACCGGCTGGCTCTACCTGTCCGCCGTTCCATTTGAGCAACTCGGGTTCAGAACCGACCTTGGCACCTCCCCTTATCCGGAATACACGAAACAATTCCTGGTATCCGTTCCGCTTATTCTGTTCGGCGTCCCCGCATTGCTGCTGGGGCTTCATGAATTGTCCGACAGAAAGGAAGAATTGAAGGCCGGGGAGTGGGCGAAACCGGAGGCGGAAAATGAATAACACAGCGGTCGCGACCAGCGAATTCAGCAGGGTTTTCCGGTTTGTCCTGCAGGAACTGAAGCCGCGAGGCAAGTGGCTTACACCGTTCAATGTCATTTCCATACCGGTCATACTGGCCGGGCTCGTGATTCTGTATTTTCGCTTCGTATACGGGCTCGGATCGGTCACCAATCTCAATCAGTACTACCCGCTTGGAATCTGGATCGGCTTCGATGTGGTGACCGGCGTTGCCCTTGCCGGCGGCGCTTACGTCATCACCTTCGTCGTTTATGTCATGAGAATGGAAAAGTATCACTCCATTGTCAGAGTGACCGTATTGAACGGGTTGCTGGCATATATCTTTTATGCCGGGGCCTTGACGCTCGATCTGGGGCGGCCCTGGCACATAATCAATCCGGTCATCGGGAATTCCTTCGGGTATAACTCCGTCCTGTTCCTGGTCTCGTGGCACTTTCTGCTTTACATGATCACCATGGCCGTGGAATTTTCGCCGGTCGTTGCGGAATGGGCGAAACTGGAAAAAGTGCGAAAGTTCCTCACCAGGCTGACGCTTGGGGCCGTGATCTTCGGTATCACGCTTTCCATTCTCCACCAATCCGGTCTTGGCGCGCTGTTCTTGATGGCCAAGCCGAAGATACATCCGCTCTGGTATTCGGAATTCATACCGATCCTCTTCTTCGTGTCGAGCATTTATGCGGGACTGTCCATGATCGTGTTCGAGGGGACGATCAGCCACAAGGTCTTCAAGAACCTGATCGGCGGACATGACGGCCATCAGTACGAGGAAATCATCCTGGGTCTGGCCAAAGGGGCAGCCATTACGATGTTTGTCTACTATTTTTTCCAGGCGCTGCTCTTCGTGCATGAAAAGCGGTGGGAGCTGATCACCGATTTCTGGGGGTACTGGTATCTCCTCGAAGTCATAGGGCTCGTGCTCATACCCTGTTGCATGTTTGCTTATGCGGTGAGGCACAGGAAGATCGGACTGATCAAAGTAGCATCCGTTCTCGCCCTGTTGGGCATCGTGCTTAACCGGCTGAATGTCACCGTGATTGCTTTCCGCTGGTACGATGTAAGCAAATACTATCCCTCATGGGAAGAAATCGTCGTAACGCTGATGGTCGTTTTCACGGAAATATGGGTCTTCAGATGGATCGTTACCCGTATGCCGGTTTTCGAAAAGAAATAGATAGGGGAAAGGAGCCGTAGTGGAGTTCTACACGTACGTAAACATATTCGAGCAGAAGGGCCTGGAATACCTCTTGCTGCTGTCTTTTCTCGCCCTGTTCATATTCCTGGTGAAATATCTCTCGGGTACCGGAAAGAATGCGCCGGTGCCCGGGGAGAAAAGCTCTACGGCCGCCCGCGCGAGAAAGCGGTGATGGGCAAGGTTGCACACGGAGAGCGCGTAAGAGTGCTGGCCCAACGATGGGTCTTGTGCGGACTCTATATTCGCGACGGTCAGCTGGAGGCCCGCGGGGCAGTGCGCTGCTCGAACCGGCATCGAACGGGATCAAAAGGGCTCGCGTGGTGAGTAAGGTGTGGCGGCGGCCTCCGCGCCTGGGCGAACGAAGTGAGCGTGGTGCTCCGGGGCTCCAATTTGGCGCGCCTGGTTTGCACTCAGCCATTATTGGGATCAGGCACGTGGGCAGGAGCCCGGCCGTCGCAACGCCGGAGCATGCCCATGGTTCTCGCGCGTCCACGGCGGACGCGCCATCGATATGGTAACCAAGATATCCCTGAAGCTCATCATTGCAGTGGGCGTCATCACCATTGCAATTATCGGCGCGTTCTCTTACTTCACGATCCGTGCGCAAAGTGATGCGCTGCTCGCCCAGGCGGGGATACACGCAAACAAGCTCAGCGACGCCATAAAGAACAGCACGCTCACGAGCATGCTGGAGAACAGAAAGGAGGAAATGCATGCGATCGTGAATACCGTGGCGCATGAGCCGAGCATCATGGAAATCCGGGTATTCAACAAGGAGGGCAGGGTAACGTTTTCCTCGCGCAAGAATGTGATCGGGACGATGGTCGATAAGCATGCCGAGAGCTGCTACGCATGCCACACGGAAAATCAGCCACTGCAAAGGCTGTCCATGGACGAAAGAACGCGCATCTACAGGATCACGCCGGATTCCCCCCGCATTCTTGCTGTGATCAATCCGATTTACAACCGTCCGTCCTGCTACGAAGCGGCCTGCCATGCGCATACCAAGGAGCAGACCGTGCTGGGGGTGCTTGACATCAAGATGAATCTCGCGGACGTGGATCAGCAGATCGAAGCCAGCAAATTGAGATTGATGGTCTTTGCGCTCATGGCGATCGTTTCATTGAGCCTCTTCATCGCCTATTTCGTCAGAATGTGGATCGGCAGACCCGTCCGCGAGCTGGTAAGAGCCACGAACCAGGTCAGCTCGGGCAACTTCGATTACACCATCGACAATATCGGCACGGACGAGCTTGGAATCCTTGCGAAGTCATTCAACAAGATGACCAAGAATCTCGCGGAAGCGAGGCTGCAGCTTGTCCAATCCGACAAGATGGCTTCGCTGGGGAGGCTTGCTGCGGGAGTCGCGCACGAGATAAACAACCCGTTGACTGCCGTGCTGACCTACAGCAGTTTCCTGCAGAAGAGGACGAAGGACGCTCCCGAGGTGCAGGAAGACCTCGGGGTCATAGTCAGAGAAACGATACGAAGCAGGGAGATCGTCAAGAGCCTGCTCGATTTTGCCCGTCCCTCCGTTCCAAAAAAACAGAGTGCGGACATAAGCAGGATTCTGAAAAGCGCGCTGGAAGTCGTCTCCAATCGTTTCTCATCCAAGGAAATCCGGCTGGATGCGCATCTGGACGTCCCTTTGCCGGAAGTGACGGTTGACGCAAATCAGATTCAGCAGGTGTTCATAAACCTGTTGGTCAATGCCGCCGACGCGATAGGGGACAGCGGGGGTGCAATTTCAGTGGACCTGTCCTCGATTTCGCTCCCGCCCTATGGATTGGCGCAGATCAAGGCCGCCGTTTGTCCCAGAAGGCATGATCTTATGGACGACGAAACAAGAATCAATGGTCTGCCAACCATAAGACTGAAAGTCGCCGCGAGGGGCAAGGAGGGTTTCGTGAACCTGGATCCTGTTTATGGAAAACACAGGCACCAGTACGGAATTGAGATCAGGAGCGGCAAAGACCTGCAGGTTCTGTGTCCCCAGTGCAACATCTCGCTAATCGAGCAAAGCGCTGATTGTCCAAAATGCCGGTCGGCGGCCTATGGTTTTGAAGTGCCGCCGCACGGAATGTTCAAGGGCTGCGCCAATCCGGAATGCGACTGGCAGGAGTGGAGGGCAATGGATGAGGCGGGGCAGAAGGATTACATAGAAGTGAGAATAGCGGACACAGGGCAGGGAATTCCGAAGGAGGACTTGTCGAAAATTTTCGAGCCGTTCTACACGACGAAGGGAAAGCATGGAACCGGTATTGGCCTTGCCGTCACGTGGAGGATCATAGACAACCATGGCGGAACCATTAATGTAGAAAGCGAGGTTGGAAAAGGAACGACATTCATTGTCCATTTGCCTTTGCAGGAGTAATTGTGCCTTGGGCAAAAGCGAAGTGGCGTTCCTCGCGGATAAGGGGAAAAGCATGTTCGACATTGTAGATCAAATGTCACTCATGGGGCTTTTGCTATAAATGCAGCGTGCTCTGCGGTCGAAGGAACAAATGCGCCTTGCCGTTGCTTGGTGCAGGCGCCGACTCCAATGCCATGGCCTGATCGGGTCTTCGTTCTGCATGACATATCCATTGCGCTGCTGCGCAACGCTTGAGCGCCCAGGAGCGCTGGTGTGGAGTTGCGGACTTGAATGCTGGACTTATACCGGTTCAGGTTCACAACGATCGATAGGACGCGGCCGCGTCAAACGTAGGGACGGGAATCATGCACGGTAGAAGGCTTGCGACATTGGTGATGGTTGCGCTTTTCGGTTTGGCCGGGGCACTGATCGTGGCGCGGCCTGACGCCCGCGCCGCCGACGGCGCGCTCGCCAAACTGGTCGAGCAATGTCTCGGCTGTCACTCCGTCAAGGGTCTCGAGATGGCTCTGGCAAACGGGGACAAACTCACCTTGCAGGTGGACGGGGAGGTGTTTGCGAAGTCAGTCCATAGCAGGTTCGGGTGTCCCGTCTGCCATGCCGGCACTTCGTTGGAAAACCATCCTCCGGTCAAGAAGAAGATCGCCGGCAGCCGTGAATATTCGCTCGAAATGAACAAGATCTGCCAGACGTGTCACGCGCCCATATTCGAGCTGTACGAAGGAAGTATCCATGCCTCCCTCTTCCGTGACGGCAACTCGTACGCGCCCGTCTGCACGGACTGCCACAGCCCTCATGCGGTAATGGCCAAAGGCGCCTATGACACATCGACCGGAGCCCCGTGCAGCAAATGCCACGATCCAATCTTCAAGGCATACGCCGGCAGCGTGCACGGCCAGGCGACCCTGGGCTGTGCCAACTGCCATCGCGCCCACGACGTGACGCCCGCGACCGCGGGAGACCGGCTGAAGAACACCTGCCTCGGGTGCCACTCGGACACTCTGGCTAGCCACCAGAAATGGCTGCCAAATGCCAAACGGCATTTCGACGCGGTCGCGTGTCCTGCCTGCCACTCACCCGAGGCCAAGCGCAAGGTGGACCTCAGGCTCTACGATCGCGTCGCGCAGCAGCGAGTCGCCGAAAAGCAAGGCGTGCCACAGTTCGAAAGCTGGGCCCGATCAGCCGACGCGAAGGGCGCCGGTCTGGATGCGATGGCGCTGCACAGCCTTCTGCGGGAATTCAATCGCGAGGACAATAGGACGACGCTGCGGGGCCGGCTGGAAGTCAGCACGGGTGTCGAGGCGCATCAACTTGCGAAGAGCGCCCGGGCGATCCAGGATTGCACGACATGCCATCAGCAGGGCGCCGATCCGTTCCAGAGCGTCACGGTTTCCGTCGTCGGTCCCGACGGCAGGCCGGTGCGTTATGGCGCGCAACCGGAAGTCCTGAGTTCCATAATCTCGGTTGACTCGGTAAGCGGTTTTTACGCAATCGGCGGGACCCGGATCAAGTTGCTGGATTGGCTTCTCGCCCTTGCGGTGCTGGGGGGCATTGGCGTGCCGCTTGGCCATTTGACGGTCAGCTGGCTCGTTCGGAAATACGCGAAGAGGATCGGTGGAAAGGAGGACTCCTGAGACGCCCTGACCCCAGGCCGTTCCGAATCCCCGGCTGTCCCGCCGGCGCCGATGCTCCAGAGTAGAAGGAAACTACGCAATGCAAAGAATCTACGTTCACCCGCTCCCTGTCAGGATCTGGCACTGGATCAACGCACTCGGCTTCGTGGCGATGATCATCACCGGCTTCCAGATCCGCTACATCGGATTGATCGATCTGATGTCGTTCCGGACGGCAGTGGTTGTGCATGACTGGATCGGTTTTGTGCTGATCGGCAATTTCTTCATCTGGTTACTGTTCTACCTGTTTACGGACAAGATCCGCGTGTATCACCCGGAATTGAGCCCGGTGAAGCATTTCCGGGCGAGCTTCCGACAGGCCATGTTTTACGGCTACGGCATTTTCAAGGGCGAACCCAATCCGCATCGCGTCAGCGTCTACAGAAAATTCAACTCGATGCAGAGCATGAGTTACCAGGTCATCATGCTGCTGCTTGTGCCTATTCAATTCTGGACAGGCGTGCTGCTGTGGGACGTCAAGCGCTTCTCCGGCATGATCGAATTCCTTGGGGGCGTGCGCGTCGTGGATACGGCGCATGTGCTGATCTTCATCTTCTTTTCAGGATTCATCTTTATCCATATCTACCTGGCAACGCTCGGCCATACGCGCATGGCCCACATCAAATCCATGCTCACGGGCTGGGAGGAAGTCGAGGAAGAGCACGGCGGCAAGTGAGCAAAGCGCGCGCGACGGGCGGGGCGTCGGCTGACGGCAATTCGCCGGTTTGAGTAAAGGCGGGGAGCTCGTCGCCTTGCCCTGTTGTGCGGGCCGGCGTCAGGAATCCTCGGATTCGCCGGTTCCGGGTTCCGCGCCCCGGATGCGGATCTGATACTTCTTCATGAGCGCCTGGAAATTCGGACGCTGCATGCCGGTCTCCTCCGCGCTGCGCGTCACGTTCCAGCCGTTGCGCCGCAGCGCTTCGAGCACGAAGCGCTTCTCGATCTCCTCGACCGATTTCTCCCGCGCCGCTTTCTTCAGGCGCTTGAGCTCCTCGCTCGTGCGCGGCGCGTCGACGTCCGACAAGGCCGGCGTGTCGATGATGTTGGCGAGGTGCGCACGCCGGATCACTTTGGTGTTTGCGAGAATCATGGCGCGATGTACGGTGTTCTCGAGCTCGCGCACATTGCCTGGCCAGTCGTAATTGACCAGGGCGTTCATCGCCCCGTCGGAAAATTCGCTCACCTGCTTGCCCAGCTCGCCCTTGAACACGTTGAGGAAATGGAATGCAAGGGGCGGGATGTCTTCCCGGCGCTCGCGCAGCGCCGGCATGTGGATTGGAAAGATGTTGATGCGATAGTAGAGATCCTCGCGGAAACTGCCATCGGCCACCATCGCCTTGAGATCCTTGTTGGTGGCGGTGACCAGCCGGATATTGGTGGTCTGGGTGCGCGTGTCGCCGACCGCGCGGAATTCGCGTTCCTGCAGCACCCGCAGCAGCTTGGCCTGGGTCGGCAATGAAATATTGCCGATCTCGTCGAGGAACAGCGTGCCGCCGTTGGCCACCTCGAACATGCCGCGCTTGTTGGTGATCGCGCCGGTGAACGAGCCTTTGACATGCCCGAAGAGCTCGCTCTCCAGCAGGGTCTCGCTGAGCGAGTTGCAGTCGACCGGAACGAACGGCCGGTCTTTCCTGAGGCTGTTGTAGTGGATGGCGCGGGCGATGAGCTCCTTGCCGGTGCCGCTTTCCCCGGTGATCAGCACGGTGCTGTTGGTCGGCGCGCACTGGGCGATCAGCCGGTAGACAGTCTGCATGGCCGGGCTCGCGCCAATGATGTTCTCGAAGCGGTACTTGGAACTCAGCGCCGATTTGAGGTTGATGTTTTCCTGCAGCAGCCTGCGCCGCTCCAGCGCGCGCTCGAGCACGAGCTTCAGCTGGTCCGGATCGAACGGCTTGGGGAGGTAGTCCAACGCGCCCAGTTTCATCGCGCGAACGGCCACGTCTATCTGGGAGAGGCCGGTGATCATCACGACATCGATGTCGGGGTGCGTTTCCTTTACCCGCTGCAGCACCTCCAGGCCGTCCATTTCCGGCATCATGATGTCGAGAATGATGAGGTCGTAATGACGCTCGTCAACGCGGCGCAGCGCATCGGGGCCATTGGTCGTGGTATCGACCTCGAACTCGCCGCCGGCGAGGATCCTCGCGCAGCTCTTCAGGACGACTTCTTCATCGTCGACCACCAGTACGCGCGCGCTCATGGGGCAGGCCGCTCCCCGGCGGCACGGCGCCGCGCCAGCGCCTGTGCGATCAACCCCCGGATCTCCTCCGGCTCAAATGGCTTGGGCAGGTAGGCGAACGCGCCCAGTTCCCTGGCGCGCAGGGCGGTCTTGGACTGCGACAGGCCGGTGAGAATGATCACCTCGCTATCGGGCCTCGTCTGTTTCACGTGCTCCAACACCTCAAGACCGTTGATTAGAGGCATCATGATATCCACGAGAAGCACGTCGTAAGCAGTTTCATTGATTTTTTCCAGGGCTTCGGCGCCGCCCCGGGCCACATCGACCGCGTAATCGCTCCCGGCCAGGATGCGCAGGCAGCTCCGCACCACGATGTCCTCGTCGTCCACGATGAGAATGCGCGCGCTCATGTCGCGTTTCCGCTGCGCAGGAGCTCGGCCGTCTCGGCGTCGGGCTCCAGGGGTAAAAAGACCCGGAACGTCGATCCCTCTCCCTCCTCGCTTTCGACTTCGATCAGCCCCCCGTGCGCCCTGACGATGCCGTGGCTGACCGACAGCCCGAGGCCGGTTCCCTTGCCGACCTCCTTGGAGGTGAAGAAGGGATCGAAAATCCGCTCGAGATTCTTTTCTGAAATCCCGCACCCGGTGTCGATGACAGCGATTTCCACCATGCGCACGGGCGGGGCCCCGGGATCCGTGCGCTTCGGCTCTGCCGCAATGCCGGTGCGCACCGTGATCGTGCCTTTCTTGTCGATGGCCTGCTGCGCGTTGACCATCATGTTCATCATCACCTGCTTGATCTGGTCCGCGTCGACCCACACCGGCGGCAGGCTGCGGTCGAGCTCCTTGCGGATCTCGATATCGCGAAGATGGGCCGGGCGCTCGATCAGGCGCTCGGTCTCCTCGATGATCTCGTTGATGTCGTGAAATTTCTTCTCCGGCTTCTTCTCGCGCGCGAAATCGAGCAGCCGGCGGATGATGGCGGCGCAGCGCTTGGTTTCCTGGATGACGAGATCGAGATCCTCGGCATCGGGGCTGCCATCCGGCATCTTCTTGCGCAACAGGGTCGAGAACGTGAGGACTCCGGTCAGCGGATTGTTGAGCTCATGGGCGATGCCGGATGCGAGCAGCCCGACGGAGGCGAGTTTTTCGCCGCGGGCTGCTTCGGCCTGCGCGACGCGAAGCTCCTTCGTTCTCTGCGCGACCTTCTGCTCGAGCGTGCGGGCCCAGGTATTGCGTTCCTCCTGCGATTCTCTGAGGGCTGCGGTCATGCTGTTGAACGATGTCGAAAGCTGACCGAGCTCGTCGGCGCTTCTGACCGGGATTTCATGATCGAGATCGCCCGCCGCGAGGCGCCGCGCGCCGTGCCCGAGGTCGCGGAGCGGCACGTAGACGAGGCGGTGCACCAGGATGCCGATACCGAGCGACGCCAGCAGGACGAACCCCAGGGCGAGCGCCGCAAGCGCGAAAGCATTGGTGCGCAGCGTGCGGTCCATGTTATCCAGTGAATAAACGACGTCCAGCACGCCCAGCACCGATTGTGCCCTGGGGTGCTGATGGCACGCCGCGTTGTAGCAGGAGGGCTCATTGCGGATCACTTCCATGTTGGCGAGCAGGTGCTGGCCGTTCGTGCTGCTGAAAACGCGGGAGCGCTTGTCCTGGGGGATGCGCGCGAGCGGCTTCTCGCTCTGGTGGCAGTGGTAGCAGGCTTCGGCCTGCCGGTCGACAGTCACGCCGATTTCCGGCGGATACGTCGAGTGAATGATGCGCCCGTCCTTGTTGAAAATCCGGACCCGGTCGATGCCCGCCTGGTTGCTTCTGGAGATGACCTGTGATACCTGGGCCACGTGCTCCGATGCCTGCGCGATCAGCTGGGCGCGCTGGTACTGGATCACCAGCGCGATAAAAACCCCCATCGCGGCCATCAGGGCGATCGCCAGGTAGACGCCGACTTTGAGCTTGAGCGATCGAGGGCGCATTCGGTGAGCGGTGTCGGTCAACCTTCGCCGGGCGCCGGGGCCGCGAATTGCCGGTGCATCGCGTTGCATAGTTCACAGTTAACTTTTCCCATGAAACAACCTAGCAGCGTCGCGGGAAACACGTATTGATCCGAATCAAATCCAGGACGCGCATTTATCCCTTAAACTTGACACAGGCTAGTCAGTCCGCGCCCGTGGAGGAAGACGCACGGTTGAGGGCCCCGGCGCGGTTACAATAGACGGGATTGTGATGGGGATTCTCTTGATTTCACCGGCGGCCGACGAACGCCGGTCGAGCTTGTGGCGGCGCCTTGCCACTCAACGGGTCGCGCCCGGGGGCCGGCCTGCTGCGAGGAAGGCAACGCTGTTCGTTCCGCCTCACGGGTCAACGATTGCCGTTTTTCGATGAAGGCGATTTCAGCAGCCCGTCGTGTGAGACAGCACGGGCTCGATTTTGCTAGAGAAGGGGAGTATTGGTAATGACTGTGGCAGGGCGTTTCGCGCGGGTGCTGGTCGCTATTGTTGTTCTGGCTGGCGCGTCAATCGAAGGCCGGGCGCAACTGGACGTGAGCAACAATACAGTGTGCCTTGGCTGCCATGACAATGCTGCCTTTACGGTCCCCCGTCCCGACGGTGAGGCGCGCTCGTTGCACGTGGATGCGGAGAAATTTGCCGCCAGCGTGCACGGCAAGATGCAGTTTACCTGCGTCACCTGCCATGCCCGGATTGCGCAGCTTCCGCACAAGAAGTCGAGCATGACGCCCGCGGAATGGCGCCGCAGCATTCCCGACCTGTGCGGGAATTGCCACGCCGACAAGCGCGCCGCCTACGAAAAATCCGTGCATGGCGACGAGGTCATCTGGAAGAACAACGCGAGGGCGGCCGTCTGCTCGGATTGCCACCGTCCCCATGAAGTCGAGCGCCCTTCAACCGATGCAGGGAAGCTGCACATCACGGAGAACTGCGGCAACTGCCACGCCGACAGCCTCAAGTCGTATACGCAGACTTATCACGGGCAGATCAACCGGCTTGGCTACGCCCACACGGCCAAATGCTTTAACTGCCATGGCAGCCACAATATCCAGCGCACGCGCGATCCGGAGTCGAGGGTGCATCCGGATAACCGGGTCAAGACCTGCCAGCAGTGCCACGCTGACGCCACCAAGGGCTTTCTCACGTTCGAACCGCATGCCACGACCAATGATTTCGGCCGTTACCCGATTGTCTGGATTGCGTACAAATTCATGATCGGGCTGCTGGCCGGCACCTTCGCGTTCTTCTGGACGCACACCGCTCTCTGGTTCTATCGCGAGTACAAGGAGCGCAAGGAGCGAAAGAACCGCAAGGTTGTGCGCACTGAGGAACTGCTGGGCAACAAGGGTCGTTATTACCGCCGCTGGCCGTGGGCGTGGCGCCTCGCGCATCTGCTGTTCGCGCTATGCCTGATGACGCTCGCCCTGACCGGCATGTCGCTGCTTTTCCCCACCAGTCCGTGGGCCCCTGTAGTCATACGGATGCTGGGCGGTCCGGAACTGGCGGGGTTGATCCATCGCACGGCTGCGGTCACCTTCGCGACGATCTTCTTCGGTCACCTGGTCTACGTTGCGATTTTCCTCGCCCGCAACATCCGCACGTTCGACTGGTTCGGTCCCCATTCCCTGGTCCCCAGCCTGCAGGACATCAAGGATATCTTCGCGATGTTCAAATGGTTCTTCGGGCAGGCGCCACGTCCCGATTTCGACCGCTGGACCTACTGGGAGAAGTTCGACTACTGGGCGCCGTTCTGGGGCGTGACGATCATCGGCAGCAGCGGCGTCATGTTGTGGTTCCCGGAATTTACCGCCGCGTTCCTCCCGGGGTGGGTGTTCAACGTTGCGACGATCCTGCATGGCGAGGAAGCCGTGCTCGCGGTCGGCTTCCTGTTCACGGTGCATTTCTTCAACAACCACTTCCGGCCGGATAAATTCCCGCTGGACGTCGTCATGTTCACCGGCGCGATGCCGCTCGACGAATTCCGGCACGAGCACGCCGTGGAATACAAGCGCCTGGTCGAGACCGGGCAACTCGATAAATACATCGTCGATGCCCCGTCCCAGCCCATGACGCTGGCTTCCACGATCCTCGGGTTCACGCTGATCGCCGCCGGGCTGACGCTGCTCGTGCTCGTGTTCATTGGATTTATCGGCGCCGTCGGCGCGGCTTAGCGGAACCGCTGAGCAGTCAGCGGTGAGCCGTGCGTAAGCGCTAAACGATGAGGAGTGCGACGTGTAACGCGGCTCGTTGATGTTGTGATCAGTGTTTTGCCGTTCACTGATCACCGGTGTTGTCGGCGTTCACCGGCAGCGCATCAGAAAGACGTAGAAGAAGGAAGACAGAACGCAGAAGAGTTCTAAAGTTGCATCCGCGTTTATCTGCGGCTGATATGTCCTGGTTTTATTGCGCGCTCTGAAGCGGAGGCGCGCTACCGCACTTCGGAATCGATCACCACGCTCACGCCATTCGCGCCCGCCTTGATGGGCGCGCTAAGTCCCTCCAGGTCGCCGGGCTGAGGGGTGGCATTGGCGCTTTTCGAGACACGCGCGCCGATCACCACCAGCGGGAAGCTCGACAACTTCATTTGCGGCGTCATCGCCATCGAGTCATCGAGCGCGAACTCGACCGGAAGATCGCTCGCCTGCCGGCGCAGGATGGCGAGCGGCATCCTTGGCCCTTCGGCGGCGCGCGCGAAGATGAAAACGGTGTCGTTCGGTTCGACCTTCGCGGCGAGCGCCGGCGCAAGTTTGACGGTGCCACTCACGCGGGTGGCATCCGCCGCGGGGGACGCAGGCGCCGCGGGGGACGCAGGCGCCGCGGCAGCCGGCGGCTGAGCCGCGAGCGTGCCGCCGGCAAGGGAACGCGCCTCGGCGATGTTCGCGCGTGCTCCCCGGGCGAATTCGGAATCCGGCGGCACCACGGCCAGGATGCGCTCCCAGTATTCCACGGCCTTCGCGTAATCCTTCCTGTTGAAGGCGACGGTGCCCGCCAGCGCCAGCGCCTTGACGTTGCGAGGATCGACAGCAAGGGCGCGTGCGATCAGCTTCTCGGGCTCGCCCTCGAGCGAGCGTCCCTGCGCCATTGCAAGCGCATCGGCGTAATCAGCGAACAGCTGGGCATCGCCAGGGCTGCGGGCGGTTGCGTTGGCATACGCCTCGGACGCTTCCTTGAAGCGGCCGAGCGCGGCGTACGAGCGCGCCAGGATCTTCCAGCCCTCGGGATCCTCGGGATTCGCGCGCATGCGCGCAGCGAGCTTCTCGACGATGGCGAGCATTTGTTCTCCACTGACGCCATGAGCGGTGCTTTGCGGGGTGCCTGCCATCTGTATTGCCTGCGGATTGCCGACGACAAGGTAGATCGCGAGCGCGCACACCGGCAATGCAATCGCGAATGCGATGGCCCCCAACTTCGAGCCCGGACGCGCCGCGACCCCCTCCGTTGCGCTCACGTCCTGGAGCAGGCGTGTTTCGATTTCTCCCCGAGAGCGTTCGTATTGATCCTGGGCGAGCGTGCCGGCGCGCAGGTCGGCCTCCAACTCGCGCAGCTGGTCGCGATAGACGGCGACGTTGATCGCATTGCGCGAGACGCCCGAGTTCGAGCCGCGCTTCAGCAGCGGCAACACGACGAAGGCAAGGGCGCCGATCGCGAGCAGGCCGGCGATGAGGACGAACGCGGTCACAGCCGCTCCCGTCCGCTATCGGAGAGCAGGGCCCGCGCCCGCTCCCGCTCTGATCCGGTGAGCTCGATGGCCGGCGCCTCGCGCCTCCGGGAGAGCCGGTAGAAGAGCGCCGCCAGGCCGGCCACTATCAGCAACAGCGGGCCGAGCCAGAGCAGCAAGGTGGTGAGCTTTAAGGGCGGGCGGTAGAGCACGAAGTCACCGTAGCGGGACACGAGATAGTCCACGATCTCCTCGTCGCTCTGCCCCTGGCGCATGCGCTCGCGGATCTGGTTGCGCAGGTCCACTGCGAGCTCGGCCCGCGAGCCGGCGAGCGATTCGTTCTGGCACACGAGACAGCGCAGCTCCGCAGAGAGCGTCTGCAGGCGCCGCTCGAGCACGGGATCTTCTGCCACTGGCGCTGCTTCCTTGCCCCACGCGGCAACGGCGAGGACCATCAGCAGGACGAATGTTATTGCTTTCGAAAGCATCTCAACGCGTGAGTCGTGAGTCGTGAGTCGTGAGTGGGGAGTGGGGAGCGGGCGACGTCCCATACGATCGGTTCGGTCCACTCACTATTCACCACTCACCCCTTTGAACCGAATCAGCCCTTATTGAGTTCCGCCACCAGCGGCAGTACTTTGTTCTTCAGGATCTCGGGGGTCAGAGCGCCGATCCGCTTGTAGCGAATGACGCCCTTCTTGTCGATCACGTAGGTCTCGGGCACGCCATAGACGCCGTAATCGATCCCGATCCGGCCGTCGCGGTCATAGGCCGACAATACGTACGGATCGCCGAACTGCTTCAGCCACGCGATTCCGTCCTTGCGCTCGTCCTTGTAGTTGAGCCCGTAGAGCGGTGCAGCGCCGGATTTCGCGAACTCGACCAGCACGGGATGCTCTTCGCGACAGGTGACGCACCACGAGGCCCATACGTTGAGCAACCAGACCTTGCCGAGCATGTCCTTCTGCGAGAATTGCTTCCCCGGCTCGTGCAGCTGCGGCAGCTGGAAGTTCGGCGCCGGCTTGCCCACGAGTGGCGAGGGCACTTCGCGCGGATTAAGCGTGAGGCCAACCCCCAGCAGCGCAACCAGCGCAACGAAAGCGGTGATCAAGACATATCGCATCATCCTTGCGGCTTCCGTGAATCGTAAATCCTGAATCGTGAATCGACGCCCAAGGAGAGGTTGTTGCAGTTAACCGCATTCATCTGCGTTTATCTGCGGTTAATCTGCTTTTTCACGCGTTTCATCTAACGCGCGGGCGCAGCAGCGTAGGCTTGCTCGCGCGCGCGGGACGAAGCAACGCGGTAGCGCCGGTCGCTCGCAGCGAGCAGCCCGCCGAGCGCCATCAGCAGGCACCCGCCCCAGATCCAGTCGACGAATGGCTTGTGCTGAACGCGCACGACCCATTGCGTCGGGCCGAGCGAGTCGCCAAGCGAGACGTAGAGGTCGCGCGTAAAGCCCGGATCGATGGCCGCCTCCGTCATCGGCTGGTTCTGCACGCGGTAGATGCGTTTTTCCGGATACATCCGCGTCATCGTCTTGCCCTCGCGGCTGACGTGGATCTCGGCTCGGGCCGCGACGTAGTTGGGGCCGTTGACTTCCCGCACGCCGTCGAAGCGAAAGACGTATCCGCCCAGCTCGACCGTGTCTCCCGGGCCCATCCGGACGTCGCGCTCGCTTTCATAGCCCTTCACGAGCGTCACGCCAACGACGAACACTGCCACACCGAGATGCGCAAGGAGCATGCCATAGTAGGCTCGTGGCGTTGTGGCGAGGCGCGCCCACACGCCGGCGCCGCTGGCCGCGTTCCTGACGCGCTCACGCAACTGAACCACGCTGCTCGCCGCGATCCAGATTGCGAGCAGCAATCCGAGCGAGACGAGCGCGCTCCATTGCCCCAATGCGAACGGCAGGAGCAACGCCGCCACGACACTTACGCCGAAGGCCCAGCGCAACCGCACCGCAAGGTCGGGCAGGCTCGCTTTCTTCCAGCGCGCGAGGGGGCCTACGCCCATGAGAAAGAGCGCCGGCGCCATCACTGCCGCGAACACCGCGTCGAAGTAGGGTGGGCCGACCGAGATCTTGCCAAGCCCGAGCGCGTCCAGCGCAAGCGGATAAAGGGTGCCGAGCAGTACCGAGCCGGTGGCCGCGGCGAGGAGCACGTTGTTGGTGAGCAGGAACGACTCGCGCGACACGGGCTCAAAACCTCCGCCAAGACCGATGCGTGCCGTACGCGAGGCGAAGAGCAGCAGCGAGCCTCCAATCACGACCGAGAGAAAGATGAGGATGAAGACCCCGCGCGCGGGATCCGTGGCGAAGGCGTGGACTGATGTGAGGACTCCCGAGCGCACGAGGAACGTGCCAAGGAGCGAGAGCGCAAACGCGAATATCGCAAGCAACACGGTCCAGCTGCGGAAGCTGCCGCGCTTCTCGGTCACTGCCAGGGAATGAATCAGCGCCGTGCCAATGAGCCACGGCATGAAAGACGCGTTCTCGACCGGATCCCAGAACCACCACCCGCCCCAGCCGAGCTCGTAGTAGGCCCACCAGCTGCCGAGCGCGATGCCGACGGTGAGAAAGGCCCACGCGACCGTCGTCCACGGGCGCGACCAGCGCGCCCATGTTGCATCGAGGCGGCCGGCCAGCAGCGCGGCTATGGCGAAGGCGAATGCGACCGAGAAGCCGACATAACCCATGTAGAGCATAGGGGGATGCATCACCATGCCGGGGTCCTGCAGCAGCGGATTGAGATCTCGACCGTCGGGGGGGATCGGAAAGAGCCGCAGGAAAGGGTTCGAGGTGAAGAGCATGAACAGCAAAAAGCCAATGCTCACGAGCCCCATCACGCCCAACACCCGGGCCACCATCTCATCGGGCAAATGGCGGCTGAAGACAGTCACTGCCGTCATCCAGACGCAGAGCATGAGCATCCAGAGCAGGAGCGAGCCTTCGTGTCCGCCCCATACGCCAGCGATTCGGTACGGCAGTGGCAGCGCGGAATTGGAGTGGCTCGCCACGTAGCTGACGGAAAAGTCGTTGGTCACGAAAGAGTAGGTAAGACAACCGAAGGCGATGGCGACGAACACGAACTGGCCCTGGGTGACCGGGCGCGCCGCCGCCATCCATATCCGATCACCGCGCGCTGCGCCGGCGATGCCCAAGACGCCTTGCGCGAGTGCCAGACAGAGGGCAAGCGCAAGCGCGAACTGGCCAAGCTCGGGAATCAACGGCCGCTCCCGGGGACGACCAGCGTCTTCTGCGCGGCGTTCAAGCCGTTGCCGTGGGCCTGCTTCAACGCGTCGGCCGCTTCGGGCGGCATGTAGTTCTCGTCGTGCTTCGCCAGCACTTCGCTCGCCTGGAACACGCCGTCGGGGCCGAGACGCCCCTGGGTCACAACGCCTTTGCCCTCGCGGAACAGATCGGGAAGGATGCCCTGGTACACGACCGGGATGTTTTGGGCGGTGTCAGTGACGACGAACTGGACAGTGACCCCGTCGGACCGGCGTTTGACGCTGCCGGGGGCGACCAGTCCGCCGATTCGGAAGGTGCGGCCCTGGGGCGCTTCATTGGCGGCGACCTGGGTCGGGGTGAAGAAGAACACCAGATTTTTCTGGAATGCGGAGAGCACGAGGGCGGCCGACACGGCGAGTGCGGCCACGCCCCCAGCGATCATTGCCATACGTTTATGTCTTGGTTTCATGAGGTTACGTTAACTCTTGCCGCCGAAACGGTTAAGTATGCCGCGTCGGCGAAGCACGAGCAATATGAGTTCGACTACCATCAGACCCGCCGTGACGGCGTACGATCCCCAGACGTAGAGGGCATAGCCGCCCATCGCGAAGAATTCGCTCCAGCTCCCCCAGTTCATGCGCCGCTCTCCAGGTATTGGGCCGCCCATTCACTGTTGCGCTCGCGTTCGAGCATGATGCAACGCGCGCGCATCAAGACGGCGGCGATGCTGTAGAACCAGAAGCCGAACACCATGACGAGCATGCCAATGAGCATCGTGGTCGCCATCGTCGGCGCGCTGCTGAGGCTCACCGAGGCGCCCTGGTGCAGCGTGTTCCACCATTTGACCGAGAAATAAATGATCGGAACGTTGACCACCCCGACGAGCGCCAGCACGGCGCCGGCACGGTCCGCGCGCCGCGGATCGTCGATCGCGGCCTGCAAGGCCAGAAAACCGAAGTAAAGGAACAGCAGTATCAGCTCGGACGTCAGGCGCGCGTCCCACACCCACCACGTGCCCCACGTCGGCTTGCCCCACAGCGATCCGGTCCAGAGCGCGATGAAGGTGAACATCGCCCCCGTGGGCGCGAGCGCGCTTGCCATCATGCCGGACAAACGGGTGTTGAACGCGAGCCCCATGCCGGCCCAGAAGGCCATCACCAAGTAGATGAACATCGACATCCAGGCAGCGGGCACGTGGATGAAGATGATGCGGTAGGACTCGCCCTGCTGGTGGTCGGTCGGCGCCATGAAGAAGCCGATGTAGAGGCCGACCGCGCAGAACACGACGGCCAGCGTGCCGAAACCCACCGCGAGCTTCTTCGCCAGCGGGTAGAACGACGCTGGCGAGGAGAACTTGAACCAGTTGATCCCGCTGCTCATGACATTACCAATCTGCGGCTCCTACTCGAGGGCGATGCGCAGCGCAACCGCCGCCACCCAAGGGGCGAATGCTGCAGCCATCACCAGAAAAGCGCCCAGCAACAGCAAATGAGCGCCCGCGCCCAATCCTGCGGCGGCCGCATCAAGGGCCCCGGCCCCGATAATCAACACGGGAATGTAGAGCGGCAGGACCAGCAGCGCCACCAGCGCTCCCCCGCCACGCAGCCCCAACGTAAGCGCGGCGCCGATAGTGCCGATCAGGCTGAGCGCAGGCGTTCCGAGCAGTAAGGATAGCATCAACTCACCGAGAAAGTTTTGAGGCACATCAAATTGTAACGCGAGCACTGGAGCCAGCAGGACGAGCGGAAGTCCGGTCATCAGCCAGTGTGCAAGCACCTTGCCGGCGACGATGACGCTGAGTGGCGATGCGCTCAAGAGCATCTGTTCCAGCGTGCCATCCGCGTAGTCCTGCGCAAACACGCGGCTCAGCGCCAGCATCGAGGCCAGCAGGGCCGCCACCCAGATCACGCCCGGCGCAATCGTCCGCAGCAGCGCCGGCTCAGGCCCCACGCCGAGCGGGAACAGGCTCACGACGATCACGAAGAAGAGCAGCACGGTGAGGACGTCGGAGCGCCGCCGCATCGCGAGCAGCAGATCCCGGCGGATGACAAAGACGGCGGTCTCTAGCATGGCAAGGCGGGCCAGTGAGCGCTGACCCGTGACCGGCGGGACGCTGCCGCAAGAAGAGCTTCAGAGTCGCCGATGGAAACCGATAAACGCTGATGGGATCGGCACGCGATCATTTGTTCCGATTCTCTGTCTGCGTTCATCTGCGGCCAGATCTGTTGTGTATGCTCAAGTGTGGGCTAAACAGCAGCGGCGCCGAGATCGATACGCAGCGCGACGGCGACGGCGATTTCCAGCTCCACGTGCGTGGTGTAAACGACGGCCGCTCCCCGCGCGACGTGGCTGGCGATCATCTCCTGCACGATATCCACGGCACGGGCATCGAGCGCGGTAAAGGGCTCATCGAGAATCCACAGCGGCGAATGTTCGCTCAGCGCAAGCCGCGCAAGGGCGACGCGCCGCCGCTGCCCCTGTGAGAGCACGCGGGCGGGCCGATGCTCGCTGCCCCCGATGCCGAGCTGGTCGAGCGCCGAGCGCAGCGCGCCGGCCGCCACCCGGTGTCCGCCGAGTGCGCAGGCAATGGCCAGGTTCTCGGCTGCCGTGAGATCGTCCTTGATGGCATTGGCATGGCCGATATAGACGAGCCGGCCCCAGTACTCCTCGCGCAGGCGCCGGATGTCCTCGCCATGCCAACGCACCGATCCGCCAGCCGGCGCCAGCAGGCCGCAGAGCAGCCGCAGCAGGCTCGTCTTGCCACTGCCATTCGCGCCGGCGATGCGCAACAGCTCGCCTCCGCGCAGACGGAAGTCAAGCCCGCTGAAGAGAGTGCGCTCCCCGCGCGTGCACTGGAGATCAATCGCCTCGAGCATCAATCAACAGAACGGAAAACAGTTTCAACGGGCCGCAAATTTCGCGGCGCTGCAGGCCGTAAGAGACAGGCCGGCAGCGATGATACCAGTGAGGAGGCTGTGCGGCGCGCGGCATTTTTCTCTTTCTCGCGTTGCGATCCGTTATTCTATACCCCTGCGATGAGACCCTTGACCGCGCGCGTACTCCAGCTCCTCGCCGACGCCGAGTTTCATTCGGGCGAAGCGCTTGCCGACGCGCTTGAGATGTCGCGCGGCAGTATCTGGCATGCGATTCGCGAGCTCGAGGCGCTCGGCCTTGATATCTATAAGGTACCCGGCCGCGGTTATCGTCTCTCGCGGCCGCTGGCCCTGCTCGATGCTGCGCGCGTCGAGCATCACCTCGGGACGCTTGCTCCGCGCTTCAGGCTCGAACTCTGCCCCAGTGTGGCCTCGACCAGCACGCGCTTGCTCGAGCGCGCCGCGCAGGGCGCGGAGACAGCGACGGTAGTCGCCGCCGAATGGCAAAGCGGGGGACGCGGCCGCTTGGGGCGGGCCTGGCATGCGCCTCTCGGCGGCGGGCTCACATTCTCGCTGCTGTGGCGTTTCGCGCGGGGCGCCGGCGCGCTCACGGGCCTGAGCCTGGCGACCGGCGTGGCGGTCGCGCGCGGAGTTGAGACGCTCGGCGCCAGCGGGATCGAGTTGAAATGGCCGAACGATGTCCTCTGGGACGGGCGCAAACTGGCCGGCATTCTGATCGAGCTTCAGGGCGATGCGCTGGGACCCACGGCAGCCGTCATCGGGATCGGCGTCAACGTACGCCTTTCGACGGCGGACCATGGCAGGATCGGGCAGCCTGCAACGGATCTCGAAGCTGCGTGCGGCGCCGCGCCGGATCGTAACGTCGCGCTTGCGCGGCTGCTGGCGGAACTGCATCGTACGCTCGATGCTTTTGCGGAGAGCGGGTTTGCGCCCTTGCGCGCCGAGTGGCAGCGGCGCCATGCGCATCAGGATCGGCGCGTAACATTACTGCTGCCGGACGGCGCCGGAGTTTCCGGACAGGCTCGGGGGGTGGGTGAAGACGGCGCACTATTGCTCGAAACGCGGACGGGTATCCGGCGCTACCATAGCGGCGAGGTCAGCCTGCGACCTGCGAAACCCGTGATGAGTGATGAGTGATGGGCCTACCCGAAGGCAGAAGGCAGAAGGCAGAAGGCAGAAACGAACCCGGTTCAATCTGTGTTTATCTGCGTTTATCTGCGGCTGATAACGGTGTGCGTGCATGAAGGTGCTAGCGTGCGACGCGGGCAACAGCCGCATCAAGTGGGGCCTGCATGACGGGTCCGGGTGGGTGGCCCAGTCGTGGGTGGGCACGGCGCAGGCAAACCAGCTTGGTGAAGCCTGGCGCGGCCTTCCGCCACCGGATGCGCTGATTGCCTCCAACGTTGCGGGCGACGGAGTGGGCGAAGCGCTCCGGAGCGCGGCGCGGGCCTTGGGCGCCCGGCTCCAGATCATTGGAAGCCGCGCACGCCAATGTGGCGTGCGCAGCGGCTACGATGATCCGTCGCAACTCGGGCCCGACCGCTGGGCCGCCCTCATCGGGGCATGGCATTTATGCGGCGGGCCGAGCGTCGTCGTCAACGCGGGCACGACGATGACCGCGGATGCGCTGAGCCGGGATGGTGTGTTTCTCGGCGGCGTGATCGTGGCAGGCGTCGATCTCATGCGCGAGACGCTCGCGCGCTCGACCGCCGGTCTGAAAATGGAGGAGGGCCATTACACGTTCTTCCCGGCCACGACGGCCGATGCGATCATGAGCGGTGCCATCAACGCGCTGGCGGGCACCATCGAGCGCATGCAGCGCTTCATGCGTGAAGCAGGTGAAGCCAACCCGCGCATCGTGCTCTCGGGTGGCGCCGCGCCCGCCGTGGAGCGCGCGCTTAACGGCGGCGTCGAGGTCGTGGATAATCTCGTGCTCGAGGGGCTGCTTCGCATTGCCCTCGAAACTGAAAAGTGAGCCGTGAACCGTGAGCCGTAAGCCGCCAGAGAGGAAGCAACAGATTCCGCGTCTTCGGATCACGGATCACAGATCACGGCTCACGCTTTCGCTGGCACGAGTATGAGAGCCCTTTTCCTGCTGCTGATCCTGGCGAACCTGATGTTTTTCGCCTATGCGCAGGTGGCAGGCGAAGGCGCCAATATCGAAAGCCGCATCGCAGCCCTGCAGATCAGCCCGGAGCGAATACGGCTGCTCGGACCGGGGGGCGGACCGGCTGCCGAAGCGGCGAGGCAGGCGGGACAGAGCATTCCGCCGGTGCTGGCACCCAAGGCCCCTGTCGCCTGCCTGGAATGGAGCAACCTCGGCGGGCCTGACGTGGCCCGGGCGGAGAACGATCTCGGGAAACTCGGGGTCGAGCCCGCGCGGATTGAGCGCGTGGTCGCCGACGCCGACGGTTACTGGGTTCACATGCCCCCGGTGGAAAACAAGGCCGAGATCGACCGCAAGATAGGAGAGCTCAAGGCGCTCGGCGTGCAGGAATTTTTCGTGGTGCAGGAAGCCGGCGAGTGGCGCAACGCCATCTCCCTTGGCATCTTCCGGAGCGACGAGGCGGCGAACGTGTTTCTGGCCTCCCTGCGCCAGCGCGGCGTGCGCTCCGCGGTCATGTCGCGTCGGGAGAAGTTGTTGAAGCAGGTCGTATTCTACGTGCGGGAGCCCGGCAACGCCCTGGTGGAGAAGCTGGCTGAAGTCCAGCGCAATTACCCGGGAACCGCGATCAAGGCGGCGCCATGCCCGCCCGCCTCGGCTCCGCCCAAGGGATAACCTCTTCGTCGGTAAACGGTAAACGGTAAACGGTGAACAGTGGACCGTGAACCGAAAAATGCCTATCGCAACATCAGCCGGCCAAGCAATACCGCGTAGCCCTCACCGCTCACGGGTCACACCGTCAGCTCAACCGGCGGATCCGTTCGATCAGCGCTGTCGTGGAGCGCGCGTGCTCGAAGGGAATCGAGTGCACGCTTCCGCCCCAGCTCTTTACTTCCTCCGCGCCAACGATCGTGTCGGGCGGCCAATCGCCGCCCTTCACCAGCACGTCAGGCCGCGCAGCGCGGATCAGCTGAAGGGGCGTGTCCTCATCGAACCAGGTGACGAGCGCTACAGCCTCAAGGGCGGCGATCACGGCGCAACGGTCTTCGAGGCGGTTCACCGGGCGGTCAGGGCCCTTGCCGAGGCGCTGTGCCGAAGCATCCGTGTTCAGCGCGACGAGCAGGCTTGCGCCGAGCGCGCGCGCCCGGGCGAGGTAGGCCACGTGGCCGCGATGCAGGATATCGAACACGCCGTTGGTGAAAACGAGCGGCCGTGCAACATGCCCAAGGCGCACGCGCAGCTCGTTCGGGGGGCAGATTTTCGCTTCGATCGGAAGCATCGCGTCGCCAGTGTAGCGGCGCGGCTGTGCTGACACAAATCAGGCTGCGCGGAGATTGCCCTTGGCAAACCGCGATAGCGACTTAGGTCGCGCACGCTGTCGATGCGCTCCTTGAGCCACGGAAAGATCTTTTGACAAGCAGGGCGTTGCTCGCGAAAAAAGCGCCCTGCGGGTTCATCTAGGGGCGATCACCGGCAACGGGGTGGGGGCGCCGTTTCGTAATGAGCGGCGTGCGTGGGTGGCGCCGATTACGCGACGCAGAGCTCACGCCGCCTGCAAGGCGCGGTTGGTGTCGCGAGCGTTTGCGAGTGCCGAGGGAATTTCTTCCAGGGATCGCAACATCGTGACGCCTTCTGGCGCCTTGCGGCAGCGGCCCAGCGCCCCGCCACCCGCCCAGATCGCGATTTCTTTCGGCAGGACGGCCCGCAATTCCTGCAATCCTGCCAGCGCCGTTTGAGTTGGTATGGCCGCGCTGAAGGAAAGTGCGACCACATCGGCGCGCAAGGCCAGAGCGCCGTCGCGAATATCCGGGATAGGGGTCTCATTGCCGAGCGCCACGCAGGCCGCCCCCTCGATGCAGAGCATTGCCTCCACCATCAGCAGCCCGATGCGGTGCTTTTCGCCGGGCACGGTGGTGAGCAGGAACCGCGGCGCACCGCCGCGCCCAGGCTGCTCGAGGATAGCGTTACGCAGAATGTTCTGGAGATGCTCGGAATAGAGATGCTCGTCGAAGATCGCCAACTTGCCATGCAGCCAAGCATCCCCGATCCAGAAGTTTAGGTGGGCGACCGTATCGCAGACGAAGCGCTGCAGGCCCTGCTTCATGAGCTGCTGCAGCAGGGCGCCGCGAAATCCCTCGATGTCGTGTGCCAGGAGCAGGCGCAGAATTTCTGCCACGGCCGCGGGAGGCTCGCGATACTCGGCCCCGCGCGTCATGAGCTGGGCGAGCTCCTCAGCATTGAGGTGGATCAGCTTGCTCGGCCGTTGGCCGTGGTCCATGAGATGACGGATGCGGCGCAGCTTGTCCAGCTGGTCCTGCGGGTAGAGCCGCTCGTCGTTGTTGTCGCGCAGCGGTTGCGGAAAGCCGTAGCGACGCTCCCAGACCCGCAATGTGTCCTTCGAAAGACCGGTATCGCGCTCGACCGCCGCGATGTTGTAGAGGGTTTCCCCGTTCGGCTCGTGCGTGGTGATGTATGGCATATTGTCGTGGACAAGGTGAAAAATAAATATTGCGCTGACGAGTATTATACATTAAATTAGAGTTCTGACCAGGACAAAATGACCTCCTAAGCCGCGTAAACTACTTTGTCCAGCCTTTTGCATGGACATTGCAGGGGAACGTAGGGCCCCCGAGACAGTCTTGGTTCTGAGCCGTTTATGGCGCGTCGAAGGGGTGGTTTCCTGCGCGCTTAAAGCGAATTGATTGATCAGGGGCGGCGAATTTGGAATCGCCGTCCCAACCCGTAGCCGAACAGCAGCCGCGCTTGCGCGGCGATAGAGGACCAAGATGAGTGTTCCCGACCGTTTTCTTCTGCCCGACGCGCAGTCGGTGGCTGATGGCCGGAACCCGGCCATGAACCGCATTGGCGTGAAAGGGCTCAATTCCGCAGGCAGGATGATCGAGAGGAAGGCCCGACATGCCTCCGCGTGACAGCGCCCCGCCAACCCGACGGATCGCAGTGATTGGGGCCGGCATTTCCGGCCTCGCCGCCGCGTGGATGCTGGGGCGCCGCTATGCGGTGACGCTGTACGAGGCAAATGATTATCTGGGGGGCCACACCAACACGGTGGACGTCACGATCGATGGCGTGACCGCGCCCGTCGACACGGGCTTCCTCGTGTTCAACGAGCGCACGTATCCCGAGCTGATCGGGATGTTCGGCTTTCTGGGAGTGGAAAGCGTGCCGAGTGAAATGTCGTTCAGCGTGAGCGTCGAGGATGAGGGCATCGAGTGGTCGGGCACCGATCTGGCCGCCCTGTTCGCGTGGAAGCGAAATGCGCTGAAGCCAGCCTTCTGGACCATGCTCGCCGACATGCTCCGCTTCAACCAGGAGGCCGCCCGTTACGCGCGCACGCCTGCCGATGGCGGGAGCACGCTGGGCGAGTTTCTCGAGCGTGGTCGGTACGGGCGCCCGTTTCGCGACTGGTATCTGCTGCCCATGAGCGGAGCGATCTGGTCATGTCCGACTGCCCAGATGCTCGAGTATCCGATGCACCCATTCGCGCGTTTTTTCGAAAACCACGGCCTGCTGCGGCTGACCAACCGACCCCTGTGGCGCACCGTGGCCGGCGGCGGAAGGGAATATGTGAAGCGGCTCGCACAGGGCATCGCGGATATTCGCCTGGCAACTCCCGTGTCGCGCGTCGTGCGAGACCCAGAGGGCATATACGTCGCTGTAGAGCAGGGCGCAGCCGAGCGCTTTGATCACGTCGTGTTCGCATGCCACAGCGATCAGGCGCTGCGGCTGCTGGCGGATCCCGACGCGACCGAGCGACGCCTCGTGGGGGCCGTGAAATATCAGCCCAACCGCGCGTTACTCCACACCGACACGTCTTTGCTGCCGCGCGCGCGACGCGCATGGTCGGCATGGAACTATCATGCCCCTTCGACCGCACAGGGCGGCGGCGCCGTTGGTGTGAGCTATCTCATCAATCGGCTGCAGCCCCTGCCGTTCACCCAACCGGTGATCGTCACGCTCAATCCGCACCGCGTGCCCGATCCCGCGAAGACCATCGCGGAATTCAGCTACTCGCATCCCATGTTCGACCGCGATGCCCTGGCGGCGCAGCGCTCTTTGGCCCACATACAGGGGCGGCGCCGGACCTGGTTCTGCGGGGCTTGGACGGGCTATGGCTTCCACGAGGACGGGCTGCGCTCGGCGCTGAGTGTGGCCGACGCCTTGGGTGTGCGCGCCCCGTGGCGGCATGCCGGCCTCGAGCTGGCCGCGTGAGGGCAGTATGAACACTCAGCTCTATTTCGGCACCGTGATGCATGATCGCCTCAAGCCGAGCCGGCACCGGTTCCGCCATGGCGTGTTTTTCCTGCGCGTCAACCTGCGCGAGATCGACCGCATGGCAGGGCCTTTGTTTTCGGTCGACCGCTGGAATATCTTCAGTTTTCACCGCGCCGATCACGGCCCTCGAGACGGATCCGAGCTCGAGCCCTGGATGCGTGCGCTCCTGGCCCGTCACGGTATTGATTGCGCCGATGGGGATATCGTGCTGCAAACGTTCCCGCGCGTCCTGGGTTACGTTTTCAATCCGGTGAGCTTCTGGCTGGCCTATGATCGCGGCGGCGGCCTGCGCGCGGTCCTGGCCGAGGTCAGCAATACCTTCGGCGAGCGCCATAACTATCTGGTCACGCACGCCGACGGCCGGCGGATCTCAGGAGAGCAATGGCTCGAAGCAACCAAGGTCTTCCACGTGTCGCCTTTTTTCGGTGTTGCCGGTCGCTACCGCTTCCGCTTCACCGAGCGCGCCAACGGCACCGTGGCGCGCATCGACTATTACGGAGACGAGGGGCTGCTTCTGCGTACGGCAATAGGGGGCGAGGCCGCGCCCTTCGATACGCGCCGCCTGGGCTACGCCTTCATGCGCTATCCCGGGTTCACGCTGGGCGTGATCGCGCGCATACACTGGCACGCGCTGCGGTTGTGGCTGAAACGCGTTCCGTTCTTCCCTAAACCACTGCCACCGGCAGAGGAAACGACAAAATGAGCACCAGCCAACTTGCATTGGCGCCCGCGCAGCAAAGCGTTCCGAGCGGTGCTGCAGGGCTTCTGTTCCAGGCGCTCGGTAATCTGCGTTTCGGGCATTTGCGCGTTGTGTGCCCCAAAGGCACGCCGATCGACTTCGCGGGCGCGCAGCCCGGCCCGCGTGCCACGCTGATCGTTCACGACTGGTCCGTGTTCTCCGACATTATCGCGCGCGGCGACATCGGCTTCGCGGAGGCCTACCTCGAACAGAAGTGGGACACCGACGATCTTCCGGGTCTGATCGCGCTGGCGGTGCGCAACGAAGCGGTGCTCGAGGCGGCCCTTTTCGGGCGCTGGCTGAGCATGCTCGCCTACCGCCTGCGCCACAGGCTCCGCACCAACACGCGCTCGGGCAGCCGCCGGAATATCCATGCCCACTACGATCTGGGCAACGACTTCTATCGGCTCTGGCTCGATGAGTCGATGAGCTATTCGTCAGCCCTGTTCGACAACGATACTGCTCGCGGACTGCCCCTCGCCCAGGCGGCGAAGTACGAGCGCGTGCTGGAGCAGCTCGGCGCGCGCCCCGGCGAGCACATTCTGGAAATCGGCTGTGGATGGGGTGGGTTTGCCGAGGCAGCAGCGCGGCGCGGCTGCCGCGTCACGGGGATCACCGTCTCCCGCGCCCAGCTCGAGTATGCGCGCGAGCGGATCGCCGCCGCGGGGTTGAGCGATCTCGTCAACCTGGAGTTGCGCGACTACCGCGATCTGTCCGGCGTGTTCGATCACGTTGTTTCAATCGAAATGCTCGAGGCTGTCGGCGAGCGCTACTGGAAGACCTATTTCCGCACACTGCGCGCGGCGCTCCGTTCGGGCGGCCGGGCTGTCCTGCAGGTGATCACGATTGCAGATGACCGCTTCGAGCGCTATCGCCGCGGCACCGATTTCATCCAGCAGTACATCTTTCCTGGCGGCATGCTTCCGTCGCCGCGCAAACTCACCGAGCTTGCCGCGGGCGCGGCCTTCGAGATTGCGGACCGTTATGCCTTTGGCGCCGACTATGCCGAGACACTCCGGCGCTGGCGCGCCAGCGTGGGGGCGCGCGAAGACGCGATCCGGGCGCTGGGTTTCGACGAGCGCTTTCTGCGCCTTTGGCGCTTTTACCTCGCCTATTGCGAGGCGGGTTTTAATGCAAGGACGACCGATGTCGAACAGATCACGCTGGTTCGCCGCTAGCTTTCTCTTTTTCTGGCTTTGGATTCTGCCGGCGACGGCAGAGCGGCTGCCTGCCTTGGTGCAGGGCGCGCTGCCGCAGGCTCGCCTGGTGGGGCAGGGCTCGCTCACCTGGTTCGGTTTCCAGGTCTACGATGCGCGGCTGTGGGTCAAAGGCCGGCAGTGGTCATTCGACGCGCCGTTCGCGCTCGAGTTACGCTACGCGCGCTCGATTCCCGGTGAACGGCTGGCGGAGACGAGCGCTGAGGAGATGCGCCGCATGGCCCTGGGCAGTGAGGAGCAGCTGTTGCGCTGGCTGGCGGCGATGCGACGCATCTTCCCCGACGTCGCCGCTGGGGACCGGTTGATCGGCGTTCATCTGCCGGGCGACGGCGTCGCGTTCTACTCGGCGGGCCGCATCCTGGGGAGCATCCCCGACGCCGAGTTCGCGCGCGCGTTTTTTGCAATCTGGCTGGATGAGCGCACGCGGCGTCCCGAGCTTCGCGCCGCCCTGCTCGGGTCTCAATGAGCGCGATCCGCTCAGGGTGGCTCGCCGCGTATGCGGCGCTCGCGTTGCCGCTTGCGGCAGCGGCCTTGCCGATCTACGTTCATGCCCCCAAGTACTATGCGGAACTGGGGCTGCCACTGGCGACGATCGGCGTGCTGTTACTCGTCCTGCGCGCGCTCGATGCGCTGTCCGACCCGCTCCTCGGCTTGCTGACCGACCGCGTCCCGGAACGCTACGGCGGCCGGCGTGTCATCATCGCGGCCGCGGTGCCTTTTCTTGCGCTCGGCATGGTGCTGCTGTTCAACCCTCCCGAATCCGGGGGGCTGGGGACTTGGCTCGCGATCAGCCTGATCCTCGTTTACCTCGGTCTGAGTGCCTCGAGCATTGCCTATTTCTCGATCGGCAGCGCGGCTTCGCGCGACTACGATGAACGAACGCGCATTACCGCCGCGCGCGGCGCGGCTGCGCTCGTGGGCGTGCTACTGGCCGCGGCGCTCCCGGAGGTCCTCTCGTCCCGCCTGGGCCGGGAGGCGGGGTTCGCGTGGTTCAGCGTCGTTTTCGTGGTCCTGCTGTTGGTTGCGGCCGCGGTCACGCTCCGGTTCGGGCTGCCTGCGGCGAGGCTGCCCCGCGCGAAACCGGAGCCGCTGCGCCTGCGGGCCCTGGTTGCGCCGCTCGCGAATCCTGGTTTCCGCTGGCTGGCGCTGGTGTTCCTGGTGAATGGCGTCGCGGCCGCGGTGCCGGCGACGCTGGTGCTCTTTTACGTCGGCGACATCTTGCGCCGTCCCGACCTTGCGGGCGCGTTTCTGGCGATTTACTTCGTCTGTGGTGCTGCCGGCATGCCGCTCTGGGTGCGTCTTGCGCACTGGATCGGCAAGAAGCACGCTTGGCTGACCGCAATGGGCGCGAGCGTCGTGGCGTTCGTCTGGGCATTTTCGCTGGGCGAAGGCGATGCGCTGGCCTTTGCGCTGGTGTGTGCGCTCTCCGGCCTCGCCTTCGGGGCGGACCTGGCATTGCCCGCCTCCATGCTTGCGGACGTGATCGACCATGACGAGCGCGCGGGCCGCTCGAGGCCCGATGGGTCCTACTTCGGCTTATGGCACATGCTCGAGAAGTTCGCGCTCGCTGCCGCAGCGGGGGCTGCGTTCCCCCTGCTTGATCTTCTTGGTTACCGTCCTGGCACGCCTTCGTTGGCGCTCGCCGGGGTTTACGCCTTGATGCCCTGCGCCATTCGCGTCATCGCGGCGCTCATACTGCTGCGCGCGCCGATCGAAACCGCGCCGCGTGTGCGTCAGCGCCAACTCGAAGGAGAAGCGATATGAAACGGTCGTGGCTTGCCTTGGTAGGCAGCGCGCTTGCGTTTGCGGGGTGCGCCAGCCCTTCGGTCGAGAGCTATCGCTCGGAGCAGCCGGTGCTCGACCTTGCGCGCTACTTCAACGGCGAGCTCGATGCTCACGGCATGTTCCAGGATCGCAGCGGGAAGGTGGTGAAGCGGTTCACGGTGCGGATCGAGGGGCGCTGGAGCGGCAATGTCGGGACGCTCGACGAAAAGTTCACTTACGCTGATGGGACCACGAGCCGGCGCGTCTGGCGCATCGAGAAGCTGGACGAGAATCGCTATCGCGGGACCGCCGACGATGTCGTGGGGGTGGCCGAGGGCGAGGCTTATGGGAATGCGCTGCGGTGGCGCTATGTCCTGCGGCTCCCCGTGGACGAAAAGGTCTACGAGGTCGATTTCGACGACTGGATGTTCCTGGTCGACGACACGGTGATGCTGAACCGCTCGCGCATGAGCAAGTTCGGATTTACGCTCGGCGAGGTCACGCTCTCCTTCCATAAGCGCTAGATGGCACTCAATACGCCGATCCGGGATTGGTCGCGACAGCGTGTCTGGGTGATCGGCGCGTCAAGCGGCATCGGCGCGGCACTCTCCGCAGCGTTTATCGAGCGTGGCGCGAGGGTTGCGCTTTCGGCGCGCCGCCGGGCGCCGCTCGAGGACATTGCCCGATCCCGACCGGCGCACGCCCTGGTAGAGCCGCTCGACGTGACGCACGAGGGCGCGGTTGCGGCGGCTCTCGAGCGAATCGTGGCGGCGTGGGGCGAAGTCACGCTAGTGCTGTACGTGGCGGGCACCCATGCACCGCAGCGCGCATGGGACATCGAGCCCCGCGAGGCGCGGGACATCGTTGCCGCCAATCTGCTGGGCGTGCTCGATGGTCTGCCGGCGGTGGTCCGGCGACTGATGGAGCAGGGACACGGCGCGCTGGGAATCGTGTCCAGCGTCGCGGGTTATCGCGGATTGCCGCAGGCGCTGGTGTACGGGGCGACCAAGGCGGCGCTGATCAACCTCGCCGAAACACTGTATCTGGACCTGGCGCCAAAAGGCATCGGCGTCTATCTTATCAATCCTGGTTTCGTCCGCACCCCTCTCACCGACCAAAACGAGTTCAAGATGCCCGCGCTGATCGAGCCGCCGGAGGCGGCGCGGGAAATACTGCGCGGGCTGGAACGGGGCGAGTTCGAGATCCATTTCCCGAAACGCTTCACCCGCGTCATGAAGCTGCTGCGCCTGTTGCCTTACCGCTGGTATTTTTACCTCGTTCACAAGGCCACCGGCTTGTGAGTCACGCGACGATCGACGCCCTCGTGGCGTACTACGAGAAGCTTGACCGCGAGTCGCTAGGCGAGATGGGCCGTTACTACGCGGCAGAATGCTATTTCAAGGACCCGTTCAACGAGGTCCGCACGCTACCGGAGATCCAGGCGATCTTCGAGCGCATGTACCGCCACCTGGCCGACCCGCGCTTTCGGGTAACCGAGCGCATTGAGGAGGGCAAATCCGGTGTGTTGGTCTGGGATTTCGATTTCCGGATGCGCGCCTGGCAGCCCGCAACGGCGCGGCGCATTCATGGCGTGACGCTGCTCAAATTCGACGCGGCGGGCAAGGTCAACTACCACCGTGACTACTGGGACGCGGCCGAGGAACTCTACGAGAAGCTGCCGCTGATCGGGCCGCTGATGCGCGGCTTACGGCGTTATGTGCGGTAGATCGAAAACAGGGAATGGGAAATCGGGAATCGTGAACGGCAACCGCGTCTAAACCAACGGCGTTCGGTCATCGCCCATCGCCCATCGCCCATCACCCATAACAATCCAATTCGCCTCCTCAGTCGATATATTCGAACACCCGCACGACCCTTTGCACGCCGCTCGTGGTACGCGCGATCTCCGTCGCGTCCTGCGCCTCCTGCTTCTTCACCAGCCCCATCAGGTAGACGATGCTGTTCTCCGTCACGACCTTGACGTGCAGCGCGTGAAATTTCCCGGCGTCGACAAAGCGGCCCTTGACCTTGGAGGTGATGAGCGAATCGTTCGATCGCACGGTGTAGGAGCTCACGCCGGCTATCGCGAGCTCGTTGTAGACGCCGCGCACGTTCTCGACCGCGCGCGCGATGCGCTCGACTCCGGCCTTCGTGGCTGCATCGGGGACTTCCCCGGTGAGGAGCACCATCCGGTTGTAGCTCGTGACGTTGATGTGGACGGCCTCCTTGAAGCGATTGCCGATACGGCTCGCGGCCTTGATCTCGATGCCCTCGTCCTCGGTCATTGTGCCCATGGTGCGGCGGTCCTCCGCCACCATGTAGCCGCCGGCAGCCGCGCCGCCAATCAAAGCGGCGGTGCAGCCATGCAGCAGGGGCAGGATCAGAAGCACGGCGATCGCAAGTTGGCGCATTATTCAACTCCCAGTAATAGACAGTCGATTGCGTCGCACAGGCAGTGCAACGTCAGCAAATGCACTTCCTGAATGCGCGCCGTGCTCTGGGCCGGCACGCAGACATGGATGTCGGCAGGCGACAGGACTTCGCCCAGTTTGCCGCCGTCGCGCCCCGACAGTGCCACGACGCCCATCTGGCACTCGTGCGCAGCCTCGACTGCGGCGATTACGTTGCGCGAATTGCCGCTCGTTGAAATCGCAAGCAGCACGTCCCGGGCCTGACCGAGCGCGCGGACCTGCTTCGAGAACACCTGGTCGTAGTCGTAATCGTTCGCGATCGACGTAAGCGTGGAGCTGTCCGTGGTGAGCGCCATTGCGGCAAGTCCCGGGCGCTCTTTCTCGAAGCGGTTGAGCAGCTCGGCCGAGAAGTGCTGCGCATCGGCGGCCGAGCCGCCGTTGCCGCACGAAAGTATTTTTCCGTCCTGCTTCAGACACTGCACCATGCGCTCGGCGGCGGCGGCGATCGGGCCGGCAAGCGCGTCCATCGACTGCAGCTTGAGGTGCGCGCTCTCGGAAAAGTTCTCGCTGATGCGGGTGATGAGGTCCACTTTGCCAGACGGGTCAGGAATTTGGCGCTATTCTACCGGCGCGCGTTGTCTTCACCAAACGCGTCCGTGATCCACTCGATCTGCGGCGGCTCGCCGCGGAGGAGCACGACGTCGAACCGGGCGGCGCGATCGCCGGCCGCCGCCAGGAAATGTCGGGCCGCAGCGACAAGCCGGCGGCGCTTGGCCACGGTGATGCTCTCACCGGGGCCGCCAAAGTCGTCCGATCTGCGCGCCCGCACCTCGACGAAGACGAGCGTTCTGCCGCTCTCGGCCACGAGGTCGATTTCCCCGAAACGGCAGCGGTAGTTGCGGGACAGAATTCTGAGCCCGCGGCGCTGCAGGAAAGTCGCTGCCAGGGCCTCGGCCGAATCGCCCCGGCCGCTCACCGGGGCAGGCCCTGCGCTCTCGGGCCGGTGATGGTGAGCTTGCCCTGGCTGAATTGCGCGGCTGTGAGGCTGCGCACGAACTGCTGGTCGGGTCCCAGTTTGATCTGGCCGGTAACGCCGTCGATCTCCACGGCGGCGTTGCCTGCCAGCAAGGCGCCCGCGATGCGGAAGGCGTCGATGCCAAGCGCGTAGAGACGTTCGCGATCCGCGGTCTCGCGATAAAGGGCGCGGGGATAGATCATGACTGCGGGGTGGTCGGGTTGCAAAAGCCAGGGCATATCCAGGAAGTGCACGCCGGCCAGATCGAACCCCGCGAGCGGTCCCATCGCCCCCGGGTTGACCTGCGACGTCGCGTAGAGCGCCAGGGGATCGAGGTAGGGGCGCGCCAGGCGTGCCTGGGAGAAATCGAGCGCCAGGAAGGCCATGTCCGCGACGCCCAGCCCGGCTGCTTCCTTGATCCGGGACAAGCTCGCCGGATCGCTCGTGAAGGCATATTCGGCTACGAGCGCGCCCCCGAGCCGCGTGAATTCGTCGACGAAGGCGCGATTAATTCTCAGCATCAGCGCGTTGTCTGCGCTCACTGATATGGCCTTGCGCCAGCCATCCTGGAACGCGAGCTGCGCGACCTGCTGCGCTTCCGCTTCGGCGCGCAGGCTCAGCATGTAGAGATTCACGGGCGCCGTCGTCCCGGCGTTGGGCACGTTCAGCGCCAGCGTCGGGACCGGAATTGGATTGCCTGCGATCGCTGTTACGCCGTCGCGCGTTAGCGGCCCGACCACGATACGCGCGCCCCCTGCGAGCGCGGTGGTGTAACTCGACACAATCTGGCCGGGGTCATCACCAACAGCATAGACCCGCAGCGGCAGCGGCTCGCTTCCCTGGACCTTGGCCGCTGCGAGGAAGCCGTTCTTGACCGCCTCGGCCAGCCGACCGAACGTCGCCGACTTGAGCGGGAGGAGCAGCGCAATGTGCGGCACGCCGTACGGGTCGGGAGCGGCAGGCGCGAGCGGCGGCTGTGGAGCCGTCGCGGGGGCGCTCGGCGCCGCGGGCTCAACGCTCGGCAACGGGGGCTGCGGCGCTGTCGCCGGCGCGACGGGCGTGATCGGTGGCAGCACGAGGGGACCCGTGCCCGACGGCGGAAGCGGAATCGGAGGACCGAGCGGCGGCGGTGGCGGCGCAGGCGCCGTGATCACCTCACTGGCTATCGCGAGTGCGCCCCCGTATAGTATCGCCGCAGTAAACGGCACTACGAGCCAGCGATGGAGCACGCCGCAGCGCATGAGGCAACCAATCGGAAACGGGAACCGACATTATATGTAGTGGCCACCCCGATTGGAAATCTGCGGGACATCAGTTTGCGCGCGCTCGACGTATTGAAGAGCGCCGACGCGATCGCCGCGGAGGACACCCGGATCACGCGGCGGCTGCTCGATCACTACGGCATCCCCAAGCGGCTGATCGCCGTGCACGAGCACAACGAGCGGCGTGCCGTGAAACAGGCGCTGGCCTTGCTCGGCGCGGGCCGATCGCTTGCTCTCGTGTGCGACGCGGGAACGCCGGCCATATCCGATCCCGGTGCCGTGCTGGTATCGGCAGTGCGGGACGCCGGATACAGCGTGACCCCGGTGCCGGGCGCCAATGCGGCAGTCACCGCGCTTGCCGCGGCGGGTCTCGAGACGCCGCATTTCCTGTTTTTCGGATTTCTTCCGTCGAAGGGCGGCGCGCGCCGGCGCGCGCTTGCCGCGCTCGCAGCGCTGCCCTATACCCTCGTTTTCTACGAGGCGCCGCATCGGATCGCCGAGTGCCTGCACGACATGAGCGAGGTACTGGGCGCGGCCCGGCGCGTGGTCATCGCGCGCGAGCTTACCAAGGCCTTTGAGTCGATCCACGTCTGCACGCTGGCGCTGGCCCCGCAATGGGTCGAGGCTGACGCAAATCGCCGCCGCGGGGAATTCGTCCTGCTTGTTGAAGGCGCGGCGGCACTGACAGAGGATTCCAGTGAGGGGCGCCGGACGCTGGAGGTGCTGCTCGCCGAGCTGCCAGTCAAGCAGGCAGTGGATCTGACGGTGAAATTGACGGGCGGCCGCCGGAACGAGCTCTACAAGCTTGCGCTGACGCTGAAAGGACATGGGAAATAGGAAATGGGAAGTGCGAAGTGCGAATGACTGATCTGCGCGCGCGCCTGGTTTTACTATTCCCCATTCCCCATTTACTATTCCCCGCGCAATGACGCGCATCACGATCATCCGCCCCGACGACTGGCACCTGCACCTGCGCGACGGCGAGCATCTTCGCGCCGTGCTGCCGGATACGGCGCGGCGCTTCGCGCGCGCCATCGTGATGCCCAACCTCAGGCCGCCAGTGACGACGACCGGAATGGCCCTGGCGTACCGCGAACGTATTCTCGCGGCCATGCCGGCCGGCGCCAGGTTCGAGCCGCTGATGACGCTTTACCTCACGGACAACACGCAGCCGGAGGAGATCGCGGAAGCGCGTGCCAGCACCTTCGTGCACGCCGTCAAATATTACCCGGCAGGCGCGACGACCAACTCGGATTCGGGTGTAACCGATCTTGCCAGGTGTCACCGCGTGATCGAAGCCATGGAGAAGCACGGCATGCCACTGCTGGTGCACGGTGAGGTCACTGACCCCGGCGTCGACGTGTTCGACCGCGAGCGCGTGTTCATCGAGCGGGTGCTCGCGCCGCTCGCCCGGCGCTTTCCGGGGCTGCGACTTGTCATGGAGCACATCACGACACGCGAGGCAGCAGATTTCGTGACGCAGGCGCCAGCGCAGGTCGCAGCGACCATCACAGCGCATCACCTCCTGCTCAGCCGCAACGCGCTGTTCGCCGGCGGGATGCGCCCGCATCACTATTGCCTGCCGCTGCTGAAACGCGAATCGCATCGAGCGGCTCTGGTGCAGGCCGCCATCAGCGGAAATCCCAAGTTCTTCCTGGGCACCGATAGCGCACCGCACGCGCGCGCGACGAAGGAGACCGACTGCGGCTGTGCCGGCATTTACACGGCACACGCCGGCATCGAGCTCTATTGCGAGGTCTTTGCCGCCGCGGGCGCACTCGGGAAACTCGAAGGGTTTGCGAGCCGCCACGGTGCGGCATTTTACGGATTGCCGGTCAATAGCGACGTGATTGAGCTGGTTGATGAGCCATGGTCGGTTCCAGCCGAGATCGCCTTCGGCACGGACGCGTTGGTGCCGTTCCGCGCCGGCTCCGCCGTGGATTGGCGGCTCGCTTAAGCCGATGCGCCGGGCAGATGTTGAGGATGCAGCGCACGCCGCTGCCCGGGATGCTTTCCCGATTCCCCATCCATCGGAGTTCGCGCTGCCACCCGGCGAGCTGTGGGTTTTCGGCTACGGATCGCTCATGTGGGATCCGGGTTTCCCCTATGTGAAGTGGGCGCCCGCGCTGGTATACGGTTATCACCGCGCACTATGCGTCTATTCGACGCGGTGGCGTGGCACGGCGAGGCGGCCGGGTCTTGTTCTGGGCCTCGACCGTGGTGGCGCCTGCCGCGGCATTGCGTATCAGGTCGCCACGGACGACGTCGACACGGCGCTCACGGGTCTCTGGGCGCGCGAAATGCGCCGGCGGGTGTACGAGCCTCGTCTCATGCGCGCGCGGCTTGCCGGACATGAGACACGCGTGCTGACGTTCGTCGCGAATGTCGAACATCCCGGGTACGCCGGGCGGCTTTCAGTCGAGGAAACTGCGCGACTCGTGGCAACGTGCCACGGCGAACGGGGATCCAACATCGACTACCTCACGCGCACCATCGACCACCTCACCGAGCTCGGCGTGCGCGATCACAATCTGCTGGGCGTGCTCGCAGCCGTGCGCGCCTTGCATCCGTCCGCGCCGGGTTGAAACGCGCCTGCAACCTTCGCGGCGCCGGCGCGTCAAAAGAGTAAGATTTGCATTGGAAGCCGGCCAGACAGCCGCTGCGCGCGGAAGAAGCGAGCCTCAACAGGGGTTCGTGCCGTGCGGAGAGGAAAGTCCGGGCTCCATAGGGTAGGGTGGCGGCTAATCACCGCCCGCCGTGAGGCGAGGAACAGGGCCACAGAGACGAGACCGCCGATGGCCACGGACTTGTGGACCGCGCTTGCGCGGGCCACAAAGTCCCTTTCGAATCGGGCAGGGTGGGCGAAAGTCCCCTTTGTCCGAGGAATTGAGGAAGCGCGAGAGCGCGGCTTCGATCCACGAAGGGCGGGCGCTAGCGCGTCCGGGTGGATCAGGTAAGGGTGAAACGGTGCGGTAAGAGCGCACCGCGTCCGCTGTGAAGCGGACGGCGAGGCAACCTCCACCTGGAGCAACACCAAATAGGCAAGCGATGACGTGACCCACCGAGCTTGCGGGTAGGTGGCTTGAGCCTTGGAGCAATCCGGGGCCTAGAGGAATGGCTGTCAGGGACCGCGAGGTCCTTACAGAACCCGGCTTATCGGCCGGCTTCCATCTTTTTTTTCGGTTTCCCATCTCCGTTGTTGGTCTGCTGCAACAGGACTTATTTCACGAAACGCGCCGTACGGCCGGAGCAAAATCTTAAAGTCATTTGTCATATTCTTATTTTAACTTCATGTTTAAAAATGGTAATTGAACGCAATTTCAAAACTACCGCCCCGTCTCAGCTATGCCTCATAAGTCTTTGTCCTAAATAAAGAAACCGGCCTGGTCTCCCTTGACCCTCCAAATCCTTTTCAATATAGTGGGAAGAAGTGGAGAAATGTGGGACATGCTGTCTTTTTTGCCGAAGTGCGGGAGACATCATTTTCTGCGGAATAAAGGGGACTCGTGTTTCGCGGCGTCACACAGCTCAACCTGGACAACAAAGGCCGACTGGCGGTGCCCGCCCGCCATCGCGATGCGTTGGTCGCGCGCTGCAGCGGCCATCTCGTGCTTACGGCCGACTCGGATCGCTGCGTCCTGATTTATCCCCTGCCGGACTGGGAGCCCATCGAGCAGAAGCTCATGTCGCTCTCGAGCTTCAATGCGCAAATACGGGAACTGCAGCGGCGACTGGTCGGTTACGCCGAAGACGTCCAGATGGACGCGACCGCGCGCATCCTTGTGTCCCCGGCGCTGCGCAGCTACGCGCACCTCGAGAAGAACGTCGTCCTCGTCGGCCAAGGCAACAGGTTCGAGCTCTGGAACGAGGACAACTGGGAGCAACTGATGGAACGGACCGGCGGTTTCGGTGCGGGCGGATTGCCGCCTGAGCTGGAGGGCTTCTCCTTGTGAGCGTGCGCTCACATACCGCGGTTTTGCTGGAGGAAGCAGTAGATGGATTGAATGTGCGCAGCGACGGAATCTACGTCGATTGCACATTCGGGCGCGGCGGACACAGCCGTTTGATCCTGGCGCGGCTGGGAACGAACGGCAGGCTCGTTGCGCTCGATCGCGATCCACAGGCGGTGTCCGCCGGAGGAGAGATTGGAGACGGGCGCTTTCGCATGCTGCATGGCCGGTTCAGCCGGCTTGCCGAACTCGCTGCTCGGGCGGGCGTTGCCCAGGCGGACGGGATCCTGCTCGATCTCGGCGTCTCCTCGCCACAGCTCGAGGAGGCGGCGCGCGGTTTCAGCTTTCGATTCGATGCCCCGCTCGATATGCGCATGGATCCGGGCAGCGGCCGCACGGCCGCGGACTGGCTGGCGCATGCACCCGAGCAAGAAATCCGGGAGGTAATAAAAACGTATGGCGAAGAACGGTTTGCTAAACAGATTGCAGCAGCGATTGTTGCGGCTCGAGCGCGGGGACCTGTTGGCTCCACACGAGAACTTGCCGCGATCGTGGCAAAAGCCGTTCCCACGCGCGAACCAAACCAGGACCCGGCGACGCGCACGTTTCAAGCTTTACGGATTCACGTCAATCAGGAGCTTGAGGAATTGTCGCTAGCCCTGCCTCAAAGCGTAGAGTTGCTCGCCCCGGGCGGGCGTCTCGTGGTGATCAGCTTTCACTCGCTCGAGGATCGCATCGTGAAGCGCTTCCTGCGCGAGGAAAGCCGCCCTGACCGCCTGCCCGCGCGCCTGCCGGTACGGGCACGTGATCTGCCGCAGCCGCGCCTGCGCCTTATGGGCCGCACCGTGAAGCCCTCCAGCGAAGAAGTCGCGGCGAATCCGCGCGCGCGCAGCGCGATCATGCGCGTCGCCGAGAGATTGGCGGACTCGGAGCGCTAGCATGGTCAGAGTGAACTTGATCTTGTTTGCGGTCCTCATCGCTTGCGCGCTGGCGCTGGTGACCTCGCAGCACCGTTCGCGCAAGCTCTACGTGGAGCTGCAGAAGGAACAGGATGTCGCCCGGCAGCTGGAGGTCGAATGGGGGCAGCTGCAACTCGAGCAGGGCACCTGGGCCATGCACGCGCGCATCGAGAAGATCGCAACCCGGGCGCTTGGTATGCAGGTGCCGCCTGCCGCGCGCGTGCGCGTCATCGCGCCAGCGGCCGCGGAGGAGAAGCGATGAGCCCGGCGGCCCGCCGCCGTGCGCCGCCGCTGCGTCTGCCGACATGGCGCTCACGGCTGCTGCTGGTGCTGCTCATGGCGTGTTTTGGCGGGCTTGCGGGACGCGCGCTCTATCTCCAGGGGCTGCACAACGACTTCTTGCAGCAAAAAGGCGAGTCCCGTTTCACGCGCGTCATCGAGATCAGCGCGACGCGCGGCCGGATCGTCGACCGCAACGATGAGCCGCTCGCTATCTCAACGCCGGTGGAGTCGGTGGCGGCCAGCCCGGCGGACGTCGAGGCCACGCCGCAGCAGCGCGCGCGACTGGCACGCTTGCTTGGCCTCAAGCGCTCCGAACTGGAGCATCGCTTGAAGGACACCCGGCGCGAGTTCGTGTATCTCAAGCGCCAGCTTGCCCCGGAGGATGCCGCGCGGGTGGTTGCGCTCGGCATGCCGGGCGTTTTCCTTCAGCGCGAATACCGCCGCTACTATCCGGCCGGCGAGGTGATCGCGCACCTCATCGGCTTCACGAATGTCGATGACCGGGGGCAGGAAGCGCTCGAGCTCGCTTTCGACAACGTGCTCGCGGGCCAGCCCGGCAGCCGGCGGGTGATAAAGGATCGTCTCGGCCAGATCGTGGAAGACGTCGAGAGCATCCGTACGCCGCGGGACGGCAGCACGCTCAGACTGTCAATCGATGCCCGCATTCAGTACCTCGCCTACCGGGAACTGAAGTCAGCGGTGGCGGGGCACCGCGCCAAGGCCGGTGGCATCGTGGTGCTCGACGTCGAGACGGGCGAAGTGCTGGCGATGGCCAACGCGCCCTCATTCAATCCCAACAATCGGGGCAAGCTCGACCCGCGGCGCACACGCAATCGCGCCGTGACCGACCTGTTCGAACCGGGCTCGACCCTGAAGCCGTTCACGGTGGCCGCAGCGCTCGAGGCCGGCGCCGTGAAACCGGAAAGCGTGATCCAGACCGCGCCGGGACAGCTCGCGATCGGTAACCGGGTGATCCACGATGCCCACCCGCACGGTGCGCTGACGGTGGCGCAGGTGATCCAGAAATCCTCCAATGTCGGTACCGCCAAGATGGCGCTCGGCATGGAGCCGCAGAAGTTGTGGGCCCTTTTCAACAAGGTTGGATTCGGCACCGCGCCGCACTCGGGTTTCCCGGGCGAGGTGTCCGGCAAGCTGCGCGCGGCTGCGACCTGGCGCCCGATCGAGCATGCAACCATCTCTTACGGCCACGGCGTCTCGGTCTCCTTGCTGCAACTGGCGCGCGCCTACCTGATCTTCGCCACCGAGGGCGAGCTCAAGCCGTTGTCGATGGTCAAGCGGCAGCTGCCGCCAGATTCGCAGCAGGTGATCTCGCGCAAGACGGCTCGGCAGGTGCGCCGGATGCTGGAAATGGTCGTGCAGCCGGGTGGCACTGCAATGCGCGCGCAGATCGCCGGCTATCGCGTCGCCGGCAAGACGGGGACGAGCCACAAACTCATCGGTGGAAGCTACGCCGCGGACCGGTACATCTCCAGCTTCGTTGGATTCGCACCCGCATCGCAGCCCCGTCTCATCGTCGCCGTCATGCTGGACGAACCCACCCTGGGCGAGCATTTTGGCGGAGTCGTGGCAGCGCCCGTCTTTGCGCGGGTCGTGGCCGGCGGGCTGCGACTGCTCGGGGTGGACTACGACGCGCCCGTGGACAACGTGGCCCAGCCGCCGGAGGGCGGGCCCGTTCTAAAGGAAGAAGTGTGAAAACAGGGGACGAGGAGCCAATACCGGGGACCGAGCATTGAGACATGAATACGCACCGGCCGGAGCGGTCGACTGGAAAGCAGTCGACGCGCTGCGCATTTCCCGGCTTGCCTGCGACAGCCGTGCGGTGAGGCCCGGCGACACTTTTGTGGCGTACCCGGGCGAAACACGCGATGGCCGTGACTTCATTGCCGAAGCGATCGCACGCGGCGCAGTTTCGGTGTTATGGGAGCGCAAGGGATACGCATGGGATGCGCGCTGCAAGGTGCCCAACCTTTCAGTGCGAAACCTGCGCCGGTATGCGGGAGAGATCGCGAGCCGCGTCTGCTCCGAGCCGAGCAGCCGGCTGTGGGTTGTCGGGGTGAGCGGCACCAACGGGAAGACCACGTGCAGCCAGTGGATCGCACAGGCGCTGAGCGCCGCGGGACGGCGTTGCGCGGTGATTGGCACGCTCGGATACGGCCTGCGCCCGCCGTTGCGCCCCGTGGCGAACACTACGCCGGACGCCGTCTGGCTGCATTCGCAGCTGGCTGAATTTGCACGGCGCGGCGCGCAAGCCGTCAGCATGGAAGTCTCGTCGATCGGCCTCGATCAGGACCGCGTCGCCGGCGTGGAGTTCGATGTTGCGCTGTTCACGAACCTCTCGCGCGATCACCTCGAATACCACCGCACGATGCGGCGATATCGCGAGGCGAAGGCGAAGCTCTTTGCCTGGGATTCGCTGCAGCACGCGGTCGTCAACCTCGATGACGAGTTCGGGGTGCACCTGGCAGGACGGATCCGGCGGCCGGGACTCAGAGTGATCGGCTACGGGTTTGGCAGCGCGCGCGCCACGCGCGCGATCCTGGTTTCCGGCACCGACGTGCGCACGGATATGAGCGGAATCAGCTTCCGCGTGAAAACGCCATGGGGATCGGCGCGGGTCGTGAGCCCGGCGCTTGGCCGTTTCAACGCGTCCAACCTGCTGGGCACACTCGCGGTGCTCCTGGCGAGCGGTGTCACGCTGCGGCGTGGTGTCGCGGCGCTGGCGCGCCTCAAGCCATTGCCTGGACGCATGCAGCGGGTCGGCGGTGGCGCAAAACCGCTGGTGGTCGTTGACTACGCGCACACGCCCGATGCCCTGGAGAAGGTGCTGCGCTCCCTGCGCGAGCTCATGCTCCACCGGTCACCGGTCACCGGTCACCCGTCACGCCTCATCTGCGTATTTGGTTGCGGCGGTGACCGTGACCGCGGAAAGCGCCCGCAAATGGGGCGGATCGCTGCGCGTCTTGCCGACAGCGTAGTGGTCACTTCCGACAATCCGCGCAGCGAGGATCCGCACGCGATCATCGTGGACATCCTCGAAGGGGCGCGCCGCGGAAAACGAGAACTTTGTGTCAACGCCGACCGCCGCGATGCCATCGAGGCCGCGATCGCCGGCGCGCAACGGGGCGATATTGTGCTCGTCGCAGGCAAGGGCCACGAGAACTACCAGGAGATCGAGGGTGTGAAGCATCCTTTCTCCGACGCAGCGGTGGCGCGGGAGGCGCTCGCAGCCCTATGACGATGATGCATCTGTCAGAAGCGGCGCGGGCGATCTCGGCGCGGCTGCGGGGCGAGGACCGTGTTTTCGAAGCGGTCAGCACCGACACGCGCGCACTCGCGCCGCGCGCGTTGTTCGTGGCGCTCAAGGGGGAGCGCTTCGACGGTCACGATTTCCTGTTGCAGGCCGCGAAGCAGCGTGCAGCCGGCGCGCTGGTGCAGGATCCGGGATCGGAAATTCAGGATAAGTCGGGCGCCTTGCCGCTCCTGATCGTCGGAAACACGCGGCTCGCCCTGGGCCAGCTCGCGGCGTACTGGCGGAGCAAATTCTCGCTGCCGCTGGTCGCGCTCACGGGCAGCAATGGCAAGACCACCGTGAAGGAAATGCTGGCTTCCATTCTGCGCGAGACCGCAACGGCCGAATCCCGCGCCGCCGACCCGGAATCCGGCGTGCTTGCCACGCGCGGGAATCTCAACAACGACATCGGCGTGCCCCTCACGCTGCTCGAGCTGCGGGCGGACCACCGCTATGCGGTGGTCGAGATGGGCATGAATCACGCCGGGGAGATTCGCTACCTGGCGCGGCTTGCCGCGCCGGATGTCGCGCTCGTGAATAACGTGGGCCCGGCGCACATCGAGTTCTTCGGCTCCGTCGAGGAGATCGCGCGCGCGAAGGGAGAGATATTCGAGGGTCTCGGCCCTGAAGGTACGGCTGTGATCAACGCGGATGACCGCTACGCACCGATCCTTCGTGAGCTCGCAGCCGCGCGCAAGCGGATCGAATTCGGTCTGGAGAGCCAGGCGGCCGTGACCGCGGCCTACAAGCTGCGTTTTCTCGATAGCGAAATCGTACTCAAGACGCCGCTGGGCGAAGCGGCCGCGATACTCAAAGCCCCCGGCCTGCACAATGTGCGCAACGCGCTCGCCGCCAGCGCTGCCGCGGTTGCGTTGAAAGTGCCCGCGGCCACGATTGCGGCCGGGCTTGGCCGTTTCGCCGGCGTGAAGGGGCGGCTGCAATACAGGGCGGCCGTGAACGGTGCAACGCTGATCGACGACACCTACAACGCGAATCCGGAGTCCGCGCGCGCGGCGCTCGCCGTGCTCGGCCGGGCACCCGGGGAGAAGCTGCTGGTCCTCGGGGACATGGGCGAGCTCGGCACGGATGCGGCGGCGTTGCACACGGAGATCGGAAACGCGGCCCGCGCGCTCGGCGTCGACCGCGTCTACACGCTGGGTGAGCTTTCGGCTCACGCGGCGCGCGCCTTCGGAACGGGCGCCCGGCATTTCGACCGTCTCGAGGACCTGCTGGCCGAAATCGAGCAGCGGCTTGCTCCGTCGGTGACCGTGCTCGTCAAAGGCTCGCGCTTCATGCGTATGGAGCGGATCGTCAGGGCGTTTGCCCTCGAAGGCGAGGCGACGGGGGAAAAGAGGGAGGGAGCGCGGCCGTGAATCACGTGATTCATCCAAGCGCCCGATCGGCCACTTTGCGGCTTCTCGCGGGGAGTGACGCATGCTGCTAGAGCTTGCCCAGTTTCTTGCCCGGGAAGTGCGCGCGTTCAACGTGTTCAATTACATCACGTTGCGCGCGGTGCTGGCGTGCCTAACCGCGCTCGTCATCTCCTTCGTCGTCGGTCCCGCGATGATCCGCAAGCTCACGGCCTACAAGATTGGCCAGTCGGTACGCGACGACGGGCCGCAAACGCATCTCGCGAAAGCCGGGACCCCCACCATGGGCGGGGCGTTGATGTTGGTTTCGATCACGGCGACGGTGCTGCTGTGGGCCGACCTCGAGAATCGCCTGGTATGGATTGTCCTCTGGGTGACGATTGGTTTCGGCGGCATCGGCTGGGTGGACGACTACCGCAAGGTGGTGCGGCGCAATCCCAAGGGGCTGTCGGCGCGATCCAAATTCCTGTGGCAATCGATCGTGGGACTGACTGCCGCCGGGTATCTCGCTTTCTACACGAATCTGCCGGCGCAGACGGTCTTCATCGTGCCGTTCTTCAAGGAGATTGCGTATCCGCTCGGCGCGTTCGGCTTCATCGTGATGACCTATTTCGTGATCGTCGGAACGAGCAATGCCGTTAATCTGACCGACGGGCTCGACGGCCTCGCGATCATGCCCACGGTAATGATCGGAGGCGCGCTTGGCATCTTCGCTTACGTCGCCGGCCATGCTGTGTTTTCCAAGTATCTCGGTTTTCCCTTCATTCCAGGCGCGGGCGAGCTGGCGGTGATCTGCGGCGCAATCGCGGGAGCAGGGCTAGCCTTTCTCTGGTTCAACGCCTATCCGGCGGAAGTGTTCATGGGCGATGTCGGTGCGCTCGCGCTGGGCGCTGCGCTGGGAACCATCGCGGTCATCGTGAGGCAGGAGATCGTGCTCTTCATCATGGGCGGCGTCTTCGTGGTGGAGACGCTTTCGGTGATGCTCCAGGTCGCGTCGTTCAAGCTGACCGGCAAGCGCATCTTTCGAATGGCGCCGCTGCATCACCACTACGAATTGAAGGGCTGGAAGGAGAACCAGGTCGTCGTCCGTTTCTGGATTATCACGATGATGCTGGTGCTGGTGGGGCTTTCGACCCTGAAGCTACGTTGAATGAAACCGCAGATGAACGCAGATGAACGTGGAACCAAGAGCGTCAAGAGCTCCGACATCGTCGTTGACAGGCGTTGAGCGGCGCTCGGACGGATTCTGTGGATTGGAGTGGACGAAAAGTGATCGTGCTCGGGCTCGGTGATACGGGGCTTTCGATGACGCGCTGGCTGGCGCGCCGCGGCGCGCGGGTGCGGGTGGCGGACAGCCGTCCCGAGCCGCCCCACGCCGCGCAGCTTGCTCGCGAGCTGCCCCACGTCCCGCTCGTCACGGGCGCCTTCAGCGACGAGACGTTCCGGGACGCAGATGGCATTGCGATCAGCCCCGGGCTCGACCGGCGCGAGGCGCCGATCGCGCGGGCCTCGGGGCGGGGCGTGCCGCTCGTCGGCGATGTGGAGCTGTTCGCGCAGGCCCTGCCGTCCAGTCCGGCGCGCAATGCGCAAGTCCTCGCTGTCACCGGATCGAATGGCAAGAGCACCGTCACTGCCATGGCTGGCGCGATTTGCGGCGCGGCCGGCCGCAATACGGTGGTCGCGGGAAACATCGGCCTGCCGGTTCTCGATGCGCTGGCTGATGTCGAAGACGCCCCGGTCGCGCCGGATGTTTTCGTGATCGAACTGTCGAGCTTCCAGCTCGAAAGCACGGTGCATTTGGCGCCGGACGCCGCAACGGTGCTCAATCTCACGGAAGATCACCTCGACCGCTACGACGGGATGGAAGATTACGCGGCCGCGAAGTCGCGCGTGTTTGCTGGCAACGGCGTCCAGGTCCTCAACCGGGATGACCGCTGGAGCAAGAGCATGGCGCGCGCCGGCCGCACCATTTTCACGTTTGGGCTCTCGGCACCGCGCGCGGAGTCGGAATGGGGCGTCACGGAGACGCGCGGCGCGCGCGCGCTGGCCCACGGCTCGCATCGCCTGATGGCGCTTGCCGAGCTTCCGCTCGCGGGAGAGCACAACGCCGCCAACGCCCTGGCTGCCTGCGCGCTGACGCATGCTGTCGGAATGCCTGAAGCTTCGGCAGCGGACGCGCTGCGCCGCTTCGAGGGGCTGCCCCATCGCGCGCAACGCGTGGCGGAATTCGCGGGCGTGACCTTTTATGACGACTCGAAAGGCACCAACGTGGGCGCGACCGTGGCGGCGCTCTCGGGTATGGGCCAGCCCGTCGTGCTCATCGCGGGCGGGGACGGAAAAGGACAGGACTTCAGTCCGCTTGCTTCCGCGATACAGCGCCACGCGCGGGCTGTCGTCCTGATCGGGCGCGACGCCGATCGAATCGAGCAGGCCCTGTCTGGAACCGGCGTGCCCCTCGAGCATGCGCGCGACATGGAGCAGGCGGTTGCCGCGGCGCGCCGTGCCTCGCGGGCGGGCGACGCAGTGCTGCTCTCGCCGGCCTGCGCAAGCTTCGACATGTTCCGCAATTATCAGCATCGCGGCCAAGTCTTTGTGGCAGCGGTGCAGGCGCTCGCGCGGAAGGAGGGCTGACGTGTTTTACTCGGAAGCCAACGCCCGTCTGCCGCTCGCCGAGTACGACCAGACGCTCATGTGGATGACGCTGCTCATGCTCGGGCTGGGTGTCGTGATGGTTTATTCCGCGTCGATTGCGATTGCAGAGGCGAGCCGCGCGTCCGGATACCAGGCAAGCTACTACCTGGTGCGGCACGCACTTTTCGTCGGTGCAGGCGTTATGGCAGCGCTCGTCGCGTTCCAGGTGCCGCTGCGGGTGTGGCAGCAGGCGGCGCCCTGGCTGTTCCTCGTCGGCGCGGTGCTTCTCGCCCTGGTGCTGGTGCCCGGCATCGGGCGCGAGGTGAACGGCAGCAAAAGGTGGCTATCGCTCTACTTCGTGAATCTCCAGCCCTCCGAGTTCATGAAGCTTTTCGTGGTGCTCTATGCCGCGGATTACACCGTGCGCAAGGCGGTGCACATGGACAGCCTGCGGCGCGGGTTTCTACCGATGCTGATGGTGATGCTGGTCATCGGGGGTCTGCTGCTGCGCGAGCCGGACTTCGGCGCGTTCGTTGTGATCACCGTGATCGCGATGGGGATTCTCTTCCTGGGCGGCATGAACTGGAAACTCTTCGCGGGGCTGATGATGTTGCTGCTGGCGGGATTCGTGCTCCTGATTCTCGCCTCGCCCTATCGGCTGCAGCGCGTGATCGGCTTCATGGACCCCTGGGCCGACCCCTACGGCACCGGCTATCAGCTCTCGCACGCGCTGATCGCTTTCGGGCGCGGCGAGTGGTTCGGTGTCGGCCTCGGGGCGAGCGTGGAGAAGCTCTTCTACCTGCCTGAGGCGCACACCGATTTTCTGCTTGCCGTGATTGCCGAAGAGCTTGGCTTCGTGGCGGTGATGGCGATCGTTCTCGCTTTTGCCTGGATCGTGATGCGCGCATTCGCGATAGGGCGTCGCGCTGCGATGCTCGAGCGCCATTTCGCGGCACTGGTCGCCAACGGTATCGGGATTTGGATCGGCGTGCAGGCGATCGTCAACATCGGTGTCAATACGGGAACGTTGCCGACCAAGGGGCTTACGCTTCCCCTGCTGTCATTCGGGGGCAGCGCGATCGCAGCGACGTGCTGCTCGATCGCGGTGCTGCTGCGCGTCGATTGGGAGAACCGCCAGATCATGCGGGGGCATACCGTATGAGCCGGTGCGCTGAACCACGGAGACACAGGGTCACGAAGATTCCTGTCGAAAAACTTTCCTCTGCCTGTGTTTGCTGCTGTGGTGAACAGAGGGTGCTGAAGTGAGCCGGACGATCATGATCATGGCCGGGGGCACGGGCGGCCACATTTTCCCCGGCCTCGCTGTGGCGGAGTATCTGCGCGCCGAGGGCTGGAACGTGGTCTGGATGGGTAGCCGGGCCGGGATGGAGGCGGGTCTGATTCCCCAGCGCCGCTACGCAATGGCGTGGGTCCGGTTCTCGGGCGTGCGGGGCCGCAACGTGCTGCAGGCGGCCTTGCTGCCCGCGCAGCTGCTCCTGGCGTTCTGGCAGGCCGCACGCGCGATCTTCTCGCACCGCCCGGACGTCGTGCTCGGCATGGGCGGCTACGTCTCGTTTCCCGGCGCAATGATGGCGGCGCTGTTCAACCGCCCTTTGGCGATTCACGAGCAGAATTCGGTGGCCGGCCTCGCTAACCGGGTCCTGGCGAAGCTTGCCGACCGGGTGCTCACCACGTTTCCCGAGGCATTTGGCGAAGCTACTGCAGTGATCATCACCGGCAATCCGGTGCGGGCGGAGATCGTGGTGATGGCGCCTCCCGAAAACCGCTACCGGGAACGGGGCGGGCGCCTGAGGATCCTGGTGATGGGTGGCAGCCAGGGCGCGCGGGTGCTCAATACGACATTACCCGATGCGCTGGCGCTCGTGCCCGAGCAAGCGCGCCCGCGGGTCCTGCACCAGGCAGGAGGCGCGCACGAGGAGGCAGTCCGGCGCTCTTACCAGGAGCGCGGCGTCGAGGCTGAGGTGACGGCTTTCATCGACGACATTGCGGCGCGCTACGGCGAGTCCGATCTCATCATTTGCCGCGCGGGCGCCACCACCATCGCCGAGATCGCGGCGGCGGGATTGGCTTCCGTGCTGGTGCCCTACCCGCACGCCGTGGATGACCACCAGATCCTCAACGCGCGGTTCCTTGCGGATCGCGGCGCTGCCCTGCTGATTCCCCAGCTGGAATTCACGCCGCAGCGGCTTGCCGAGATGCTGGCTGGATTGACACGCGAGCGGCTGCTTGCCATGGCGCAACAGGCGCGTGCCGTGGGCAAACCCGATGCCACGCGCGCTGTCGCGAAAGTTTGCGCGGAGCTGGCCGCATGACCCGAAGGCAGAAGGCAGAACGCAGACCGGGCTCAGGTGGCGTCGGCCGCCGGCTGTGTCGTGTCGCGGGCAAGGAGCTGCCGCCGATGAAACACAAGGTGAAGCATGTGCATTTCGTGGGGATAGGCGGGACCGCTGAGAGCAGGGAGCAGGGGCCCCTTGCGGTTTTTGCGAGGGGATGCGACCGGCCGCGATCGGCGTGGGCCGCCGGCTGTGTCGTGTCGCGGGCAAGGAGCTGCCGCCGATGAAACACAAGGTGAAGCATGTGCATTTCGTGGGGATAGGCGGCGCCGGCATGTGCGGCATCGCCGAGGTGCTGCTCAATCTCGGTTACGCGGTGAGTGGCTCCGATCTTGCGGACAACGCGGTGACGCGCCGCTTGCGCGGGCTTGGCGCCCGCATCCGCAGCGGTCACTCCGCCGAGCATGTCGCGGGCGCCGACGCGGTCGTCATATCGAGTGCTGTGCGGGACGACAACCCCGAGGTCGTTGCCGCGCGCGGCGCGAAGGTCCCGGTGGTTCCGCGGGCGCTGATGCTCGCCGAGTTGATGCGGCTGAAACAAGGCATCGCGGTGGCCGGCACCCATGGCAAGACCACCACGACCAGTCTCGTCGCGAGCGTGCTCGCGGAAGGCGGACTGGATCCCACGTTCGTGATCGGTGGCAGGCTCGAAGCGGCGGGCAGCAATGCCAAGCTCGGTGCCGGCGAGTTCATCGTGGCCGAAGCCGATGAATCCGACGCATCTTTCCTTTACCTGCAACCCGTGGTCGCCGTGGTCACCAATATCGACGCTGACCACATGGAGACCTATGACCATTCTCTGGACAAGCTGCGGCAGGCATTTGTCGATTTCCTGCAGCGCCTGCCGTTCTACGGCATGGCCGTCCTTTGCATCGATGACCCGAACGTCCGGACCATCATGCCCCAGTTGAGCAAGCCGGTCACTCCCTACGGACTTTCTCCTGACGCGCATGTACGCGCTGTTGACGTGATCGCGAGTGGCGGGCAAATGCGCTTCCAGGTCGAGCGGTCGGGCCCTTCAGGCGCCGCGTCCGGCAACGGCAAGCTGGCCATTACGCTCAACCTTCCGGGCGTGCACAACGTGCGCAATGCGCTCGCGGCGGTTGCCGTCGGTCTGGAGCTGGGTGTGCCCGAGAAGAAGATCGCCCGGGCGCTCGCCCAGTTCAAGGGAGTCGGCCGCCGCTTCCAGCAGTTCGGAAAGGTGCGGCTGCCGGGCGGAGGCAGCTTCACGCTGATTGACGATTACGGCCACCATCCCGCGGAGATGGCAGCGACGCTGGCGGCGGCGCGCGGCGCTTTCCCGAAGCGAAGGCTTCTGCTTGCATTCCAGCCCCATCGCTACACGCGCACCCGCGATTGCTTCGAGGACTTCGTCACGGTCCTTTCCACAGCGGACGCGGTCATTCTGACCGAGGTTTACGCGGCGGGTGAGGCGCCCATCGTGGCGGCCGATGGGCGGGCGCTTGCACGGGCTGTGAGGGTGCAGGGCAAGGTGGAACCGGTCTTTGTGGAAAAGGTGTCCCAGTTGCCGGCTGAGATCCTGGCATTGGCGCGCGACGGCGATGTGGTGCTCACGATGGGCGCGGGTTCCATAGGCACTGTGGCCATCCAACTCGCAAACCGGGTGCGCAGCGTAAACGGAGGAGCGGCATGAACGCGATAACGGACCCTGAGAAACGGGTCGTGACTCTGCGCGGGGAGCTGCGGCAGGACGAGCCGATGGCGCGCCACACGAGCTGGCGCGTCGGCGGTCCCGCGGACCGGGCGTATTTTCCGGCCGACCTCGACGATCTGACCGCCTTCCTGCGTTCCCTGTCGGTGAGCGAGCCGGTGCACATCGTGGGCCTCGGGAGCAACCTGCTGGTGCGCGACGCGGGCGTGCGCGGCACGGTGATCCTGATGCAGTGGGCGCTGCGGGCGATCCGGGTCGGGCGCGTCGAAAACGGGCACGGCGAGATCTACGCCGAGGCCGGCATCGCGAGCCCGAAAGTCGCGCGCTTTGCGGCAATGCATGGTTTCAGGGGGGCGGAATTCCTCGCGGGCATACCGGGCACGGTGGGCGGCGCGCTCGCGATGAATGCAGGCTGTTTCGGCGGCGAGACCTGGAAGATCGTGGCGCGTGCAGTGACGATCGATCGCAGCGGCACCTTGCGCGAGCGTTTTCCGGAGGACTACGAGATCGACTACCGCCACGTGCGCCTGAAGGATCAAGGCGTGGGGCAACCGGTACCAGAAACCGGCGAGCCTGACTCTCTATCGTTCACCCCCGATCGGCCCAAAGAATGGTTCGTTGCCGCGATCTTCCGTCTTCCCCGCGGCGACCGCCAGTCGTCGCGCCGCATCATCAAGGGACTGCTGCAAAGGCGTCTCTCGACGCAGCCGCTCGAGAAACCCAACGCCGGTTCCGTGTTTCGCAATCCGCCGAACGATTACGCTGCGCGGCTGATCGAGGCCTGCGGGCTGAAGGGGCGCGTCATCGGCGGTGCACAGATCTCGGATAAGCACGCGAACTTCATCGTCAATACCGGCGGGGCAAGCGCGTCCGATATCGAGGCGCTCATCGAGCTGGCGGAACGCAGCGTGCGCGAAAAGTTCGGGATCGAACTGGAGCGCGAAGTGCGCATTGTGGGTGAACGGTGAACGGTCGTGAGCAAGTTTGGAAAGGTAGCGGTCTTGATGGGCGGGGGCACCGGAGGGCGGAGCAGGGGCCCCACGTTCTTGGTGGGGTGCGACCCCGAAGGTGCACGTGCGGATGCCCAAGCGAATGGGCAGGCCGGAGAGTGATGGATGGGTAATTTTGGAAAGGTCGCGGTGTTAATGGGCGGCCGCTCGGCCGAGAGGGAGATCTCGCTCAAGAGCGGGGCGATGGTGCTCGCTGCCCTGAAGAGGAGCGGTGTGGATGCTCATGCCTTCGATCCGCGCGAGCAGCGGCTGGACGAGCTCGCCGCCGGGAAATTCGAGCGCGCCTTTGTCGCGTTGCACGGCCGTTTCGGCGAAGACGGAACGGTGCAGGGCGCGCTCGAATATCTCGGCATTCCCTATACCGGCAGTGGCGTCATGGCGAGCGCGCTCGCCATGGACAAGTGGCGCACCAAGCTCCTGTGGCAGGCAGCCGGAATGCCAACCCCGGCCTATGAGCTGCTCACGCCGCGAACCGACTACTTGCGGGTGGTGGACCGACTGGGACTGCCGGTGATGGTGAAGCCCGCAAGCGAAGGCTCGTCAATCGGCATGACGAAGGCCGCGTCGGTCGAGGCGCTCGGCGAGGCGTATGAGCTGGCCGCCCGCTATGACAAGGCGGTGATCGCCGAAGCCTTTATCGAGGGCGTTGAGCTCACTGCCGGAATTCTCGACGACGAGCCGCTGCCATTGATACGCCTCGAGACACCGCGGACGTTTTACGACTACCAGGCGAAATACGTCGCCGATGACACGCGCTATATCTGCCCTTGCGGATTGCCGGACGCGGAGGAGCAACGCATGCGCCAGGTAGCCCTCGCCGCCTTCGAACTTCTGGGCTGCTGCGGCTGGGGGCGCGTCGACCTGATGCTGGACCGTGCGGGCGATCCTTACCTGCTCGAGGTCAACACCGTGCCGGGGATGACGGACCACAGCCTGGTGCCGATGGCGGCCCGCGCCAGAGGAGTCTCGTTTGAAGATTTGTGCGTGCGGATATTGGAGTCGGCGCATGTGGGCTAAGCCGACACCTCGAAACCGGAACCCGGAGCTCGGTACCCGAAACGGGCGAAGCCATGTGGGATAGACCGGACATCCTCAATGCGGCCGCCAGCGCGCTCTACGGCATCGCGGTGCTGCTCGCGCTGTTCGTGGCGGTTGCGTTCACGATACAGCTTCCGATATTCCCGCTGCGTGAAGTCCGGGTCGAAATCGCGCCCTCGCATGTCACTCGCCACCAGATCGAGATCATCGTGCGGCGCGAACTCAAGGGGAATTTCTTTACCCTCGACCTCGATGCCATTCGGCATGCTTTCACGCGGTTGCCATGGGTGCGAAGCGTCGAGCTGCGGCGGCACTGGCCGGACCGGCTTGAGGTCAGGTTTGAAGAGCACCAGCCGCTGGCGCGCTGGGCCAAAACCGCACTGGTGAACACGTACGGCGAGCGCTTCGAGGCAGCCTACAGCGGGCCGCTGCCCGTATTCACAGGCCCGCCCGGAGCGGCCAAGGAAATGGCCATCCAGTACGAATACTTCCGCCGGCGACTTGCCGGCATCGGCCTGCGGCCGGTGCAGGTGCAGGTCTCGCCTCGACGCGCCTGGCAGGTAAAGCTCGAGGGCGGGCTCACGCTGGAGCTCGGGCGCGAGCAGATCGAAGCCCGCTTTGACCGCTTCGTTGCGGCGTACGACCGTGCCGTGGCGCCGCTGGAGCAGCCCATCGAGTATGTGGACCTTCGCTATGCAAACGGATTTGCGGTGCGTATTCCCGAGGCTGGTCCTCCGGAGACGGCGCCGAAGCGTGGACGCGAGACTGGATAGGGGGCCGGGGACGTCGTAATGAGCAAGCCAAGAGACAACAAGAAGCTGTTGGTTGGGCTGGACATCGGGACGTGCAAGATCGTCGCGATCGTCGCCGAGCTCCGGCCAGAGGGCGGGTTCGAGATCATCGGTATGGGCCAGCATCCGTCGCGCGGACTCAAGAAAGGCGTGGTCGTCAACATCGAGACAACGGTGAACGCCATCCAGCGCGCGTTGGAGGAAGCCGAGCTCATGGCCGACTGCAAGATCCGGGAGGTCTACACCGGGATCGCCGGCAGCCACGTGCGCAGCTTCAACTCGCAGGGCATGGTGCCGGTGAAGGACAAAGAGGTCGCCCAGGTCGACATCGAGCGCGTCATAGACACCGCGCGGGCGGTGCAGATCCCGAACGACCAGCAGATCCTGCACGTTCTCAACCAGGAATTCATCATCGACGGGCAGGAGGATGTGCGCGAGCCCCTTGGCATGAGCGGGGTGCGGCTCGAGGTCAAGGTGCACATCGTGACCGGCGCGGTATCCGCGGCGCAGAACATCGTGAAGTGCGTGCGCCGCTGCGGGTTGGAGGTGCGCGATCTCATCCTGCAGCCCCTCGCGTCCGCGCTGGCGGTCATCTCCGAGGACGAGAAGGATCTCGGTGTGGCACTGGTGGACATCGGCGGCGGGACGACCGACCTCATTGTGTTCACGCACGGCGCGATTCGCCATACCGCGGTGATACCGATCGCCGGCGACCAGATAACCAATGATATCGCGATGGCCCTGCGCACGCCCACCAAGGACGCCGAGGAGATAAAGGAGCGCTACGGGTGCGCGCTATCCCAGCTTGCCGATCCGCAGGACATGGTCGAGGTGCCGGGGCTCGGCGACCGGGAGCCGCGCCAGCTCTCGCGCAAGACGCTCTCGGAAGTGATCGAGCCCCGCGTCGAGGAACTCTATTCGCTAGTGCAGTCGGAGTTGCGCCGCAGCGGCTACGAGGAGCTGCTTTCGGCGGGCGTTGTGATTACCGGGGGCTCGAGTGTCATGCAGGGAATGGTCGAGCTCGGCGAAGAGCTTTTCCACATGCCGGTGCGCGTCGGGCATCCGGGCTACGGCGGGACGCTGGCGGAATACGTACGCCATCCGCGCTTCTCGACCGGGGTTGGCCTGCTGCTCGCGGGTCTCGAGCAGCACCGGCTCAAGGAAGCGGCGCGCATGAACATCAGCTCGTTCCAGCAGGTGCTGGAAAGAATGAAATCGTGGTTTGCGGGAAATTTCTAGGGCAATGAGGCATTCAGTATCCGTGAAATAGGGGTTTAGCCATTCTGGGTCATTGATCAATTGAAAGGAGACTCAATGTTTGAAATCGTAGATTCCCAGGCGCAGGAAGCCGTGATCAAGGTCGTCGGCGTGGGCGGCTGCGGCGGAAATGCCGTTGACCATATGATCGTGCAGGGCGTCAAAGGGGTCGAGTTCATTTCGGCTAACACTGACGTGCAGGCACTCAAGCGCACGCAGGCGAAGGTGCAACTGCAGCTCGGCACAAATATCACCAAGGGGCTGGGCGCCGGCGCGAACCCGGAAATCGGGCGCCAGTCGGCTCTGGAGGACCGCGAGCGCATCGCGGAGACGATCGCAGGGGCCGACATGCTCTTCCTTACTGCGGGCATGGGCGGAGGCACCGGCACGGGTGCCGCGCCGGTCGTCGCCGAGATCGCCAAGGAGCTCGGTATTCTCACGGTGGCGGTGGTCACCAAGCCGTTCGGCTTCGAGGGCAAGCGCCAGCGAACCGCGCTCGAAGGCCTCGACCAACTCGGCGAGTATGTCGACTCATTGATCGTGATACCCAATGACAAGCTGATGCAGGTGCTTGGCAACAAGGTGACGCTGCACGAGGCATTCAGGGCGGCAAACGACGTACTGCACGGCGCTGTCGCCGGCATCGCGGAAATCATCAGTTGTCCGGGCATGATCAACGTCGACTTCGCAGACGTGCGCACGGTCATGGCGGAAATGGGAATGGCGATGATGGGCTCGGCCAAGTCAGCAGGGTCCGACCGGGCGCGGCTGGCGGCGGAGCAAGCAGTGGCATGCCCGCTGCTCGAGGACATCAACATTGCCGATGCGCGCGGCGTGCTCGTCAACATCTCCGCAAACCAGGAGTCCTTCCAGCTCCAGGAACTCTACGATGTGATGGAGACCATCGGGTCCTTCGCGGCAGACGGCGCGCACAAGATCGTAGGCACGGTGTACGACGAGGCGCTGGACGACAATCTGCGCGTCACCATCGTCGCGACCGGGCTTGGCAAGCCGGCGATACGCCAGCAGCCGAAACCCCTGACCGTCGTGACCACGAAGACCGGAACCGACAATCAGCCGCTCGACGTGGACTACGGTGCGCTTGAAATGCCTGCGGTCATGCGCTCGAAGCGCAACCGCGACGCCACCATCGAGGCGATGCGGCAATCCGGCGTCGAGATGCTTGATATCCCGGCGTTCCTGCGCAAGCAGGCTGATTAGCCGCCTTACTGCAATGCGAGGCGGGTAGACCGGACTCGACGCTCACGGGCGCAGGGCCGGTGCCGAGGCGGCTCAACTGGGGGTGTTGGAGCGACCAGCGTCGCCTGGCGGCGACACGTTGTCGTGGGCTTGTATGCCAACGGATACCCGTTCGCACGCCGTGATCGGTCATCCTAAGTGTCGAAAGCGGAGGGCGAATCACGTTTGGTTACAATCTTTTTGCATGGCAGCACCGCGGCATGTTAAAATTCGCGCTGTAACAACATGAAAAATCAGAAAGTTTTCAGTTGATCCATCAGCGTACGCTCAAGAATCTGATCCGGGCCACCGGTGTCGGTTTGCATACCGGCGCGAAGGTCTACATGACGCTGCGACCGGCGCCGGCGAATAGCGGGATCATCTTTCGCCGTACCGACCTCGCGCAGCCCGTCGAGATCAAGGCCACGCCACACTCGGTGGGCGATACGCGCCTTTCCTCCTGTCTCGAACAGGGCGGTGTTCGAATCTCCACCGTTGAGCACCTGATGTCCGCGCTCGCAGGCCTTGGCATCGACAACGCCTACGTTGACCTCTCGGCGCCGGAAGTGCCGATCATGGATGGCAGCGCCGGTCCCTTCGTATTCCTGCTTCAGTCGGCCGGCATTGAAGAGCAGGTTGCGCCCAAGAAGTTCATCCGCGTTCTGAACCCGGTCGAGGTTGAAGAAGGCGAGAAATGGGTTCGGCTCGAGCCGCACAATGGCTTCAAGCTGTCGCTGAGCATTGACTTCGATCACCCGGTGTTCGACAAGATGCGGCAATCGGTCGCCGTTGATTTCTCCACGACCTCCTACGTCAAGGAAGTCAGCCGCGCGCGCACCTTCGGCTTCATGCAGGACGTCGAGACCATGCGCGGTCAAGGCCTCGCACTGGGCGGGAGCCTCGACAACGCCATCGTCATGGACGAGTACCGCGTGCTCAACACTGACGGACTACGCTACGAGGATGAGTTCGTCAAACACAAGGTCCTCGACGCGATCGGTGATCTCTATCTGCTGGGCCACCCGCTGATCGGGGCGTTCTCCGGATACAAGTCGGGGCACGCGCTCAACAATTTGCTGCTGCGGCGCCTGCTGGAAGATCGCAAGGCCTGGGAATTCGCGAGTTTCGAGCGCGTGGAAGATGCGCCTGTGTTCCTTGCCTGGCAGCCACAGCCAGCCTAAGCGCCGACTATCCATGGCGCGCCGGATTCAATGTCCAAAGTTCCGAGTTCAAAGTTCCGAGCTTCGCGCCGAACCTTGAACGTTGAACCTTGAACCTTGAACCTGAAACCTTGAACTAGGCGGGGTCATGCTGGTTCTGAGGCTGGTCGGGATCCTGGTCCTGATTGCCCTGGTCGGTTCGGTCGCGCTTTACCTGTTCACGCGAAATCGGCGCTATCTCACGTTTGCGTGGCGCGTCTTTCAGTTCGGGTTCGTCTTCCTGCTGGTTTTCCTGACGCTCTACGCTCTCGAGCGGTTGGTGCTCGTGATCTGAATGGGACCTATTTCTCACCGCGTTTGTGGCGCTGCACCAAACGCGTCACGGCATGCTTCAGCGGGGACTCCTTCAAGCGGTCCGCCAACCGCTGAAAATCGCTGAGAATCCGGGTATCGAGGCCTTGATTTCGTGAAGTTTTTCCAGGCCGGATCTGTTGCATCGTAACTTGAACTTCTATTCTGATTCCAGTAACCTGACCGTCGCGTTTCTGCAGGTGTTCGAGTACACGCGGGGCGAGTTGCCTGAGCTTGGCGGCGACGGCCGCATTATCGGCCGCAATAAGGACCGTTCCAGACCGCAGGCTCTTGACACGGGTCGCACTGGCGAGTGGGCGGGGGATCGCCTCTAGGACAGCGCGCTGCAGTTCCGCCAGGTATTGCGCGCGGCGGGACAGGGCGCGAAGTTCACTGGATTGTAGAAGCAGATCGCCGATCTTTTGGGCGGGCATGAACGTGCGGCGGGGGGAGACGATGAATGTTATTCTAGTTTCCGAAAAGTTGGCCAGGGCGAAAACGTTCACCCTTGGCCTGCCGCAGCTTTTTCTGATGGGACTGGGCTTTGTCCTCACGGTCCTGATGCTCGGGGCGATGCTGCATTACACGGCGCTTCGCTTCGCCGGCGACATCAAGCTCCCGTACGTCGAGTCTATCGTGTTGGCGGCGCAGAAGCGCCAATTCGCGCTGCAGCAGGAGCAACACGAGAAAGCTCAGGCCTACCTGCGCGAAAATCTCAGTGCCATGGCGGTCAAGCTGGGCGAAATGCAGGCACAGCTGTTGCGCCTGGACACCGTTGGCGAACGGCTTGCGAAGCTGGCGGGTTTCAAGCCGCAGGACCTCATGTTCGGGGAGCGCCCGGGCCGCGGCGGCGCGGTGTCAACACTGCCGTCGCAGGACCTCTCGCTTGGTGATTTCACGGAGCAGCTCGAATTGCTGACGCGGCAAGTTGACGACCGCAGCGACAAGCTCGGTATCCTGGATTCCTTGTTCGCGGTCGATAGCGCCAAGAAGAAGCTGATACCGACCATGTTGCCGGTCGAGGGCGGATGGTATTCCTCCAACTACGGCTGGCGTATCGATCCGTTTACCGGGCAGCGCGCTTTTCACGAGGGCATCGACGTGATGGCCGAGACCGGTACGCCGATCTACGCGGCAGCCGGCGGCGTCGTGATCTTCTCTGGCACGCACCCGCAGTATGGTAAGATGATCGAAATCGACCACGGCAACGGTCTGATCACACGTTACGCGCACGCATCCAAGCGGCTGGTAAAAGTCGGCGACCTGGTGGTGCGGGGCGTGCAGATCGGCAAGGTTGGAAAGACGGGCCGTGCAACCGGCTCACATCTGCACTTCGAGGTGCGGCGACGTGGAGCGTCGGTGAACCCAAAGCGATTCTTGCGTTTGCCCGGCTGACCGTTGATAGATAGAAATTTCTAAGGGGTGGGGCGAGTTTCCCCACCCCTTTTTGTTTAGCTTGCTGAACGGATGATCCAGAACGTCCTGAGTAAAATCTTCGGCAGCCGTAACGATCGGCTGCTCCGGCAGTACCAACGCCAGGTGCGCGCCATCAACGCGCTCGGCCCGCAGGTCGAGAAGCTGACCGACGCGGAGTTGCGCGCGAAAACCGACGAGTTCCGCGCGCGCGTGCGCGATGCCGTAGCGAAAGTGCCCGACAACACCGACGGCGACTCCGAACGGGCGGGCCAGCTCGAACTGGAGCGGTCGAAAACGCGCCGCGATGCCGTTGATGAGCTGTTGCCGGAGGCGTTCGCGGTTGTACGTGAAGCGGGGCGACGCACGCTCAACATGCGGCATTTCGACGTGCAGCTCATTGGCGGCATCGCCCTGCACAGCGGCAAGATCGGGGAAATGCGCACCGGCGAGGGCAAGACGCTGGTGGCAACCCTGCCTGCTTACCTGAACGCCCTCGGTGGCGAGAGCGTGCACATTGTTACCGTCAACGATTACCTCGCGCAGCGCGACGCGGACTGGATGGGCAAGCTCTACCGTTTCCTCGGGTTGACGGTCGGGGTCAACCTTTCGCAGATGGAGCACACGCTCAAGCAGCAGGCCTACGGTGCCGATATCACCTATGGCACCAACAATGAATTCGGCTTCGATTATCTGCGCGACAACATGGTTTATCACGTTTCCGAGAAGGTGCAGCGCGGGCTGCATTTCGGGATCGTGGACGAGGTTGACTCGATCCTGATCGACGAAGCGAGAACGCCGCTCATCATCTCGGGGCAGGCAGAGGACACGACCGATCTCTACATCAGAACCAACCAGATTGCCCCGAGGCTAACGCGGCAGAAGGAAGAAAACGGACCGGGCGATTTCTGGGTCGACGAGAAGGCGCACCAGGTAATCATGTCCGAGGAGGGCCATGAGCACGCCGAGGAGCTGATGGCCAAGGCCGGCCTGCTAACGGAGGGCTCCAGCCTTTACGACCCGAGCAACATCGTGCTCATGCACCATCTCAACGCGGCGCTGAGGGCGCATTCCCTGTTCCACCGTGACCAGCAGTATGTCGTGCAGAATGGCGAGATCGTCATTGTCGATGAGTTCACCGGGCGGCTGATGCCCGGCCGTCGCTGGTCTGAAGGGCTGCACCAGGCGATCGAGGCCAAGGAGGGGCTCGACATACAGCGCGAGAATCAGACGCTGGCGACGATTACCTTCCAGAACTACTTCAGGATGTACCGCAAGCTTGCCGGGATGACCGGCACGGCGGATACCGAAGCCTACGAGTTCCAGCAAATCTACGGTCTGGAAACCGTGGTAATCCCGACGCACATGCCGATGGTCCGCGAAGATCGCATGGATCAGGTCTATCGCACGTCGCGCGAGAAATATCAGGCGATCATCAACGACATCAAGGACTGTTATCAGCGCGGCCAGCCGGCGCTGGTGGGCACGACGTCCATCGAGAATTCGGAGTTGCTGTCGGGCATGCTCAAACAGGACGGCCTGCCGCACAATGTGCTCAACGCGAAACAGCACGCGCGCGAAGCCGAGATCGTCGTGCAGGCCGGACGGCCCAAGATGGTTACCATCGCAACGAACATGGCCGGCCGTGGCACCGACATCGTGCTGGGCGGCAATCCCGAGCCCGAAATCAATCGAATGCTGGCGGACCCGGCGCTCGATGAGGCCAGCAAGAAGAACAAAGCGGCAGAGATGCGTTTCGAGTGGCAGAAGCTGCACAACCAGGTGGTTGCGGCAGGCGGGCTGCACATTATCGGCACCGAGCGGCACGAATCGCGCCGTATCGACAACCAGTTGCGCGGCCGGTCGGGGCGCCAGGGCGATCCCGGCTCGAGCCGCTTCTACCTTTCGCTCGAAGACCCGCTGTTACGGATATTCGCCTCCGACCGGGTCGCGGCCATTATGGATCGGCTCAAGATGCCGGAGGGCGAGGCAATCGAGCACCCGTGGGTGACACGCTCCATCGAGAACGCCCAGCGCAAGGTCGAGGCTCGCAATTTCGACATGCGCAAGCACCTGCTCGAGTATGACGATGTGGCTAACGATCAACGCAGGGTCATCTATCAGCAGCGCAACGATCTGCTGGAGACGGCCGACGTGGCCGAGACTATCGCCGCTATGCGCGCCGACGTCATCAAAAGCCATGTCCGCGAGCATATCGTGCCGGGGACCATGGAAGAACAATGGGACATTGCGGGCCTCGAGCGAACGCTTGACGCCGAGCTGCAGCTGAAGGTTCCCATCCAGCAGTGGCTGAAAGACGAGCCCGAGCTCGATGAGGAGGAGCTGGAGGCCCGTATCATCGCTGCCGCGCACGAGCGCTATCGCGAGCGTACCGCCATCGTCCAGCGCGAGGCGATGAGTCAATACGAGCGCGCAATCATGCTGCAAAGTCTGGACAGCCACTGGCGCGAGCACCTGACGGCGCTCGACCATCTGCGTCAGGGCATTCATCTGCGCAGCTACGCGCAAAAGAATCCGAGCCAGGAATACAAGCGCGAGGCCTTCGCCCTGTTCTCGTTGCTGCTCGACATGGTCAAGACAGAAGTCACGCGGATCCTGATGACGGTCCAGATTCGCAACGCAGAAGAGCTGGCGGAAGTCGAGGAGCCCGAGATTCCGCAGAACATCCAGTACCAGCATGCGGAATACGGAAGAGGCCCTGAAGCTGTCGCGCAAACGGAGGAGGACAGCGATGTGGCCGTGGCGGAAAAGCCCCAGCAGCCCTTCGTGCGCGAGGGCCAGAAGGTCGGGCGCAATGACCCCTGTCCCTGCGGCTCTGGCAAGAAGTACAAGCACTGCCACGGCCGCCTGCGCTGAGGGACGCCGGAAACGCGAGCAGTGAGCGAGCCCGCTCCACGGATCGCGCGCCGGAGGAAACACGGCGTTTCCCCGATATAATTCGCCCCAGCGTTCACCTTCGTGGCAACGGCTGCCAATGCCCGTCAACCTCAAGCGTCCCGACCCCCAGTATTTGAAGCCCGTCAACGGCGTGAGTCTTGGCGTGGCGCAAGCCGAGATCGGAAAGCCGGGCCGCAAGGATCTGCTTGTGGTCAAGCTCGAAGACGGTTCGCGCGTGGCGGCGGTGTTCACGCAAAACCGCTTCTGCGCCGCTCCGGTCGTGGTGGCGCGGCAGCATCTCACGATGCTCGATCCCGACGCGTCGATCAAGGCGTTGCTGGTTAACACCGGATGTGCCAACGCCGGTACCGGCAAGGAAGGCATGAGCGCGGCTCGTCAGAGCTGCGCCCAGCTGGCGGCGCTGCTCGGATGCTCTTCGGCGCAGGTGTTGCCGTTTTCGACGGGCGTGATCATGGAGCCATTGCCGGTCGAGAAGATCGGGGCCGGACTGCCGGACTGCCTTGCAAATCTGCGCGAGGACAACTGGCTGGCGGCCGCGGAGGCCATCATGACGACGGACACCCTGCCCAAGGCTGCTTCCCGCCGGGTCAGCATTGGTGGACAGACCGTGACGGTGACGGGTATCGCAAAGGGCGCGGGCATGATTCATCCCAATATGGCGACCATGCTGGCATTCGTCGCAACCGATGCGCCGTTGTCACTGGCGCTGGCGCGCGCGGCGGTAGCCCAGGCGGCAAACCACTCCTTCAACTGCATCACCGTGGACGGGGACACGTCCACTAACGACGCCTTTGTGCTGATTTCGACCGGCCGGGCCTCCGCGCCGGAAATCCGGGATGCCGGAAGCGCTGAGTACCAGGAGCTGATGCAGGGCGTTACCGCGGTGGCGGCGGAACTGGCGCAGTCGATTATTCGAGATGGCGAGGGCGCGACCAAGTTCATCACCATCCGGATCGAAGGCGGGCGCAGAGACGAGGAGTGCCGGCGCATTGCCTATGCCATCGCGCATTCGCCGCTCGTCAAGACCGCTTTTTTTGCATCGGATCCCAATCTTGGCCGGATCCTCGCCGCGGTGGGCAAAGCCGGGATCTCCGATCTTGCTGTCGACAAGATCGATCTTTATCTGGACGACGTCCTGGTCGTGAAGAATGGCGGCCGTCATCCGGGCTATCGGGAATCAGACGGGCAGCGGGTGATGAAGCAGCCGGAAATTTCGATCCGCGTCACATTGAACCGCGGTAGCGCGACGGCCACCGTCTGGACGTGCGATCTGTCGCACGATTACGTCACCATCAATGCAGAGTACAGAACCTGAATGGCTGAACTGCTAGGCGCGAAGACGCAGCGGGCTCGCAAAGCGAGCCGAGGACGAGAACCTTCAGAAGACCTTGCGCGACCTTTGCGCCTTCGCGTCTTTGCGGTTAAGCTCTTGATTTGTCATGACTGATACGTCCAAATTGATCAAGCAGGCGGAAGGGCTGCTTACGCGTCTGGAGCAGCTGCTGCCGCGCGATGCCCCGCCCACTGATTGGAACGCCTCAATCGCCTTTCGCTGGCGAAAGGGCAACAACCGCGGGAGCATCGAGCCCGTCCGCCACGTGCATCGCATCAGCCTGAAGGACCTCCAGGGCATCGACGCCCAAAAGGAGCTGGTCGAGCAGAATACGCGTCAGTTCGTGGAAGGCCTGCCCGCCAATAACGTGCTGTTGACGGGGGCGCGCGGCACGGGGAAGTCCTCCCTCATCAAGGCGCTGCTGAACAAGTACTCGTCGCGCGGCCTGCGGCTGATCGAGGTCGACAAGCAGGATCTGGTCGACCTGCCGGATATCGTTGACCGCATCTTCCAGCGCCCGGAGCGCTTTATCCTGTATTGCGATGACCTCTCCTTCGAGGCCGATGAGCCGGGTTTTAAGGCGCTCAAGGTGGTGCTGGACGGCTCGATTGCGGCCGCCTCCGAGAACTGTGTTATCTACGCGACTTCCAACCGGCGCCACCTGATGCCGGAGTACATGGATGAGAATCTCGGTTACCGCCATGTTGGCGAGGAGATTCACCCAAGCGAGACATCGGAGGAGAAGATATCGCTTTCCGAACGCTTCGGTCTGTGGGTCTCGTTCTATCCTTTCGATCAGGAAGACTATCTGCGCATCGTCGCGATATGGCTTGAATACTTCAAGGTGTCCGGCGCGCACGCGGAGCCGGTGCAGCGTGCCGCGCTGCAATGGGCGCTGCAGCGGGGCTCGCGCAGCGGGCGCGTGGCGTGGCAGTTCGCGCGCGACTGGGCGGGAAGAGAAAGAATGAAGGCGCACAGCAAAAGGCAGAAGTGAGCGCCGCCCGTCACCCCGCGCCCCCGATTCCCATTTCCGCCAACCGAGTAGAAGTCGCTGCCGCCGTGATCAGCCGCGCGGACGGCTGCATTCTTTTGGGCCAGCGCCCGGCCGGCAAAGTCTATGCAGGCTACTGGGAATTTCCGGGCGGAAAGATAGAGCCGGGCGAATCACCGCAAGCGGCGCTTGGACGCGAGCTGCACGAGGAACTCGGGATCGACGTCGAGCTTGCCTATCCCTGGCTTACCCGGGATTACGACTACGAGCACGCTGCGGTGCGCCTGCGCTTCTTTCGGGTGGTCCGATGGTGCGGGACGCTGCACGGGCGCGAGAACCAGCGCTTTTCGTGGCAGCTGCCCGTGGCGGTCGGCGTCGCGCCGCTCCTTCCAGCCAATGCACCGATCATGCGCGCGCTTCGTTTGCCCCCTGTGTACGCAATAAGCCATGCCAGCGAACTTGGACGCGAAGGGTTTTTGCGCTGCCTCGATCGGGCGCTTGCGGGCGGCCTGAGGCTCATCCAGGTGAGGGAGAAGCAGATGGCGGAAGAGGAACTCGCGCGCCTCCTCGTGCACGTCATGCAGCTTGCGCGGGAGCATGGCGCGCGCGTGCTCGTAAACGGCAACATCGCGCTGGCGCTGAAGTCGGGCGCCGATGGAGTTCACCTTACGGCCGGGCAGCTAATGCAGCTCGATCGTAGACCTGCGCTCGAGCTCGTAGGCGCTTCCTGTCACAACGAGCTCGAACTGACCCGGGCCGTGGCGATCGGGGCAGACTTCGTGGTCCTGGGTCCTGTGAAGGCCACGCCGAGCCATCCGGAAGCACGAGGCATCGGGTGGGACCATTTCGCGACGCTCATTGCCGATTATCCTCTGCCGGTCTACGCCTTGGGGGGTCTCAATCACTCCGACATTGAAACGGCGTGGCAAGCGGGTGCTCACGGCATCAGCATGATGCGCGGCGCCTGGCCGCCGGCCTGACGGTCGGCGTTCAATGTTCCGGGTTCCGGGTTCCGAGTTTCGAGTTTCGAGTTTCGAGTTTCGAGTTTCGAGTTTCGAGTTTCGAGTTTCGAGTTTCGAGTTCCGGGTTCAAAGTTCCATGTTCGAAGTTCAATGCGAGAAACTTCGCGTACAGCCATCGCCCAAACTTGAAACTTGAACCCGTGAGGCTAGGAGCCGCGCTCCTCCGGCTCCTCCGGACTCGCATTCCCCGGGTCCTCCGATACCGGCACGCGGTAACGCTCGGTCGCCCATGCCCCAAGGTCGATCATCTTGCACCGCTTCGAGCAGAACGGGCGCCAGGCACTTTCGGGCGTCCATGACACAGGCGCGCCGCAAGTCGGGCAGGCAACAAGGCGCGATTCAGCCACGGGAACACACCGAGAATTTCATCGAGCAAAGGTCAACGGCAAGCATTAGTCACGGAAATTCACGGAATGGGATAAAAATCGAGAGCGAAGAGAATCAAACCAATTGAGGTCCCGGCTCGTGTCCGCCATTTGCCCGCGGGCCCGTCGCCGCGGCGCTCTGGTTTCCCGTTCCGGACGTTTTCTTCTGTTCCCGTGGCCGATGCCCTTTTAGGCCCGGAACAGCGCTATAGGTTGCAGAAGGTGAGCTCGAACTCGACGTCCGTCTCGGCCGGCTTCGGGCGCTGCACCCCTTCCTGCGTCGTGAAACGAATATTGAGCGCATACTTGTTCGCGCTGATTTCAGGGACGAAATGGTGCTCGCGTTTCAGTCGGATTCGCACCATCTGGGCGACGCGCCCGGCCATCATCTGCTGGTAGACCCCCTGCTGCGCGAGCTGGGCGGTCGTCTTGCCGCTCTCGCGCAAGATGCGCAGGACGATCGCGATCGCCTCGCGAATCGGCAGGAACGGCGCAAGCCACGACTGGAGGTCGCGCCGATGCTGATCGGGATGTTGCTGGAGCCAGTAGTGATATGACGGCAGGTCGAATTCGCACACCCCGCCGGGGATGTTTGTGCGCTGACGGATGCTCATCAGCCAGTCGTTGTCGCGCAGCTCCTGGCCAACCTTGCCGGAGGTCTGGAACAGATTTGCGGCGGCATGATCGATCTGCGCGAGGACCTTGTCCAGCGCCGGTTCCGAGATTTCGGGATTGCCGCGCAGACCCTCGAGAACCTGTTTCTGGCGTTCCAGCTCCTGAAGGAGGTCGGATTTGAGATCCGCGCGCCCCGAGACGTCGAGGATCTCGAATATCGAGAGCAGCGCGACGTGATGGTCGTAATGCTCGTCCTTTTGCAGGAAATGTTCGACGCGCTCAAACAGGTCCTCAAGGCGCAGCAGCGTCCGCACGCGCTCACTCAACGGATACTCGTAGCTGATCACGGCGTTTACGCCTGTTGAAGAGAGGTCGGTCATGGGGCGCTGCACTAGTATTCAACATAAACCAGAAAAAATAAAGGCTTGAAATTAAACAGTGGCGCTATTCGAGCGTTCAATTATGACCCGCGCGTTGCCGTTTGAGCCAATGAAAGGTAGCTGGCGTGCAGCTTCTGTACCTGCATTCGCAGCGCTTCCATTCCGCCATTGTTGTCGATTACATCGTCGGCGCCCTTGAGGCGTTCCGTGCGTGACAGCTGCGCAGCGAGGATTGAGCGCACCTCGCCCTCCTTCAGTTGGCTGCGTTGCATGGCGCGTGCCACCTGCTGCTCCTCGCCGCAATCGACGACGAGCACGCGCTGGATGAGGTCGCGGTAGGCGCCAGTCTCAACCAGGAGCGGCACCACCACGATCACATAAGGTTGCTGCGCCGCAAGGATACGCGCGCGCGCCTGCTCCCGGATCAGGGGATGGAGAATACCCTCGAGCCTCGCTTTCGCATCCGGATCGTTGAACACGAGCTGGCGCATCTTCGCACGCTCGAGGCTGCCGTCGGCCGCGACGAACGAGGGGCCGAACGCATCGCGAATTTTCTCCATGGCAGCCCCGCCGGGCCGGGTCAGCTCGTGCGCGATCGCGTCGGTGTCGACGACGGCTGCGCCGAGCTCCTCAAACAATGCCGCGGCGCTCGATTTTCCCGAGGCGATGCCGCCGGTCAGGCCCACGCAAAACGGCGTCACGGCGTGCTAGAAGAGCGCAAGGTAATGGCGGTTGAGTTGCTCGCCGTAGAACAGGGCAATCAATCCGGCGAGCGCGAGATAGGGGCCAAAAGGGATGGGCACGTTGCGTCCGCGCCGCGCGAGCACAATAAGTCCGATGCCGATGACGGCGCCAACGAACGACGAGAGCAGGATCACGAGCGGCAGCATTTTCCAGCCCAGCCAGGCGCCGATCGCCGCGAGCAACTTGAAGTCACCATAACCCATTCCCTCCTTGCCGGTGGTGAGCTTGTACGCCCAGAAAACGGCCCACAGCACGAGGTAGCCCCCCGCGGCACCGATAACCGCAGATGTGAGATCGGTGAACGTCGCGCCGATATTGAAGATCAGGCCCGTCCAGAGCAGCGGCAGGGTCAAGTTGTCGGGAAGATAAAACGTGTCGAGGTCGATGAACGCGAGGGCGATCATTGCCCATGCGAACAACATCGCGCCCAATGCGGCAGCGCTCACGCCGAAACGCCACGCGACGTAGCCGGCGAGCGCGCCGGCCAGCGCCTCGACCGCGGGATAGCGCGGCGAGATGGCTGCCTTGCAGGCGGAGCAGCGCCCGCGCAATGCGACGTAGCTGAGGACCGGGACGTTCTCGACGGCGCGGATGGCGTGCCCGCAGTGCGGGCAGCGCGAGCGGGGCAGCACCAGGTTATAGGTCTCAGCGGCGGGGACGGGATTACCGTTCAACTCCGCGCATTCGGCCCGCCACCCCTGCTCGAGCATGCGCGGCAGCCGGTGGATCACCACATTGAGAAAGCTTCCGACCACAAGCCCGAACAGGACCGCGGCGGTGATCAGCAACCAGGGCGTTGTCTGGAGCAGTTGCAGGAAAGCCATCCAGGATTCGGATCTCAGGATTCAGGACTCGGTTGGGAGCGCTGGCAGTCGGGGGCACATGCCCCGCACCCCGCGCCCCTTGTCCTCAATCCCGTTGTCAGACCGCCTGGCCCATCTTGAAGATGGGCAGGTACATGGCGATCACGAGCCCGCCGATCAGCGTGCCCAGCACCACCATGATCATCGGCTCCATAAGGCTCGAGAGGGCCTCGACCGCATCGTCGACTTCCGCCTCATAGAAATCCGCGACTTTGGAGAGCATGGCGTCGAGCGAGCCCGCCTCCTCGCCGATGGTCACCATCTGGATGACCATATTCGGGAAAACCTCGGTGCCCGCCATCGCGGAGGTGAGGCTCGAACCGGTCGAGACCTCGCCCTGAATCTTCTTGGTCGCGACGTAGTACTCGTAGTTGCCGGCCGCGCCCGCAACCGAATCAAGCGCCTCGACGAGCGGCACACCGGCTGCAAACATGGTCGCAAGCGTGCGGGTCCACCGCGCAATCGCCGATTTGCGAACCAGACCGCCGAAAACGGGAATCCGCAACATCAACTTGTCCATGAACATCTGCATCTTGATGGAGCGTTTCCAGGTGTAGAAGAAGAACCACCCGGCAAAGCCGACGCCGCCAAAGATGGCCCACCAGTACTCGACGAAGAAATCCGAGGCGGCCATCACCATCAGCGTCGGGGCGGGAAGGTCGGCGCCAAAGCTGGCGAACACCGACTTGAAGGAGGGGATGACGAAGATCATGATGATCGACGTGATCACGAAGGCGACAACAACAATTGACGCCGGGTAGAACAACGCCGACTTGATCTTGCTCTTGATGGCGAGGATCTTTTCCTTGTAGGTCGCGAGGCGGTCGAGCAGGCTATCGAGAATACCGGCGGCTTCGCCCGCGCCGATCAGGTTGCAGAAGAGCGCATCGAAGTAGAGGGGATGCTTTTCGAAAGCCTGCTTCAAGCTCGCACCGGTCTCGACCTCGGTCTTGATGTCGAAAAGAAGCTTCGACACGGCAGCATTGGTGTGGCCTTTGCCGACGATGTCGAACGCCTGGAGCAGCGGCACGCCGGATTTCATCATGGTGGCCAGCTGGCGAGTGAACAGGGTAATGTCCTTCTCTGTAATCGTGCCGCCACGGAGCCGCTGGCGCTTGACCTCGACCACGCGGATGCCCTGGCGCCGCAGCAACGCATTGACTTGCGCCGTGCCGACCGCGCGCATTTCCCCGCGCACGGTTTTGCCGCCCCGGTCCGTGCCGACCCAGCTGAAGTTAAACTCCTTGACTTCCGACCGTCTGGCGGCGGCAGCAGTTGCCATGTTGAATCTCCCGATTGACCCGGCTAACCAATAGGTTAGAGGCGATTGTTGACAAAATGATGCACGTTCGGGGGTTCTGTGTAAAGCGTATTTTTCCCTATTTTTCCTCCCCCGGGGCCTCAGGGCGGCCCTTAGTCACCGCCGGGGGGAAGATTCGCACGGCTTTGACCACCCGATCCTGCGTTTGAACGATCTCGAGGGGGTAGCCCGCGATCTTTACGCTGGTGTTCGGCTCCGGAATATCTCTCAGATATTCGACGATCAACCCATTCAACGTCTTCGGCCCGTCGAGCGGGAAACCGAAGCCCAGCTTGCGGTTGAGATCGCGCAGCAGCGTCGAGCCTTCGACGAGAACACTGCCATCGGTCTGCTCGGCGAAGCCCCGGGTCTGCAGGGGGGACTGGGTCGTGAATTCGCCGATGATCTCCTCGAGGATGTCCTCCATCGTGACGAGGCCCATCAGCTCCCCGTACTCATCCACCACCAGGCTCAAAGGGTCCCGCTCCTCCTGGAAATTCTGCAACTGCGAAAACAAGGGCGTGCCAACCGGCACGAAGGACGGTTCGCGAATGATCTCGCGCAGGCGTTCCTTCGTGAGCTCCTCGTTCTGCACCAGATTGAGCACGCTGCGCACCCGTAGCGTGCCCACCACCTCGTCCAGGTGGCCGCGGTAGACCAGCAGGCGCCGGTGATGGGCCGTGGCAATCTGCTGGCGAATGGCGTCGAGCGGCGCATCAAGGTCAAAGGCTTCGATTTGACTGCGCGGCACCATGACGTCATCCACCGTGATCGCCTCGAGCTCGAACAGATTGAGCAGGATGCTCTGATGCTTTTGCGGGAGATAACCTGTCTCCAGCACGAGGGTGCGCAGTTCTTCGACCGACAGCTTGTGCTCGCCCGCGCTCGCCGTCGGCCGCAAACGCAATATCCAGAGCAGCGCTTGCACGAACAGGTTCACGAACCAGACCACCGGTTGCGCGATGCGAAGCAATGGCGTCAGCACGTAACTGGCCGGCAGCGCGACGCGCTCGGGATAGGTTGCACCGAGCACCTTGGGCGTGATCTCGCTGAAGACCAGGATGGCGAACGTTGCCGCTGCAGTTGCCACCAGCAGCGCGGCCTGGCTGTTGCCGAGGTGGCGTATGGCGATCTCGCCCACGACCAGGGCCGTTGCGACGTTGAGCAGGTTGTTGCCGAACAGCACCATGCCCAGGAACTTGTCGGTGCGGGCGAGCAGATTGGACGCGAGCTTGGCACCGGTATGACCGCTTTGCACGAGATGCTTCAGCCGGTAGCGGTTGAGCGCCACCATGCTCGTCTCCGAGATGGAAAAGAAGCCGGAAATCGCGAGCAGGATGATCAACGCGATGAACAGGGTCGACTCGGGGATCGTTTCCAATGTGGGGTCGCTCGATGAAGGGAAAAATTTAGTATTCAGCGGCGCAACAAGGCATGTCAAGCTGCCGAATGGCGGATGCGGAAGTCCGGGGCGCTCAATCCTGATTCAGTGTTTGTCAGAGCCAAACACCCGCGGCGGGTTGCGGTGGATGCTAGGCCCGGCCAAGTATCACTTCGAGCACGAACCTGCTGCCCACGTAGGCCAGCACGAGGGCAAGGAAGCCAGCGAGCGTCCAGCGCACGGCGACACGGCCGCGCCAGCCGTAGACGTGGCGGCCACACAGCAGCGCCGCGAAGATGATCCAAGACACGACCCCGAACACGGTCTTGTGGTTTAGTTTTGCCGCCTTGCCGAACAGCTCTTCCGTGAAGACGACACCGGTCACGAGGGTCGCCGTGAGCAGGATGAAGCCGGCCCAGATGATTCGGAACAGCAGCTTTTCCATCGTCAGCAATGGCGGCAGCTGGCTGAGCGCGCGCGGCAGGGCGCCGTCGTGCAGCCGACGCTCGAGCAGCGTCATCAGGAGGACGTGAAGCGACGCAATGGTGAACAGGCTGTAGGCCAGCATCGCAATGACCAAATGCACCTTGAATACCATGAGCTCGGTGTGGGGCAGCGGACTGGGCGACGGCACCAGGACCGGCAGCAGCACGGCAGCCGCGGCGATCGGCAACACCAGCGCCTGCAGGCCGTCCAATCGGTAGAAGAAGTTTCCGATCCAGTAAATCAGCACGGTCAACCACAGGATTGCCGAGACGGCGTTGCCGACCCCCAGGTGCAACCCGTCCGGCAAGAATGCTGAGCGCGCCAGCAGCACGGTATGGAGCGCCAGCGGGACCAGCACCGCATAATGCTCGAACGCGCTGAAGGATGCGCCAGGCGCTTCCGCCTCCGTGGCGCGCGGCCAGCGCGTGCGCCAGAAGTACAATGCGAGCACTGCATAGAGCAGCGCGTTGGCTAGATGCGGTAGAATTTCCGGCACGTCACGAGTCTACACCAACCTCACGCCGATGTTCGACAACCTGACCGACCGCCTCTCGCGGGTCATGAAGACGCTGCGCGGCGAGGCGCGCCTGACCGAATCCAACATTCAGGATGCCTTGCGCGAGGTGCGCGTCGCGCTGCTTGAGGCCGACGTTGCGCTGCCGGTCGTGCGGGATTTCGTCGCGCGGGTGCGCGAGAAAGCGCTCGGTCAGGAGGTGGTCGGCAGCCTGACACCAGGTCAGGCGGCGGTCGCGGTGGTGCATCAGGAACTCATGGCGCTGATGGGCGAGAAAAACGATGCGCTCGATCTCGCCACGCAACCGCCGGCGGTCGTTCTGCTGGCCGGCCTCCAGGGCTCGGGCAAGACGACGACCTCGGGCAAGCTCGCGCGCTGGCTGCGCCGCGAGCTCAAGAAAAAGGTGCTGCTCGTCAGCTGCGACGTGTACCGGCCGGCGGCGATCGAGCAGCTCGGCACGCTGGCCCAGCAGGTCGAGGCCGAATTTTTTCCCTCGGCCGTCGGCGAAGACCCCGTGGATATCGCGCAGCGGGCGCTCGATTATGCGCGCAAGCACTACGCTGACGTGCTGATCGTCGACAGCGCCGGACGCCTTGCGATTGACGAGGCGATGATGCGGGAGATCACCGCGCTGCATGCGGCGCTGAAGCCGGTGGAGACGCTGTTCGTGGTTGACGCGATGCAGGGTCAGGACGCCGTCAATACCGCGAAGGCGTTCGGAGAGGCGCTGCCGCTGACGGGCGTCATTCTCACCAAGCTTGACGGTGACGCCCGCGGTGGCGCGGCGCTGTCGGTGCGGCAGGTCACCGGCAAGCCGATCAAGTTCGCAGGCGTGGGCGAGAAGCTCGACGCCCTCGAGCCCTTCTATCCGGACCGCATGGCCTCGCGCATTCTCGGGATGGGCGATGTGCTCTCGCTGATCGAGGACGTGCGCAGGAGCGTCGACCACGCCGAAGCCGAGAAACTCGCCCGCAAGGTGAAGTCCGGGAAGGGTTTCGACCTCGAGGACTTCAAGCAACAGGTCGCGCAAATGAAAAAGATGGGCGGGGTGGCGGGCTTGCTCGACAAGTTGCCCGGCGATCTTGCGCGAATGGCGCAGGGCGCGCCACAGATGGACGATCGCGCGATCTGCCGACTCGAGGGCATCATCAACTCGATGACCGCGCAGGAGCGCGCCAAGCCTGAGGTCATAAAAGCATCGCGCAAGCGGCGCATCGCGGCCGGGGCCGGCGTCTCCGTCCAGGAGGTGAACCGTCTGCTCAACCAGTTCGAGCAGACGCAGAAGATGATGAAAATGATGTCGAAAGGGGGGATGGCGAAGATGATGCGCTCGATGAAAGGAATGTTCCCGGGAATGCGCTGACTTGTGACGGCGCATTCCTCATGCGCGCCTCCGGATCCGGAATCCCGTCGCGACGAGCCTTACTTCGATTGCCGCGGGAGCGCGAGGGCGGGAGCGCGTGAGGGCGCAAGACCGAAACACCGAAACACCGATCTCGTGACCTGCCGAGTTCGCCAAGTCACGGCTTTTCGACCCATCACCCATCACGCCGCGCTACTTGAGGCTGAAGCCCTGCCTGCGGATGAACGCGCCGAAATCGGTGCGCTCCGGCACCGCATACTGGCGCGCCTTGTCCTCCGACCAGCCGTAGAACGGCGCTTCACCGAATCGCTCGATGTTGCGCTGCCGGCGATAGGGCAGCACGGCGTGGCGCCTGCGGTCGTAGGCCTCGATTTTTTCGCGCAGCTCTGACTCGCTGTAGCGATCCTCGTGGACGGTCACGTTCAGTGGCAGCCGCGGTGTAATGCGGCCGGCTTCGGCGGGGTAGCCTGCGCACAGGCCGGCCACCGGAAACACGCCTTGGGGAAGCTCGAGGACGCCGCTCACCGTATCGGCACGGTTTCGCACCGCGCTGATCGGGCACGTTCCCAGGCCCGCAGCTTCGGCGGCGCGGATGAAATTCATCATGACGAGACCCGCGTCCACTGCCGCGTTCATGAAGTGGTCGAGATGCTCGTTCACAAAAGGCTTGCCGCGCCACTCGCCGATCTGGCGGATCCGCCGGTTATTGGCGCAAAAGATGAGGAAGACGGGCGCGTTCATGATCCAGGGCATGTCGGGAATGGTCTCGACGATTGCCCTGCGCCGCGCGGCATCGCTCACATGAATGATGTCGGCTTGCTGCAGATCGGACTTGGACGGCGCTGAAAAGGCGCACGCGAACAGCACCTGCAGCAACTCGGGTGGCACGGGACGTTCGGCGTATCGGCGGTGCGAGCGGTGTTCGAGGTTGCGCGCGAGCTCCTCGAGGCCCGATGCATCGGGCGCTATGCTCAACGTCGCGTCGAAGCGCTCGGCCGCGGCGCGCTCGATGCGCCGGGCCTCGGGGGTGGTGTTGGGGCTCATGGTGGCTCCTGGGTTGGATGCGCCGGCGATGTTAACGCGTCGGCTCTCTCTGCGGGTGCTTCCGGACGAACTCCCGCCCAATCAGATAATTAACCCCTCGTCGGGCCCCGCCACGACCCCGGCCTCATGCGCGGCCCACCTTGCATCAAGGCGAAAAAATAGCGTAAAATCACGCCCTTTCCGCTTTTCGGACTGATACGAACATGGTGGTAATCCGACTCGCCCGCGGTGGCGCCAAGAAGCGCCCGTTTTTCAATCTGGTTGTTGCCGATTCGCGCCGCGCGCGCGACGGGCGCTTCATCGAGCGTATCGGCTTCTACGATCCCGTGGCGCCCGAGGGGCGGGAGCGGCTGCGCGTCAATCGCGAGCGGCTCGCCTACTGGAAGGGCAAGGGCGCGCAGGTTTCTGACACCGTGGCGCGGCTGGTCAAGCAGCGCGGTGAACCTAAACCCGCCTGAGAAACTGGTGATGATGGGGCGGATCATCGCCCCGCATGGCGTCAAGGGCTGGATCAAGGTTCAGCCACTTACCGCGGAGACGCGGAGCCTCCTCGACTACCGGACCTGGTGGATCGAGGGGGAAGAAGGCTGGCAGGAACAATCAGTAACCAGCGGCAAGGCACAGGGCCAGTCGCTGCTTGCCAAGATCGAGGGCTGCGATGATCGCGAGGCGGCGGCGTCGCTGAAGGGAAAGACGGTGGCGGTAGCGCGTGCGGCGCTGCCGGCCGCACGAGCGGAAGAGTACTACTGGGCCGACTTGATCGGCCTCAGGGTTGTGAACGCGGTGGAGCAGGATCTCGGTCGGGTGACGGCTGTCGTGCAAACCGGCGCGAATGATGTGCTGGTCGTGGAAGACGGTCGCGAGAGGCTGATCCCGTTCATTGCGCAGGTGATACGCGAAGTGGATCCCGGCGCGGGTGTGATACGGGTGGAGTGGGGCGCGGACTACTGATGTACCAGTTCGACGTGGTCACGCTGTTTCCCGAGATGTTCGAGGCCGTGACCGAGAGCGGCGTCACCGGCCGGGCGCGTGAGCGCCGGCTGTTTGAGCTGGTGTTGTGGAATCCGCGCGATTTCGCGACCAACAGCTACCGCACCGTGGACGACCGGCCGTACGGCGGCGGGCCGGGAATGGTGATGATGGTCGAGCCGCTGGAAAAGGCGCTCACCGCGGCGCGGCAGCGGCAGGAGAGCGCGGGAGCGAAGCGCACGCACGTGATATACCTGTCGCCGCAGGGGAAGTTGCTGAAACACGAGCGCGTGATGGAGCTCGCGGCACTGCCCGGAGTGGTGCTCCTGGCAGGTCGCTACGAGGGGGTGGATGAGCGGCTCGTTAGCCGGGCGGTCGACGAGGAGATCTCGATCGGCGACTACGTGCTCTCGGGCGGCGAGCTTGCGGCGATGGTGGTAATGGATTGCATCGTGCGCCAGCTTCCGGGTACGCTGGGCGATGCGGAGTCGGCGAGCCAGGACTCATTCGTGAGCGGCTTGCTGGATTGCCCGCATTACACGCGGCCCGAGGCGTACGGCGAGGCGGCGGTGCCGCCAGTGCTGCTTTCGGGCAATCACAGCGAGATTGCCCGCTGGCGGCTGAAGCAGGCGCTGGGCAGAACCTGGCAGCGGCGCCCGGATTTGCTGGAGCAGCGCGCGCTCAGCGCCGAGGAGCGCGCATTGCTGGATGAATACAAGAAGGAACTGCAAGGAGTTTGAACATGGATATCATCAAACAGCTTGAAGCCGAAGAGATGAAGCGGCTCGCCAAGCGGATTCCGTCGTTCTCAGCGGGCGACACCGTGGTCGTGAGCGTGAACGTCGTCGAGGGCGAGCGCAAGCGGCTGCAGGCGTACGAGGGCGTGGTGATCGCCAAGCGCAACCGTGGAATCAATTCCTCGTTCATCGTGCGCAAGATCTCTTCGGGTGAGGGGGTGGAACGGACGTTCCAGACCTACTCGCCGCTCATCGCCAGCATCGAGGTCAAGCGTCGCGGCGACGTGGGGCGCGCCAAGCTCTATTACCTGCGGCAGCGCACCGGCAAGGCCGCGCGCATCCGCGAGAAACTGACGGCACGGAATGAAGAGGTGGAGCAGGCCGCCGCGCAGGAGTAATCGGCATACCTGCTCACGCAAGGCGGCCTCGTGCCGCCTTTTTTGTTTCTGACGCGGCATCACGCAGGCTGCGGGCTGCCGACGCGATGCGGCTTGTCGTGCGTTGGAGAGGCAGAGGCGCGACATGAGCGGAGGAGCAGGGGCCCCGGTTGAGGGGGATGCGACCCGCGAAGGCCGCAGGCTGCCGACGCGATGCGGCTTGTCATGCGTTGGAGAGGCAGAGGCAGCAACAGGACGGGATAGAATCGACCCATGCGCGCAATTGTCTTGGCCGTATTGATGCTGGCCGCCGCGGGGCCTGCGACGGCGCTCGAGACGACGCGCCAGCTGTTGGCGAACGACGCGCCGCGGCTCGCGCTCGATCGAGTCGAGCAGCGGCAACCCCGCGAGACGACGGATGCGCAATGGGCCGAGTGGGAGGCGCTCCGGTTGCGGGCGCTTTTCGCGCTCGAGCGTTATCAGGATGTGCTTGCTCGAACCGACGCGCTCCCGGCCACGATACCCGAGCCCGCGCGGCAGCAGGCGTTCTCGGTGGCGGCCCGGGCTGCATTGCAGGCGGGACAGCCTGCCCAGGCTCGCGCTCTGGTTGCGCAGGTGCTGTGGCAGTCCGTCGCCCTGCCCGATAATGCGCGCGAACTGCGCCTTCTGGTGATCGACAGTTATCTCGCGGAAGGCAACGGGCATGCGGCCTTTCGCGTGATGCTCCGTTTCGCGCAGGACTACCATCCCCTCGAGCCCGCGACCGCGGCACATTTCGTGGAGGGATTGCTCAGGCTCGACATGGCACGTGACGCGGCCAACTGGCTCGCGCGCCTCGAGGAGGGCAGCCCCGCGAGGCAGATGCTGCGGCTCAAGGCGGGTCTGATCAAACCGGATGCGGCCATCGCGCAGTCGCGCGCGCGGCTCCCCAAAGGCGATGGCCGTGCACACTGGCATGTCATAGCCGAGGCTGCGGCCCTGAGCGGCAAGCGCTCAGTTCGCATCGAGGCGATCGAGCAGCTGGTGCAGCTCGCAGGCGCACGCGAGGAAGCCGGCGCCGCAGCCACGGAGCTGTGGCGGACCTACCAGACGCTGGCCCAGGAATCAGCCAATCTGAATCAATTGCTGGTAGGGGATGATGCGGCGTGGGCGGCATATGCCTCGAAAAGGCTGCGCCGGGATCCGTTCATCGCGCGCGCTTTTTTTGCGTACCTGGCTCAGCGCGCGCGCTCACTCGAGGCGCGCCAGGCCGCCCAGCTGCAGCTCGTGCGGTCGTTGCAGGAGGGCCAGCTCGAGGCGGTGGCTGTGCGCCTGTTCGACCAGGCGAGCACCGATGTAACCGCGATCGACGGCCAGGCCCGCTACCATCTCGGTTCAATCGCTGAAGCCCGGGATGAGGCCGCGCTCGCAGCGCGGTTCTGGGAAGGGCTTGCCGTCCCCGCAGGCATGACGATGGCTGAGTGGGAGGCGCGGCGTGCGCTGGTCTATTGGCGCGCTGGAAATACCGGGGAGGCGGTCAAGGCCCTTTCGGCTGCGGCAAGCGAGAAGCAATCGCTGCCCGCCAATGCGGTTCAGGGCGTAATCGTGCTGGGCCAGGAAATGGTTTCCGCCGGAAAACCCGAGGTGGCGGACGCCTCGCTGCCCGCCCTGTTACTGCTTGCGGGAACGGGACATCAGCGCGAGCTTCTCATGGCGCTCGGGCGTGCCGGGGAAGCCGGCGGCCTGTTTGCGCGCGCGGGGGGCTATTTCCTGCAGGCAGCGCTGGCACCGGACAGCCGGGCACGTCCGGCCACTGCCGCCCCCACGGCGCGGCTGGCAGCGGCGCTCAATCTTGCGCGCGCCGGATATACCCGTGACGCCCGGGCGCAGTTCGAATGGGTGATCAGGCACTCGCGGGATCCCGCTGAGCGCGAGGTCGCGAAACGAAGTCTGGCAAAGTTATAATCTCGTTCCCAACACGAACAAGAGCACATCTCGATTATCCCCGGAACTGACGCCGGCCATGCGTGCGGCGCCGTATTTTAAGGCTGCAAGGAGAGGACATGATCCATTTTCTGGTGCATGACAAGAAGGACACCGTCGGCGTGATCGTCGTCGAGGGCGTAAAGGCCGGCCAGGAGCTCACCGGCTGGCTGATGGAAGACGACTCGACGCTCAAGGTCAAGGCTCTCAACGACATCCCGATCGGCCACAAGCTCGCCACCCAGGCGATCAAGAAGGACGAGACCGTCATCAAGTACGGCTTCGACATCGGTCGCGCCGTGTCCGACATCAAGGTGGGCGAGCATGCTCACGTGCACAACCTGAAAACCAAACGCTGGTAAGAGAGGCGCGGCACGCGCGCGATCGCCCGGCGCCGAAGAATCGCTGATTATCCGTCACCCTTCAAAAGGTTCTGAAATGATTTCCGCAAAAACGACTTTCCATGGCTACCGCCGCGAGAATGGCCGCGTCGGCGTTCGCAATCACGTTCTCATCCTGCCGGTCGACGACCTGTCGAATGCCGCCGCCGAGGCGGTGGCCAACAACGTTAAGGGCACACTGGCGATTCCGCATCCCTACGGCCGGCTGCAGTTCGGCGCTGACCTGGATCTCCACTTCCGCACGTTGATCGGCGCGGGATCGAACCCCAACGTTGCCGCGGTCGTCGTGATCTGCATCGAAGAGGGATGGGCGAAGCGCGTCGTCGATGGCATTGCCAAGACCGGCAAGCCGGTGACCGGCTTCGGCATCGAGCTCCACGGCGACCACGACACCATCATGCGCGCCTCCAAGGTGGCGAAGGAGTACGTGCAGTGGGCGTCGGAGCTGCAGCGTGTCGAATGCCCGATCAGCGATCTCTGGGTCTCGACCAAGTGCGGCGAATCCGACACGACTTCCGGGTGCGGGTCGAACCCTACGGTCGGCAACGCATTCGACAAGCTGGAGCCCCTCGGCGTGACGATGTGCTTCGGGGAGACAACCGAGATCACGGGCGGTGAGCAGATCGTCGCGGACCGCTGCGCGACGAAAGAAGTTCGCGACGGGTTCATGGCCATGTTCAACCGCTATCAGGAAGTGGTCGAGCGCCACAAGACGAACGATCTTTCGGAGTCGCAGCCGACGAAGGGCAACATCGCCGGCGGGCTGACCACGATCGAGGAAAAGGCGCTTGGCAATATCCAGAAGATCGGCAAGAAGTGCAAGGTGATCGGCGTGCTCGACAAGGCCGAGACCCCGACCAAGCCCGGGCTGTGGTTCATGGATTCATCCTCGGCTGCCGCCGAGATGGTGACGCTCTGCGCCGCCTCGGGTTACGCCGTGCATTTCTTTCCCACCGGTCAGGGCAACGTGATCGGCAACCCGATCGTGCCGGTGATCAAGCTCACCGCCAATCCCCGTACCGCGCGCACCATGGGCGAGCACATCGATCTCGATGTCTCGGGCTTGCTTCAGCGCGAAAAGAACATGGACCAGTGCGGCGACGAGCTGTTGGAAATCATGCTGCGCACCTGCAACGGCCGGCTCACCGCCGCCGAGGCGCTCGGCCATCGCGAGTTCGTGATGACGCGCCTCTACGAGAGCGCGTAGCGCGCGAGGGATGAGGGCGGAGGGACTAGCCCACCGAAACAATCTTTCCTCATCCCTCCTCGTCGCTCATCCCATCACCAATGGCCGTGTCTACCTTGCGCGTTTCCGTCTGGCGCGGGACGGAGTCGGGGCACCTGCAGACGTTTGAGGTGCCGCGGCTCGAGAGCCAGACCGTTCTCGATGTCGTCACCCATATCCAGCGCTCGCTGGACCCGACGCTGTCGTACCGATTCGCCTGCCGCGTCGGCATGTGCGGCTCCTGCGCCATGACCGTGAACGGGCGCGCGCGTTGGACCTGCCGCACGCACGTGTCCGAGGTCATGAGGGGCGAGGCGCTGGAGGTCAGGCCGCTGTCGAACCTGCCGGTGATCAAGGACCTCGTCACGGACATGACGCCGTTCTTCGACAAATGGGCGCAGGCGCGCGGGTCTTTTCAGGGCGCGACAACGCGGCGCGATGATTTCGCGCGCGTGTCGCCCGAGACCCCAGAGCGGCGCCTGGCGGACGCTGGAATCGAATGCATCGGCTGCGGCGTCTGCTACAGCTCGTGCGACGTCGTTGCATGGAACGCGGATTACCTTGGGCCGGCCGCGCTCAACCGCGCATGGACTCTGGTGAACGACGTGCGCGATACGGACCGCCGATCCCGCCTGGCCGCGGTCGCCGGCGATGCGGGCTGCCACGCTTGTCACACGCACATGAGCTGCACGGAACGCTGCCCCAAGAAACTCTCGCCGACCGCGTCGATCGCCGGGTTAAAGCGGGCAGCGATGATGGCAGCGCTCAAGGGCGAGCTGGGTGATGAGTGATGAGTGAGGGGAAGCTCAGTGTCAGTTCGCAGGTTCTGTTGTGGACGTTGCAGAGAGCGAGCGCTGCGGTTCTCGCGGTTTGCGTGGTTGTGCACCTCATCACCATGATCTATGCGGTGCGCAACGGTCTCTCCGCCGCTGAAATCCTTGGGCGCACGCGCGGTAATTTCGTTTGGTTTGCGTTTTACGCGGTCTTCGTGCTGGCAGTCTCGGTGCATGCGCCGATCGGGCTGCGCAGCGTGCTCGTGGAGACTTTCACCTGGCGGGGGCGCGGGCTGGATTGGACCGTGTTCGCGATCGGCATCGTGCTTGCCTTTCTCGGTTTCCGCGCGCTGTGGGCGGTCTTTCTCTAGCGGGGGCGCCATGAAGAGCGATTTCCGCGCGCGCAACCATCCCGCCTATTGGGCGTTCATCGTGCACCGGGCGTCGGGGGTCCTGCTTTCGCTGTTCCTGCCGGTGCACTTCATGGCGCTGGGCCAGGCGTTGCAGGGAGCGGCCCGGCTGGATGCCTTGCTGCGCTGGACCGAGCAGCCGCTGGTCAAGATCGGAGAGACGGTGTTGGTGATGCTGCTTGCCGCCCATCTTGCGGGCGGCTTGCGGTTGTTGGCACTGGAATTTCTCGCCTGGCGCGATTGGCAGAAGAGCCTGCTTGCCGCAGCGGCCGGCGTGACGTTGGCAGCCGTCATGCTGTTCCTGCTGCAGGTTGCCTGAGCAGGTCCGGGCGCGCCTTCGTGCCGCGGGCGGGCGCGTAGCATTGACGATTTGTTGGGGAGGAGAGCAGATGGCGCGGCAGCCCAATTTCCTGGTGGTCCTGGTCGATGACCTGCGCTTTGACGAGTTCGGCGCGGGCGGCCATCCGTATATGAAGACGCCGCACATCGACCGCATTGCGCGCGAAGGTGCGCTGTTCGAGCGCGCGTTCCACACGACACCGATCTGCTCGCCCAACCGCGCGTCGATCCTGACGGGACAGTACGCAAGCCGGCACGGCATCATCGACAATGTGGCGCGCGACGCCGCCAGCCACCGGCTGCCCAACTATCATCTTCAGCTGCAACGGCTGGGCTACGAGACCGCCCACATCGGCAAGTGGCACATGGGCAACGATGGCGCACCGCGGCCCGGCTACGATCACTGGGTGAGCTTCGACGGCCACGGGCAGCTCACCAATCCGAAGCTGAACGAGCACGGCCGCTACGTGCAGCACACCGGTTACATCACCGATATCCTGAACGCGATGGCCGCGGAGTTCGTGGGACGCAGGCACGAAAAGCCCTGGTCGCTTTTCCTGGCGCACAAGGCGGTGCATCCCGACGCGGAACAGGCAGCGGACGGCACGCTGGCGGTCACTGGATACGTGCCCGCCGGGCGCCACGAGCGCCTCTACGAAGGTTGTGTGTTTCCAAAGAAACCGAACATGCTGTCGCCCGGGGAAGTCGTGAAGCAAAAGCCGGCGTGGGCGGAGGCATTCGAGATCAAGCGCACCGAGCGCTCGCAAAAACTGCTCAAACCCATCCATTCCGGCGAGCAGGAGGAAATCCGCCTGCGCGCCGCGATGATGGCCTCGGTCGACGAGGGCGTCGGCATGCTCTGCGATGCACTGGAGCGAACCGGGCAACTCGACAACACGCTGATCCTCTTTCTCGGCGACAACGGCTATTTTTTCGGCGAGCATGGGCTCGGCCCGGAGCGCCGCTTTGCTTACGAGGAAGGCATACGCGCGCCCTTCATCGCGCGCTATCCGAAGCGAATCAAGGCGCGGTCGCGGGTGCGAAACCTTGTGATCTGCCAGGATATCGCGCCGACGCTGGTTCAGCTGGCGGGCGGCAAGCCGGAAGCCCAGGTGCAGGGCCGCTCGTTGCTGCCGCTCTTGTCCGGCAAGCGCGCGGGGTGGCGGAAGTCGATTCTCATCGAGTACTGGGCCGAAAATGCCATGCCCTGGCTCATCGGTATGAGCTACAAGGCGGTGCGCACGGACCGTCATAAATATATCCGCTGGATCAATCGCGGCCGCAACGGCGAGCTCGATGAGCTCTACGATCTCGAGCGCGATCCGCATGAGCTCGCCAACCTCGCGCGCCGCCCGGCGCACCGCGCCTTGCGCGAGCGATTGCGCGGCGAGCTGCGCCGTCTTCACGTCGAGGCAGCGGGGATCTAGAGCTCGCCTCAAAAACCGCGTGGCGGCCGCCGATGAGCGACGATAAGGTCAAAAACAGAATTAACCGCGGATACACGCAAATGAACGCGGATCAACTAAAACGAAAAGCGCTATCCTTTCACCATTCACCATGGGCCGTTCGCGTCCGGGTGGCCTTTCGACTGCTGAATTGGGATCGGTCTGCCGCCTTGCTGGCAGAGGGTCTATGAGGTATGTTTGATCGGGATTTTCCTCGCGACGTTGTTTATTGAAATCGGGCGGGTGCGCGGCGCATGCTGTTTGCGGCATGCGCGAACGGGCGCTCTTCCGTTTCCGTCCGCAGTTTGTTGAATGGGGTGCAGATGAAGGTCGATCTGAAACAGGTCGAGGATGCGTGCAAGGAACTCTACATCCGGGCGTTGAAGCTGCTGCCGCCCGACATCAAGCAGGGGTTCGAGCGGCTCGACCGCGACGAGACGGACGCTACGGCGAAGGCCGTGCTTGGCACGATGATTCGCAACATCGCGGTCGCCGAAGACACCCGCAACCTGCTCTGCCAGGACACGGGCATCCCGATCTATAACGTGGCAATTGGCGCTGGAGTGGAAGTGCCGGGTCACGAGCTCAAGCAGGCGATTGTGCGAGGGTGCGAGCGGGCGACGCGCGAGCATCCCATCCGCTCGTCGGTCGTGCATCCCCTCACGCGTGTTAACCAGCACACGTCGAGCGGCCGCCTGGTGCCCGTGATCAACATCGATTTCGTCCCGGATGCCGACACGCTGTCCATCGAGATGATTCCGAAAGGCAGCGGCTCGGAGAACAACTCCTGGCTCAAGATGGCCATTCCGGCCGAAGGTGTGGACGCGATCAAGACATTTGTCATTGACTGTGTGCTGGATGCAGGCGGCAAGACCTGCCCGCCGACGATCGTCGGCGTCGGCATCGGCGGCACCGCCGATCTGTGCATCCATCTCTCCAAGGTCGCCGCGACGCGGCCGCTGGGCAGCCGATGCGCGGACCCGGAAGGCGCCAAGCTTGAGCCGGAGCTCTCGCGCGCGGTGAACGAGCTGGGTGTCGGGCCGCAGGGACTGGGCGGGGATTCGACCTCGTTCGCGGTGCACGTCGAGACGGCGGCGACGCATATCACGATGAACCCGGTCGCGGTCAACATGCAGTGCCACTCCGCGCGCCGCGCCCGCGCCACCTTCACGCCGCGCGGCCTGGAGTACGGCTTTTGACTTAAGCCGCAGATAAACGCGGATAAACGCGGATGTTTATTACAATGCCTGCTGCTTCTTGCCGTGATCGGCGTCTATCGGCGGCAATACAACTGTGGCGGATGGCGGAAGGGTTTGTTTCTTGTAATGAGTAATCGGCGTTTATCTGCGTTTATCTGCGGCTAGTAAAACGGGTTACGGGTTTTCGATTCACGATTTACTTTGGTCCGATCGGCGTTCATCGGCGGTTAAAAAGGTTTTTCTCCATGGCGCATTTTGATTTTCAGATGCCGGTGACGGAGGAGCAGGTCCGCAAGCTGCGCGTGAACGACACCGTCACGCTCTACGGCACGCTCTACGGCATCCGTGACGCGACGCAGATCCACATGTTCGATCGCGGCCGCAAGACGCGCTTCGATCTGAACGGCCACGCGGTAATTCACACCGCGCCCAACGTCAGGCGGGTCGACAAAACCGATGCTGCCCCGTGCGGCTACGCGCCGATCTGCATCGGCACGACGACGAGCGACCGCATGGAGCGCTTCACGCGCCCGCTGATGAGCGAGTGCGGCGTGCGAATCATCATCGGCAAGGGCGGGCTGCGCGAGGGCTCGCTCACGGCGTTCAAGGAAATCGGCGGCGTCTACCTCGCTGTCATCGGCGGCGCGGCGGCGCTGGAGACCACGTGGATCGAGGTCATCGAGGACGTCGATCTCGATGATCTGAATCCCGAGTCGCTGTGGAGGTTCCGCGTGAAAGGGTTCGGGCCGCTCCTGGTGTCGATGGACAGCCATGGGGAGAGCCTTTACACGCAGGTAAACAAGGCGGCGCGCGAAAAGCGGGCGGCGGCGCTCGCCTCCCTCGGCGTCAAGCGTTAACCGCAAAGACGCAAAGGCGCAGAGGGTCGGCGGAGTCCGGGTCGATGATTCTATGCGTAATCTTTGCGGCTTCGCGCCTTTGCGGTTCCCGAAATGAAGCGGCTGAAGACTGACATTCTGATACTGGGCTCGGGCGGGGCGGGGCTTTTTGCCGCGCTGCACGCGCACCAGCGCGACCCGGGCCTCTCGATCACCGTCGCGGTGAAGGGCCTCCTCGGCAAATGCGGCTGCACGCGCATGGTGCAGGGCGGCTATAACGTTGCGCTGGCCGCGGAGGATTCGGTCGAGCGCCATTTCATGGACACGATCGAGGGCGGCAAGTGGCTGCCGCACCAGGAACTCGCCTGGACCCTGGTCGAGGTCGCCGTCGAGCGCATCCACGAGCTCGAGAACGAGCTCGGTTGCTTCTTCGATCGCAATCCCGATGGCACCGTGCATCAGAAGGCCTTTGCCGGGCAGACCTTCGACCGCACCGTGCACAAGGGCGATTTGACCGGGATCGAAATCATCAACCGGCTGGCCGAACAGGTGTGGGCGCGCGGCATCCAGCGCCTCGAGGAGCACCGCGCGGTCGAGCTGGTCCGCAGCAAGCAAGGCGATGCGATCGCCGGCGTGCTGATGATCGACATGCGGACCGGGGAGTTCGTGTTCGTGCAGGCGCAAGCCGTGCTGCTCGCCACGGGCGGCGGGCCGACCATGTATCGCTACCACACCCCTTCGGGCGACAAGACCTGCGATGGCATGGCAATGGCGCTGCGTGCGGGCCTCACGCTGCGCGACATGGAGATGGTCCAGTTTCATCCGACCGGGCTTATCGCCGGCCCGCACACGCGCATCACGGGCACCATCATCGAAGAGGGTTTGCGCGGTGCCGGCGGCCAACTGCTCAATGGTGCGGGCGAGCGGTTCATGCACCTCTACGATCCGCGCAACGAGCGCGCGACCCGCGACATCGTGAGCCGCGGCATGTTCGATCAAATGCGCCAGGGCAACGTCGGACCGCGCGGCGGGCTCTACATCACGATGCGCCACCTCGATCCCGTCATGGTGCGCAAGGAGTTCAAGGGCATGGTCGAGCGCTGCGAGGACGTCGGCTTTGATCTCGTTTCGGGGCTGGTCGATGTCGTGCCGACGGCGCACTACATGATGGGCGGGGTCGTCTTCAATCCGGACTGCACGAGCGATCTTGCCGGATTCTTCGTTGCCGGCGAGGACTCGGGCGGGGTGCACGGAGCGAACCGTCTGGGCGGCAACGGCGTGGCCAATTCCACCGTCTTTGGCGGAATTGCCGGCGATGCGATGCCGGCATGGCTGAAGGGCCACGGCGCGTTCCAGGAGCCGGACGCCGCGGCCATCGAAACGGCAATGGCGGCGTGCCGCGCGCCGCTCGGGAGGCCGGCGGGCAACCTGGTCGAGATTCGCGAGCGGCTCTATGACCTCATGTGGGAGGACGTCGGCATCATTCGCGACGCGGGAACCCTCAGACGCGCGGCCGGCGCGCTCGACGAGCTCGAGGCGCGGCTTGATGCCACCGGCGTGGACGGCGCCGATCTCGCCTTCAACCTGACGTGGCATGACTGGTTGAACCTCAAAAATCTGATCCTCGTCTCGAAATCGATCTGTTTTGCCGCGGCCGCGCGGGAGGATTCCCGCGGCGCGCACTATCGCTCGGATTTTCCCGACGTGCGCGACCTCGAGAATTCGCGTTACACCTGCGTTACCTGGGCCGGGGGCAAATTCGATATCGCGACGCAGCCGGTCGAATTTACCCGCGTGAAACCGGGCGAGACCCTGCTCAAGGAAGGAGTGACAGCCCCCGATGCCGACGTTTCCTGCTGATCAATTGATGAAGCTTGCCGTGCGCGCGCTCAAGAAAGCGGGCGCCTCGACGACCACGGCGCGGATGACGGGCGAGGCCCTCATCGCAGCCGAAATGGAGGGGCTCGGCGGGCACGGGCTCTCCCGCGTCGCGCTCTATGCGCAGCACCTGCGCGAGGGCCGCGCTGACGGAGCGGCGAAGCCGCTCGTTGTCCGGCGCAAGGGCGCGACCTGCCTCGTCGACGCGAAGGGCGGCCTTGCGTTTCCTGCGGCCGCGCTGGCGGTTAAAGAAGCGATGAAGCGCGCCAAGCGCTACGGCGTGGCTTTCGCCGGCGTCACCAACAGCCATCACGCCGGTGCGATGGCCTACCACCTGCAGCCGGCGGCGGAGGCAGGGTTAATCGGGTTCGCGTTCAGCAACTCGCCGGCGGCCATCACTGCCTGGGGCGGCCGGACGCCGCTCTACGGCACCAACCCGATTGCCGCCGTGTTTCCGCGGCGCGACGCCGCGCCCATCGTCGTGGACCTGTCGATCACGGAGGTCACGCGCGGCAAGATCATGGTCCATGCGAAAGAGGGAAAACCCATTCCACTCGGCTGGGCGGTAGACCGGGACGGGCAGCCGACCACGGACGCGAAGGTGGCGCTCACCGGGAGCCTCGCGGCGATCGGCGCGGCCAAGGGCAATTCGCTTGCACTGGCCATCGAGCTCATGTGCGTGGCCCTGACCGGAGCGGCGTTCGGCTTCGAGAACGATTCGTACTTCGAGCCCGGCGGGAAACCCCGTATCGGCCAGGCGTTTTTGATCCTGGATCCGGACGCGCCGGTCGGAGCCGATGTCTACTACTCGCGTCTCGAGGCCGTTGTTTCGAAGATGCTGGCAGAGGACGGGGTGCGTCTTCCCGGCGCGCGGCGGCAGCGCGCGGCAGCTGCGGCCCGTGAGAACGGCATCGAGATCACCGATGCGCTCCACGCGGAGCTCAAGGCGCTGGCCCGGGTAAAATCCGCGGGCTGAGCGGGTCTGAATGAAAGGCCTTCGCAGAGCGTTAAGCCCGAAGCCAGTTTCGCGCGTGTTGGCGAGTCGTCGCGACCCGCTCACGGTTCGTGCTCCGGCCATTGGGGCGGGCAGCGGTATTGTTCTGCGGCTCGATCGGAATCCGGGACTGCCTGAGATTCCCGGCGAGCCGTGGAGGGAAAAAGAATGAGTCCGGCGCGGCAGGCTGATCTTCTGGTGCGTAACATCGACTGGCTCGTGACGGTCGACGCCCGGCGGCGCGTCATCCGCGACGGGGCAATAGCGGTCAAGGACGGCAAGTTCGCGGCGATCGGCAAGAGCGCGGCGCTGGAGCGCGAGTGGGATGCCGGGCAGATCCTGGACGGAAAAGGCGCGGTGGTGACGCCTGGACTGATCGACAGCCATCTGCATTCCTCGTTTCAGCTGGCGCGCGGGCTGGCCGACGAGGCCAACGCGCAGGCGTTCCTGTTCGAGCACATGTATCCGTACGAGGTGGCGACAGCCGAGGAAGACGTCCACGTCAGCGTCTCGCTCGCGGCCACCGAGCTGTTGCGGCACGGGGTCACCTGTTTCATCGAGCCCGGCAACTACCACCCCGAGGCGACCGTGAAGGCCGTGATGGGCGCGGGCATGAGAATGGTGCTGGCGGTGAGCTGCTTTGACCGCAACAAGTCCGTCACGGGCCTCATGCCGAAGGAGATGATCGAGAACACGGACCAGTGCATTGCCAAAACGGAGGCGCTCTTCGACCGCTACCTGGGCACGGACCCGCGCCTCTCGGTGAGCGCGTCCTTTCGCGGCATGAACAACAGCTCCGACGAGCTCATACTCGCGTTGAAGAAGATTGCCGAGCGCTATCAGGCGCTGCTGCAGACGCATTGCTGCTACTCGTACTTCACGCGTGACTCGAGCATCGTCCAGTTCGGCAAACCCGAGGTCGAGCGCCTCGAAGCGCTGGGCGTCCTGGATGAGCGCATGCTGCTGCTGCATGCCGGCTGGTTCGAGCCGCAGGAGATCGCGATACTGGCGCGGCGCAAGCCCTCGCTCGTGTGCTGCCCCTCGTCCTCGCTTCACAATGGCTACGGCAACCTCGCCGCGGGCAAGCATCCGGAGCTGATGGCGCTTGGCGTCAATGTCAGTCTCGGCTCGGATCATGCCAGCTCGGGTACGGTCGACCTCGTGCAGGAGATGCGCCTCTGCGCCTGCAGCTACAAAGAAATCCGGCTCAATCCCCGCCTTGTGCCGCCGGAGCAGGCGGTGGAGATGGCGACGATCAACGGCGCCCGCGCAGCGGGGCTCGCCGAACGCATCGGCTCGATCGAGACCGGAAAGGAGGCTGACTTCGTCTTCTTCGACACTACGCACCCCGAGTGGCAGCCGCTCTATAACCCGGTATCGAACCTGGTCTACAGCGCGACGGGCAACACCGTCCGGCACGTGTTCGTCGCCGGCGAGCAGGTCGTGCGCGACGGCCGGCTGGTGCGGATCGACCAGGAGGCGCTGCTCAGGGAAGTCGATCGTGCCGCGGCGCGCATTGCCGGGCGCCTCGACATGAATAAGATGGTGAAACTGCAATGGCCCGTGGAGTGAGCTCGTTCGAGCGGCTTTTCAATCCGCGCGGCATCGCGATCGTTGGCGCCAGCGCCGAGCCGGCGCGTCCCGGGGGACAAACGATCGCAGCGCTCCGGCAGCACGGCTTCAAGGGCGGCATCTACCCGGTCAATCCCAAGTATCCGGAAATCGCCGGCCATCCGTGCTGTGCGACTGTCGCCGAAGTCCGCGGCGAATGCGACGTGGCGGTGATTGCACTGCCGGCGGCGCAGGTCCCCGGCATCATCGGCGCGTGCGGGGATCGCGGTATCGCCTTTGCCGTCGTGCTGGGCGGCGGCTTCCGGGAAGCCGGGGCGGATGGCCAGAAGACAGAGGAAGCGATGCTTTCCGCCGCGCGCAAAGGAGGTGTGCGTATCATCGGGCCGAACTGCCTCGGTCTCGTCAACATTCCGGCGCGCGTCTACGCGGCATGGGGCAGCCTCACGCGCCCCCCGCTCCTGCCAGCCGGCCCGGTGTCCGCGGTGCTTCAAAGCGCGAGCCTCGGCACGACATTGCTCGTGCGCTGCGCCGCAGCCGGCGTGGGTTTTCGTCATGTTGTCACGAGCGGCAACGAGACCGACGTCACCGCGCCGGAGCTGATAGAGGCGTATGTCGATGACGCGGAAACGCGGGTGATCCTTGCTTACCTCGAGGGCGTGAGCGACGGGCACGCGCTCATGCGCGCGGCGCGGCGCGCACTTGCCGCGCGCAAACCGCTCATCGTCCTGAAGGCCGGAAACACGGAGCAAGGCAGGCGCGCAGCCGCGTCGCATACCGCCAATCTCACGGGCGACTACGACGTCTATCGCGCCGTCTTCCGGCAGTGCGGCGTGATCGAGGTGCACGATCTCGATGAGGCAGCCGATGTTGCGCTGTGTCTGGTTGGAGGCCGGTTGCCCGGGGGCCGCAGGGTGGCGGTGATGGGGGGCTCGGGTGGCGCGGCGGCCATGTTCGCCGACAGGGCGGACGAGCTGCGGCTTTCCATGCCGCCCCTTGCCGAGAACACATTGAACGTCCTGAGGCGCTGTCTCCCGCCGCTCAGCTCGCTCAAGAATCCCATCGACTACACGGCCGGCTATCCGCGGCCTGTGCCCGGACTCGATTTTCAGCAGGCGTTCGACGCGGTCCTCGCCGATCCGGGAATCGACCAGCTTGCGGTCATGTTCGCCGCTGCCGGGCGCAACCAATTGCAGGTGGGCGGCGAACTGCTGGGCAAAGCGGCGTCCTCGTCGGAGAAGCCCATCGTTGTCTTCTCCGGAATGTCCGAGGAGATTGCGCCCGAGGGCCTGGGCCTCATGCGCGCGGCTGGCATTCCGGTCCTGCCATCCCCGAAGCGAGCTGCCGTGGCGATGGCCAGGCTTGCCGATTATTCGGCGGCGCTCGCGCGCCGCGAACACGGGAGCGCTGCGCACGGCGCGCGCAGCGTGAAGGCGCCGGCATTGCCTCCTGGCGCCGCGACGCTGGATGAGAACGAGAGCAAGAAGATCCTCGCTGCGGCGGGCGTGCCCGTGACGCGCGACTGCTTCATCGCGGTCGACGCGATGGAGGGGGTGCCCGCGGACATCGCATTCCCGGTGGCGGTCAAGATCGTCTCTCGCGACATCGCGCACAAGACCGACATCGGCGCGGTGCGCCTGAATGTGCGCGATGGGCCGGCGCTTAAGGCCGCGCTCTCGGAGATCTTGAACAACGCGCGGCGCGCCGCTCCTGAAGCCCGAATTGCCGGCGCGCTCGCCTCGGAAATGATCACCGATGGGCTGGAAACGATCATCGGAGTGGTCAACGACGCGGTGTTCGGTCCAGTCGTGGTGCTCGGCCTCGGCGGCATTCTTGTGGAGACGCTCGGGGACGCGAGCTATCGCGTGGCGCCGTTCGGTCTGGAGGACGCGCGCGCCATGATTGAAGAGTTGAGGGGGCGGGCGGTCTTCGATGGCGTGCGCGGCAGCGCGCCGCGCGACATCGACGCGCTGGTTGCCACGCTTGCACGGGTCTCGGAGCTGGCCTGGCACCTGCGCGGGCGCCTTCTCGAGATGGACATCAATCCCTTGCTGGTGCGGTCTCAGGGGCGGGGCGTGGTCGCCGCCGATGCCCTGATCGTGCTGCGTTAGCCGCGCATCCAGGCAGCGAAACAGGCGTTGTCTAGGGCAAAAAAAGAACGCTGGCCGAAGCTCATCCAGAATCTGGAACGAGGATCCCCGCCCGGCGGCTCAAAGGCGCACCCGGATTCCATATTCTGAGATGTCGTTTTTCCCATAGCCCCTTGGCTGTTAAGATTGCGCCTCTTGGACCGGGCCTCGCCTGCGAACCCTGAACGTTGAACCTTGAACCGGGAACCTACCCATGTATGACCTTCATCTGACCCCTGAACAACTCGAGTTCCGCGATACGGTGCGGGACTTCGTCGAAAACGAGATCAAGCCCGTCGCGTTGCATCCCGACCGGCTACAGCCGTTCGAAAAGCCCCTGCTGACGGAGCTCGTCGACAAGGCCTCGCAGATGGGCCTGCGCACGTTCGCGCTGTCCGAAGACGCGGGCGGCGCCGGCGCCGATGACCTCACTTCCTGCATCGTCCTCGAGGAACTGGCAGCGGGCGAAGTGGATATCGCGACTGTTCTGGGCCACACCTCGTTCCTCGGCCACGTGCTGTTCGACCAGCTGCTGAGCGCGGAGCAGCGCGCGCGCTTCCTGCCCAAGTTTGCGGAGGATGATCGCTACCATCTTGCCTTCGCCGGACGCGAGCCCAACGCTGGTGCGGGCTGGAGCTATCACCGCGCACTTGCTGAGGGCGGGGCGGAGCTTTCCGCCAAGAGGCAGACCGAAGGCAATTGGGTGATCAACGGCAGTTTGCCTTTCGTCGCGAACGCGCCGATCGCGAAGCTGCTGGTCGTGCAGGCCCGCAGTGATCCGAAAAAAACCGGCGCCAACGGGATGAGCATGCTGCTGGTCCCGTCGGACGCGAAGGGGCTCACGATCGGCAACCCGCCGAAGGCGACCGGCGAGGCGGTGCGCTGGCACCAAGGCACCGGCGCATCCGTGACATTCAAGGATTGCCGGGTCCCGGGGGATCACCTGGTTGGCAAGGAGGGGCAGAGTCCTCTGGCGGATGGCACGCTGCTCGCTCGCAGCGTGACCCAGATGGCGGCCATCAATCTTGGCCTCGGCCGGGCCGCCTACGATGCGGCTGTCGACTATGCCAAGATTCGCCGGCAGGGCGGTCGCAACATCATCGAGCACCAGGCGATCGGCAGCAAGCTCGCCGACTGCGCGATCAAGCTCGAGCTCGCGCGCAACATGATATGGAAGGCCGCCTGGGCGGCCGATCATCCCGACGCCGTTTCCGATCGCAGCCTTCCCGAGCTTCCGCTTCACACGATGGCGCGGGTCTACACGGCGAGGGCGGTCAATGAAGTGACGCTGCTCTCGGCGGAATGCTTTGGCGCGATGGGCGTGATGCGCGACATGCCGTTGCAGAAATACGTGCACGACGGCAGAAATACGTGCACGACGGATTCGTATTCGCGCACGCGGATGAGACTGACGATGCCGCCAAACTCACAATCGCGGAGGCGCTCGCGGGCTACGAGCGGCCGCTTGCTGCCTAACGGCTTAACTGGTGATGAGAGATGGTGATGAAAAATGGTGATGAGACGTGGTGATAGGTTACCTACACCGCGGCAGCTACTTCGCTGAACGAAGAGCAACGCCATTGGCAGATGGAAGCGCGCAGGTTCTCCGACGAGGAGATCCGGCCGCTGTCCGTCAAGCGTGACCAGATCGAGGGCGGCTTCGAGCCGTGGGACTGGGACATCATCGAGAAGGGCTCGAAGCTCGGCTTTCGCACGCTGGCCGTGCCCAAGGAGTGGGGCGGGCAGGGCGCGGACTTCGTGTCGCAGGCGGTGGTGATGGCGGAACTGGCGCGCGGCGACAGCGCCATGTCCAAGGCTTTCAGCCAGAACTGGAAGTGGAGCCATCTCATCGCGGCTGCCTGCACCGAGGACCAGAAGGAGCGCTTTCTCAAGCCCTTCCTCGCGGACCACCGCTACGTCATGGGGCGCGGCATCACCGAGCCGAACTCCGGATCGGACAACCGCCTGCCGCCCGAGGACGATCCCAAGGCCGGCTTCCGGCTGCGCGCCGAGCGCAAGGGCGACGAGTGGATCCTGAACGGTGAGAAGTGCTTCATCGCGAACGGCAGCGTCGGCTCGCTCTTCTTCGTCGACGCGCGCACCAACCCCGACGTCAACATCAAGCAGGGCGGCACGCTTTTCATGGTGCCGAAGACCACGCCGGGATTCCGCATCGGCAAGGTGTTCAACAAGCGCGGCTGGCGCTTCTACCAGAATGCCGAGCTCATTTTCGAGGACGCGCGCGTGCCTCATGCGAACGTCGTGGGCACCGTGGGCGGCGCTTCGGCGACCGGCAAGGGGGACAACACCGGTGGCGACCTGTTCGGCGACCTCGAGCTCGCGGCCAACGCGCTCGGCGTGTGCGACGACGCGGTTGACCTGGCGATGCAGTTTTCGCGCTCGCACAAGCGCGCGGGCAAGTACCTGTTCGAGCACCAGCTGATCCAGCTCAAGCTGGCGGAGATGCACGCGCTGACCGAGGCGCTGCGCTCATACGTGATGCGGGTCGCGTGGATCCATGACCGCAGGGAGCCATCGGCCAACGCCGGCCTGGTGATGATCTATTCCACCGACGTGATACAGCGCGTCACAGCGCTCAACATGGAGATCCATGGCGCCGAGGGCTGCCTCATGAACGCGCGCGTGGACAAGCTCGTACGTGACGCGATGGTTTGGACGCACCTCGCCGGCGACAACGTGCAGCGGATGAGGACGCTCAGGAAGCTTGCCGGAAAACCTGTGCCGGTCGTGAGCGGCGATTGATTCGGCCGCGGGGCGTGAAGCGACAGCTCACGCTTTGCCGGTGGCCGTGCCGGCCGGTTGCCTGGTCCGTCCCCGCATAGGATCTTCGGTCTGAGGAGGTTCCGACATGAAGCTGAAATCGACCGTGAAGGTGATCAACGAGGCGGACTACCCGGGCCAGCGCGGCGTGACGGAGGGCCAGACCTACAAGCGGCTCGTGGGCTGGCCCGAAGTTTTCATGACCGATCGCGTGCGGATCGGGCGGGCGAGCTACCTCCCCGGCACCTACGAGCAGCTCCACTGGCACCCGATCGAGGCCTGCTATTACGTGATCTCCGGCCATGCCACTGTCCGCGACGTCGAGGGCAAGGAGTACGAAGTGGGGCCCGGCTCGATCATCTACGCGCCTCCGGGCATCGCCGGCGCCCACGAGTGGGAGGTCAAGGAAAGCCTCGAGTTGATCGACATCCGCGCCACCAACGAAACCAACCGCAAGATGCAGTTCACGGTGGACAAGAAGACCATGCGCTCCTACATCGACCTCGACGAACTGGAAAAGCGCGAGGGCGTCAGCTTCAAGTCCCACTACTGAAAGGGTGATGAGAAATGGTGATGGAAGATGGTGATGAGAGAGGGTGATAAGTAGCACGCTAACCCGCGCCAACGAACTTCCCATCACCAGTAATCATCACCAGTAATCATCACCATTAAGCAGGCTGCGGACACACCCGGCGGCCCCGATCCTGAGACATGGCAGGAAGAGTGAAGCGGGTAGACGTGCATTCGCACGTGTTGCCCCTGGAGATGGTCGAGGCGATCCGGAAACGGCCGCGCGACTACCAGATGCGCGTCGAAGGCGCCGCCGAAAAAGAGCTCTTCATCCGCGACGACCGGCACACGACGCCGGTCTATGCCGAGTTTCACGATGCCGATGCCAAGGTCGAGGGCATGGACCGCAAGGGCATCGACGTCTCGGTAATCTCGGTCACGCCGGTCGTGTTCTTCTACTGGCTCGATGCCGAAGCCGGGCTTGCAGCCGCGCGCCTCATGAACGACGGGATCGCGCGAATGGTGGCGAAGCGGCCCGACCGGCTGCGGGGTATGGCGACGCTGCCGTTGCAGGATCCCGATGCCGCGGTCGCCGAGCTGGAACGGGTGGCCAAGGAGCACGGCTTCCGCTCGGTCGAGGTGGGATGCCGGGTCCGGGGCGAGCTCGTCTCCGAGCCGCGTTATCGCCCTGTGCTGCGCCGCGCGCAGGAGCTGGGCGTCTTCCTGTTCGCGCACCCGTATGTCGCTGGTGCGCTCCCGCCCGATCTCGGCTGCTACTATCTGGGCAACCTCGCTGGATTGCCATTCGATACCGCGCTGATGGCTGCGCATCTCATGTTCGGCGGCGCGCTCGACGAGCTGCCCGCGCTCAACTTCGTGCTCGCGCATGGCGGCGGGCACCTGCCGTACCAAATCGGCCGGCTCGCGCACGGCCACAAAGTCCGCAAGGAAGCGAGGGCGCATACGTCAAAAACCCCACTCGAGTTGCTGCGGCGCTTTTACTTCGACGCGCTGACGCATGACGCCGACGCATTGCGCTTCCTGGTGGGGAAAGTCGGCGCCGATCGGGTGACCATCGGTACCGACGCCCCGTTCGATATGGCGGAGGAGAATCCGGTTGCCATGATCGAGGCGCTGACGGGCGTGAGCGAGCGGGAGCGCGAGCAGATTTTGGGTTTGAACGCGCTCGCGTTGCTGGGGGAGGCCTGAGGTGAAGCCGGAACTCCTCGTCGTCACCCCCATCTACCCGCCGACGCTCGCCGTGCTCGAGCGCGAGTACATCTTGCACAAGCTGTGGCTGGCCGAGGATCCGAAGGTGTTCCTGGCCGACGTGGCCGCGCGCGTGCGTGGCGTGGTGACGGTGGGATCCGTCGGGCTTGCCCCCGGCCTTATCGAATCCCTGCCCCGGCTGGAGATCGTCGGCTGTTTCGGCACCCCTCACGGAACAGTGGATCTCGCCGCGGCGGCGGCTCGCGGGGTCGTCGTGACGAACACGCCGGATTCGATCACGGAATCCGTTGCCGACCTCGCAATCGGCCTTGCCATTGCTGTCATGCGCCGGATCTGCGAGACCGACCGCTTCGTGCGCGCCGGGAAGTGGCTGGCTGGCCTGCCGCCGATGGGCACGGGACTCGGCGGCAAGACCTGCGGGATCGTTGGGCTCGGCGCGATCGGCCGCAGCGTGGCGAGACGCGCGGAAGCCTGCGGCATGGCGGTGTGTTATCACGGTCCGCGGGAGAAACCGGGGGTGGCCTATCCCTATTACGCGGACCTCGAGGAGATGGCGCGACGCGCCGATTGCCTGATGGTTGCCTGCTGGCTGACGCCAGAGACCCGCGGCCTCATCGACTCGCGCATTCTTGAGGCGCTGGGGCGAGGCGGCTTTCTCGTCAACGTGGCGCGCGGCCCCGTCGTGGAGGAGGCTGCATTGATCGCGGCGCTCAAGAACGGACGGATCGCTGGCGCCGCTCTCGACGTCTACTGGGACGAGCCGAGCGTGCCCGCCGCGCTGCTGGGCATGGACAATGTCGTGCTCGTGCCGCACATCGGGTCTTCCACCCTGGAGGTCCGCGAGGCGCGCGGGGAAAAACTGCTTGCGAACCTGCAGGCGCATTTTGCCGGCCAGCCGGTGCCCAATCCGTTGCCGATCGATCACAAATAACACGCGTGAATCGTGAATCGTAAACTTTGAAGCGCGTTTCAGCCGCAGATAAACGCAGATAAACTTAGATCCGGATTTGCGTGAGAGCGCGAGAGCGGGAGATGGAGAGGCCGATTTGTCAATCTTGCGATCTCCCGATTTCACGGATAGCTGTGCGTCAAGTCCCGGAAAAGGAAGCGCCATGAAATTTCGGCAATGTCTCACGTTCGCGATAGGGCTTGCATTCGCCTCGTCTGCTGGCGCGCAGGTTGTCGTGGAAGGGGCCTGGGTGAGGGCAACCGCGCCCGGGCAACCGGTGGCCGCGGCGTATATGAAGATCACGAGCGCGCAGCCGGCGGCTCTCGTCGCCGTGAGCACGCCTGTGACGGCGCGCGCGGAAATCCATCAGATGAAGATGGAAGGCGGCATCATGAAGATGCGGCCGGTGACGCGGCTCGAGCTGCTCCCCGGCAAGGCAGTGGAGCTCGAGCCGGGGGGCTATCACCTGATGCTCATGAACATCACGAAGCCGCTGCGCCCGGGGGAGAGCGTCCCCATCACGCTGGTGGTCGAGGGGCCCGACCGGAAGCGGCTGGAGGTCGAGGTCAAAGCCGAAGTCAGAAGCATGACGACCGGTATGGGCGGCCACGGCAAGATGCATTGAGCCTGCCG